>ERZ780150.450-NODE-450-length-36898-cov-7.829113_pt1 | contig 36898 bp, 31 predicted proteins | sample MGYA00511019_ERZ780150 | MGnify/ENA primary metagenome ERZ780150 (study PRJEB29588, sample SAMEA2151633) | human gut metagenome | biome: human gut; feature: human-associated habitat; material: faeces | place: Denmark | collected 2008/2010 ...
GTTATGTAAGACGCTCGAATAAAAAATAATTTGACCGCCCGGAAGCTGCCGCCTGCGCTTTATGCGCTCGGCAGTTCTGGGCGCACAGTCAAGGGGGAATTAAAAATGTTAGAATCAGAATGGCTCGCAATGGGATATAAAAACGGAATAATAACTGATGTACCTTTAGATAAGCAGGTTTTATTTAAAAATGTATATACAGGCTGGTTCCGTATGAAAATTAACACTATCAAGTCTCAATCTGTAGACCGTATAGAATGTACATATAATAAATACTATCTTAATGCTGATATAAACAACATGCCTGTCCATCAAATCAATGAGGTATATTGTTATCAGTTCTTAAATGATATTCTTATCAAATATAAGACAATCACAAAAAAAGAATACGGACGGATATATCAGATAATAAATAATGTGTTGTCTTATGCCTATGATTGTAATATCGGATTTGCAAAGTCAATAGACTGGCACATTGTAAAAAGGTATATCGCTGAAGGTAACATAAAAGAAAATATAAAAAGTGAGCATTGTATCAGCTCAACAGATAGAACCGCCATCATCAATGCGGTGCTCAACGATAATATTTACCCGGAAAAGAGGTCGGCAAGTCTATGCGTGTGCCTTAACTTCTATCTCGGATTACGCATAGGTGAACTGGCAAGTATCACATGGAATGACATTGATTTTAATGCACGAAAGATCTATGTACATACTACTCAAACAAAGAGTTATGAGCGTGATGATTCCGGAAATCGTATAGGTGTCATTTCCTATCATGACCAGGACACAACAAAAACTCCTCACGGAGTGAGGTATATACCGCTCGTCAATGAAGCGGTGTATATTCTCCTGAAGCTTAGGGAGTATCATACGCAACAGGGATATGAGGATAAACATATCGCTTATGATGGTGCTGATACCATTTTAAGTAAGAGCATTGAGCGGACGATTGCCCGGCTTAATGAGTTGTGCGACGTTCTTCCGTTCAATTCGCACTTGATAAGGAAAACTTTTGCCACTACCCTGCATGAGAACGGAGTACCTACAAAGATTATATCTGATTTAATGGGACATGCAGAGATACGGACAACAGAGAAGTTCTATATTATCAGCTCTGGGAATGATATTACATATCTTAGAGACATGCTTCAGGAAGCATTGAAAGTGAGGTGAATTTATATGAATGATATGGTAGCTACTAATATAGGTTTAATCCCTAAAGAGGATTACCTTGATATCATGGCTATGCAATATGGCTTTGAATCGTATGAGGATTTGAAAAAAGCAGGATATTCTATTCATTTAGAAGATAAAGAGATTATTCAGGAGCCTTTGAAAGTGAGGTGATTATAATGATGAGTATTATTGATAGGCTGTGTGATTTCTTTGAGTGTACAATAGACGGTCTTGTAGTATGGATAGGATTTTTTTTATTATTTCTAGGATGTATATTTTTAATTTTGAACGTAAAGTGAGGTGATATCATTGAACAGAGAATTTTATATATTTAGTGCAAGCGCTGGGCTTGTAATCTCTTTAATTTTTACATTCTGTACTTTAACTGGTTTAAGTTCTGTTGCAGAAGTTTTAGATATTGGTTTTTTAATTCTTATGTATTTAAGTTGTGTTATAGCCATGTATCGTTTGAAATGTAAATATGATAGATTTTAGGAATGAGGTGATATAATTGAACAGAGAATTATATAATGCTCAAAAACAGATATTAGAAGAATTTAAACAAGAGCTTTTAAAGAAAGCAGAAAACGACAGACAACGAAATGTAGTAAAAGAAACGAGCCGGATTATAGCCCGGCGACATAAGTTTGATGATATAAAGTAAAAAATCCCCGGTAGCAACTACCGGGGATAAAATAAAAGAAAGCGCGAGACGGGAATCGAACCCGCGACCCCCTCCTTGGCAAGGAGGTGCTCCACCGCTGAGCCACTCGCGCATATCTTACGGACAAGTTATAATATACTATAGGGCTCCGGAAATGTCAATAAAAAAAGTGTGCATCTTTTTTGTAAATTGCATATACAATTAACGCAGCAGTATTCTACGCAGCCATCCGGTGAATTTCCGCTCTATCAGGATCCAGCACAGATAAGCCAGAACAATGCTTATTACAACGCTTACGATCAGTCCGACAACAGACAATACGGATAGGGTGGAAAAGTCAAATACCACACGGTCCAGAAACATAACCGGATAGTAGTGTACCAGATACAGGGAATAGCTGATATTTCCCAACTGCACAAAAAAGCGGGGCATGGAAAGCTGCAGGCCTGCGAGAAAAGCAAGGATTAACAATAGCAGAGCCGGGAGCCCCCACTGGGGAAGCCTGAGGAACCCAATCACATTGATCCGGGGCGTAAAGTAAGTAAGCAGACAAAAGATTACCGGGATACATACCGCGGATACGAGGCTTACTGTCCGCGAAACCGGATGAAGGGTATGCCTGCGATACAAATACCGCAGCAGATAGTAAGCCAGAATTCCGAAGAGAAATTCCAGCATGACAGGATCTCCGTAAAAAATGAGGAAAGGAGAAAGTACATTACCTATCGGAGACTGCCAGGATGAGATCGCCGGAGCAAATATCTGTACCATTCCCACCAGAATCACCAGAAATGCGCTGCAGATCAGACCGCGGTATTTCATGCTGATGTGAAAGGCAATGAAAAACAGCAGATAGAACAGCATTTCACAGTTAATGGTCCAGCCGATCCGTACCAAAGGCTGGATCGCTCCGCTGCCGATATCAAAAGGAATAAACAGCAGACTTTTGACCAGATAGGAAAAATCGTGTCTGGTCTGTTGGAACATGGAAGGAAACAACAACAGCGACAGATAGGTGCCCAGTGTCATCAGGTAGTAAAGCGGAAGAATCCGGACCAGGCGTTTGCGGAAGAAATATTTGGTACTTTTTTCCGTGGTAAACATGATCATGAATCCGCTGATACAAAAAAAGATGTCCACACCGAAAGCTCCGAAGTTCAGAAAACGGACATGCTGAAATACCACAAAAAGAGCAGCCAGACCGCGTAAAGCCTGGATGCTGTCAAAATGCAGTTCATGAAACTCTTTATTAACTGTTATATTTTCCATAGAAATAACCATGCCTTTTTGTACTAGCTTACGAAATATAACTCCATTTTAACATTTTTGCGGGAGATTGGGAAACATTTTATTCAGGAAAAAAACTTGCGTACTGCGATATAAAATAATACAATAATAAGTAAAATAGATTATGCCCACCGGGCTGGGCATAGGAACCGGCGAACCGTGATTTGCGGAATTGACATAGAATAACAGGACGGTATGGATATAGATATGAGCGCAACGAGACAGCAAATGTTAGAGACAGCAGAACGCCTGAATCAGCAGATGACAGACGGAATTCCTTTTACCTGGGAGACTCTGGAGCAGGCACTTACCTCTGTGACAGAACAGGATGATAAGGGAATCCACGGATGGATCTGCTATTTTGCTGCCTTTTATCAACTGACAACAGGGAATCAGGAGGGCTGCCTGCATTATCTGGATGAGAGCGTCAGGTGTCTTCTGGGAACGGATCTGGAGCATCATGTAGCCAGAGTGTACAATATGATCGGTATTGTGGCACATATGCAGAACAACCTGTCGCTGGCCATGGAACAGTACGATAAAGCATTGGATTATACGGAAAAATACGATGATAAGATGGTGCACAGCATTGTACTGAGCAATATGTCGGATGCGTATTATCTCATAGGAGCTTATGAAAGAGCTGTGCAGTGCCATGCGGAATGTATCCGCGAATTTGAACAGGCGGATGACAACAGTACATACAGCAGGATCAATTTCCGGAAAATGCTGGCAGAGTACGGATGCTGCCTGCTGCATCTGCATATGGATGACGAGGCGGAAAAGGTACTGTGTAAACTGGAAGAGACCGGGCAGAGCGAGGAGGTCATACGTGAGACAAGGCTGGGTGTCAATGTATTTCTGGCTCATCTGGCGGAGCGAAACGGAGACCGGAAGAAGGCAGAAGAGCATGTACGTACAGCGGTAATGGCATTAGAGGATATGACACAGGTCTCTTCCGAATACGACAGTATTCAGAATCTGCTGCAATATGTGGAAAAGATAGGCAAACCGGAACAGATAGAGGAAGTATTGAACTGTCTGGAACCAAAGGCTGCCATTGAACAGAACAAGAGTCTGCTATTGCAGCTTTTGTCTCTGCGGATGCGTTATTGCAGTTCCAGGATGACTCCGGAAGAATTCAAACAGAGCGCGGATACCTTTTTCCATCTAAAGGACAGCTGGGAACTGACAGAAAACAGTCAGGTCATGTATATGATGGAACTCAGAAAACGATTACAGACAGCAGAAGAGGAGCAGAAGGAACAGGAACGCAAGAGAAACCGGCTGTTGTATCAGGCGGATCATGACGAACTGACCGGACTCTATAATAAGAGAAGCCTGAATCGTTATCTGGAGGATGTGTTTGAAGACTGTCTTCTGAATGAGAAGGAACTGGGCATTCTGTTCCTGGATATTGACCATTTCAAACAGTTGAATGATCGCTATGGACATGGAAGGGGAGATGAAGGAATCTGCGCGGTAGCGGATACTCTGAAAAAATGTTTTCCGGAGGACTATGTGGCGCGTTACGGCGGAGATGAATTCCTGGTGGTCATGACGGGACGTGACAGGGAGTATGCAGAGGAACATGCAAGACAGCTATGTATGGGCATCCGGGAATGTGAGATTCCCAATGAAGACTCTTCTGTGGAACCCTGGCTTACGATTTCCGTGGGTGGTGTCTGTGCTATTCCGAAGGAACCAAACCGAGTGTGGGATTTCCTGTCGGCTGCGGACAAAACACTTTATGACCAGAAAAATGAGCAAAAAGGAAAAGTACGCTTCTATGTGGGAGAAGGACAATACCTATAGCTCTGCAACCAAAATAAAAGGAACACAACAATGGATAACAAGCAATATTCCACCCGCGAATTGTTTCGCAGGTTTGCACCTTATTTTAAAAAATACCGTTTTACCTTGTGGATGGATCTGTTCTGTGCAGCACTGACCACGGTCTGTGAACTGGTGTTGCCGTTAATTATGCGCTACATTACCAATGAAGGGCTGCGGGATCTTGCGTCCCTGTCGGTGAAGACCATACTTTCACTGGGAGTTCTGTATTTCGGACTTCGTATCGTGGATTGCATCGCCAGTTACTATATGTCCGATATGGGACACGTCATGGGCGCGAAGATCGAGACGGACATGCGCAGAGATGCATACAACCATTTGCAGAAGCTGTCCAATACTTATTATAATAATACCAAAGTCGGTCAGATCATGGGGCGGATCACCAATGATCTGTTTGATGTGACGGAATTCGCCCATCATTGCCCAGAAGAATTTTTCATCGCCGGAATCAAGACCGTAATCTCTTTTATCATTCTGGCAAATATCAATCTGCCGCTGACATTGATGATCTTTCTGTGCGTGCCGCTGATGTGCGGTGTGTGCATGATCCTGAATTTCCGGATGCGAAGTGCCTTTCGCAAGCAGCGTAACCAGATCGGAGAGCTGAACGCCCGGATCGAGGACAGTCTGCTGGGCCATAAGGTGGTCAAGGCATTTACCAATGAAGAGGTGGAAAATGTCAAGTTTGAGAAAGATAACGGCACTTTTCTGGATATTAAGAAGCTGACCTACCGTTACATGGCGGCATTCAATACCACAGTGAAGCTGTTTGACGGATTGATGTATCTGGTGGTATTGGTGGCAGGCGGTATTTTTATGGTAAACGGACGGATTGCCGCTGGTGACCTGGTGGCATATATGCTGTATGTATCCACCCTGATCGCAACAATCCGGCGTATCATCGAATTTGCCGAACAGTTCCAGCGGGGCATGACCGGTATCGAGCGCTTTTTACAGATCGTGGATGCGGATATCGAGATCTTCGATGAGCCAGATGCCATAGAACTGAAGGACCCGAAGGGAGAAATCTCTTTTGAAAAAGTAAGCTTTGAATATCCGGATGACCATAACAAGGTATTTACCGATCTGAACCTGCAGATCCACGCGGGAGAAAAGGTGGCCATCGTCGGTCCTTCCGGTGGTGGTAAGACAACGCTGTGCAATCTGATCCCGAGATTTTATGATGTCTCAGAAGGCAGGATCCTGTTGGACGGCCAGGACATTAAGCATTTTACGTTAAAGAGTCTGCGGGGCAATATCGGTATCGTACAGCAGGATGTGTATCTTTTCTCCGGTACGATCTATGAAAATATCGCTTATGGACGTCCCGGGGCTTCGAAAGAAGATGTGATCAATGCGGCAAAGCGTGCCGGGGCTCATGAATTCATCATGGGACTGAAGGACGGTTATGATACTTATGTGGGAGAACGGGGTGTAAAGCTGTCCGGCGGACAGAAACAGCGGATCAGTATTGCCAGAGTATTTCTGAAAAATCCACCCATCATCATTCTGGATGAGGCCACTTCCGCACTGGACAATGAGAGTGAGTTTGCCGTGGCAAAATCTCTGGGAGAATTGTCGGAGGGGCGTACTACTCTGACTATCGCCCACAGACTTTCCAGTATCCGCAATTCCGACAGGATCCTGGTGCTGACGGATGACGGCATTGTGGAGGAAGGCAATCACGACCAGCTCATGGAACAAAAAGGGATCTATTATCAGTTCTACGAAACAGCCAATGCTTTAAAATAAACTAACAAAACGGGAGGTAAATCTATGAAACTTGTGTTTGTGGGGGCAGACCATGAAGTAACAGGAAGCTGCCATTATCTTGAGGTAGCCGGAAAGCATATTCTGGTGGATTATGGTATGGAGCAGGGCATCAATGTATTTGAGAATGTTCCGCTGCCGGTGGCGGAATCCATGATCGATTATGTCTTTCTGACGCATGCCCATGTGGATCATTCGGGACTTCTGCCACTTCTATATGCCAGAGGATTCAGAGGCCAGATCTATGCCACGGATGCCACGGCGGATCTGTGCAGCATCATGCTGCGTGACTGTGCGCATATCCAGAGTGCTGAGGCAGAGTGGAAGAACCGCAAGGCAAAACGTTCTGCCAACAATGCAGTGGTGGAACCGTTGTATACCATGGAGGATGCGGACGGCGTGATCCGCAGACTGGTTCCCTGTCATTACAATACGATCGTAGAAGTGTGCGAGGGCGTGAAGATCCGTTTCACGGATATCGGACATCTGCTGGGGTCAGCCAGCATCGAAGTCTGGCTGACAGAGGACGGCAATACGAAGAAGATCGTATTTTCCGGCGATATCGGCAACAAGCATCAGCCGCTGTTGAAGGATCCCACACCCACAAAAGAAGCGGATTATGTGGTCATGGAGTCTACCTACGGTGACAGGATGCATCCCAAGGACAAACTAGACTATGTGGCGGAATTGACAAAGGTACTGCAGGAGACACTGGATCGTGGCGGTAATGTGGTGATTCCTTCCTTTGCGGTGGGCCGTACTCAGGAGATCCTGTATTTCCTGCGGAAAATCAAGGTGGGACGTCTGGTCAAAGGACATGAGGATTTCCCGGTGTATGTGGACAGTCCCATGGCGGTGGAGGCCACCGGTATATTTCAGGAGAATCGTTATGAGTGCTTTGATGACGAGGCTATGGAATATGTGAAAGAGGGCATCAACCCCATTGCATTTTCGGGATTGAAGCTGTCCATCACCAGTGAGGAATCCAAGGCCATCAATTTTGACGAGACCCCCAAGGTCATCATTTCCGCTTCCGGTATGTGTGATGCGGGACGTATCCGCCATCATCTGAAGCATAACCTGTGGAGAGAAGAATGTACGATTCTCTTCGTGGGTTACCAGTCCGTGGGAACCCTGGGCAGAGCGCTGGTAGAGGGTGCCGATGAGGTAAAGCTTTTCGGTGAGACCATTCAGGTGCGGGCACAGATCCGGAAACTGGCGGGATTAAGCGGCCATGCGGACAAAGAAGGACTGATCGAGTGGATCCAGGCCTTTGAAGAGAAGCCGAAAAAGGTGTTTGTGGTACACGGTGAAGACAGTGCCTGCACTGCATTCACCGAATGCCTGAAGATCGAGTATGGGCAGAGGGCTTACGCACCTTATAGTGGCACGGAGTTCGACCTGATCAGCAATAAATTTACCTATGAGGCTGCACCGGTTGCCGTGAAGAAAAAGACGAAGCCTGTCACCGGAGTCTTCGAGAGGCTGTTGGCTTCTGCAAGACGTCTGCTGGCGCTGGTTACCAAGAGCGAGGGTGTCATGACCAATAAGGACATGGCCAAGTTCGCCGACCAGATCAATTCCCTGTGTGACAAATGGGAAATATAAGTGCATCCATAGGAAGTATTTCTGACTGCTTGCAGGCAGGAAATACTTCCTATGAGAGGCATAAACAACCCTGAGTATGCAGGAAGAGAGTCCGGAATACGAAGGGGTGTACGATTTCGAGAGTGCGAAGCACGGAGAAATCGGTTATATAACATAATAAGATTCTCCATCAGCTTCTGCGTGACTGCTTGCAGTCAAGGCTTTTGGCTGATGAGAGAATCAAACTGATATGAGTAAGCAAGGCGGTAGCCTGGAATACGAATATCAGAGCGATTTCGAGAGTGCGAAGCACGGAGAAATCGGTTATATATTAGAAGATAGAATAAGGAGACACCATGAGTTTAGCGGATCATATTTTTATCGATATGTGTAATGACATTCTGACCAACGGTACCAGCACGGAGGGCGAGAAAGTGCGTCCCCATTGGCCGGACGGCACCCCTGCCTACACTATTAAGAAATTCGGAGTAGTGAACCGGTACGACCTGTCGAAGGAGTTCCCGATCCTGACCTTGCGCCGGACAGCAATAAAATCAGCCACGGATGAGATGCTGTGGATCTGGCAGCGCAAGTCCAACAACATTCATGACTTAAAAAGCCATGTCTGGGATGAATGGGCGGATGCGGATGGTTCCATCGGTAAGGCCTACGGTTACCAGATGGGTGTGAAACATCAGTATAAAGAGGGCATGATGGATCAGGTGGATCGTGTGATCTACGATCTGAAGAACAATCCCTTCAGCCGCCGCATCATGACCAATATTTACGTGCATCAGGACTTGCATGAGATGAATCTGTATCCCTGTGCCTACAGCATGACCTTTAATGTGACTCAGAAAAAGGGAGAGGACAGGCTGACCCTGAATGCCATTCTGAATCAGCGTTCCCAGGACGTGCTGGCAGCCAACAACTGGAATGTGGTACAGTATGCGGTGTTGGTGCATATGCTGGCACAGGTCTGCGATATGAACGTGGGTGAGCTGGTGCATGTCATTGCGGATGCCCATATCTATGACCGACATGTGGATGCCATTAAGGAACTGATAAGCAGAGAGCCTTTCCCGGCACCGAAGTTCTGGCTGAACCCGGAGATTAAGGATTTTTACCAGTTTACACCGGATGACGTGAAGCTGGAGGGTTACCAGACAGGGGAGCAGATCAGGGATATTCCGATTGCAATCTGACATGAGTAAGTAGGGCGGTAGCCCGGAATACGAATATCAGTACGGTTTCGTGAGTGCGAAGCACGGAGAAACCGGTTATTATCATAGAAACAAACAGAAACGAGGTACACCATGAATTTAATTGTAGCAGTAGACAACAACTGGGCCATCGGCAGCAAGAACGAACTGCTGATCCGCATCCCCAACGATCACAAGCATTTCCGCGAAGAGACGACAGGTAAGGTAGTGGTTCTGGGACGCAAGACTTTGGAGACTTTCCCACAGGGCATGCCTTTAAAGAACCGCATCAACATTATTTTGTCCAAAGATCCGAATTATCAGGTCAAGGATGCGATCGTGGTACACTCTATTGAAGAATTGCTGGAAGAACTGAAGAAATATGACGAAGAGAATATCTATATCATCGGCGGAGAGAGTATTTACCGCCAGATGCTGCCTTACTGTGACGTGGCCCATGTGACGAAGATCGATCATGCCTACGAGGCAGATGCCTATTTCCCGGATCTGGACAGTGATCCCGAGTGGGAGATCACCGCAGACAGCGATGAGCAGGTCTATTTTGACATCACTTACCAGTTCTTGAAATATGAGCGGAAAAAGTCTTAAATGCAATGACAGATATGTAGTGATTTTAATCTGAAAAAACTGTGAAAAGAAGAAAAACGACACATTTTCACTGAAAAAGTCACTGGAAAGCATAAATGTGTATATTGACTTTTATTACAAATGGTATAATAATGAAAATCAATAAATTCTGTTAAGAGAAATCAACAGGCAGAGTGGTAAACCGAGGAAAGAAGGAATACAAAAATGGAAAAGAAAAACATTGACTGGGGTAATATCGGTTTCGGTTATATCCCTACAGATTACAGATATGTGTCCAATTATAAGGACGGTAAATGGGATGACGGTCAGCTGACCCAGGATCCTAACATTGTACTGAATGAGTGTGCAGGCGTACTGCAATATGCACAGACCGTATTCGAGGGCCTGAAGGCTTACACCACAGAAGATGGACATATCGTTACTTTTCGTCCTGACTTGAACGGTGAGCGTCTGGAGTCTTCCGCAGCAAGACTGGAGATGCCCATTTTCCCCAAGGAGCGTTTCGTGGAGGCTGTTACCGAGACGGTTAAGGCCAACGATGCTTTCGTACCTCCTTACGGCAGCGGTGCAACTCTGTACATTCGTCCTTATATGTTCGGCAGCAATCCTGTCATCGGTGTAAAGCCTGCGGACGAATATCAGTTCCGTATCCTGTGCACTCCTGTAGGACCTTACTTCAAGGGTGGCGCTAAGCCCCTGACCATCCGTGTCACCGACTTCGACCGCGCGGCACCTCACGGAACCGGTCATATCAAAGCTGGTCTGAACTATGCTATGAGCTTACATGCTATCGTATCCGCTCACAAGGAAGGCTACGATGAGAATATGTATCTGGATGCTGCTACCCGTACCAAGGTAGAGGAGACCGGCGGTGCGAACTTCCTGTTCGTTACCAAGGACAACAAGGTCGTAACTCCCAAGTCCGACAGTATCCTTCCGTCCATCACCCGTCGTTCTCTGGTATATGTTGCCAAGGAATATCTGGGACTGGAAGTAGAAGAGAGAGAAGTATACCTGGATGAAGTAAAAGACTTCGCAGAGGCTGGTCTGTGCGGTACCGCAGCAGTGATCTCCCCTGTAGGCAAGATCGTTGACCACGGCAAAGAAATCTGCCTGCCCAGCGGCATGACCGAGATGGGACCTGTCACCAAGAAACTGTATGAGACTCTGACCGGTATCCAGATGGGCAGGATCGAAGCTCCTAAGGGCTGGATCCATGTAATCGAGTAATCTGGTATCAAAATTGAATAATATTAAAAATGCGTGTGGAGAATATCCGCACGCATTTTTTTGTCTGTAGAATTCTTAGATTTTTCTGAACTTCCAAGAAACCGTGGCACAGAAGAAAAAAATAGGGTATAATCAGAATTTAGAGACTTTGAGAAAGTAGGAAATGTTATGTTTTTTAAAAATAGATGTCATATCACCGCGGTATTGGTGGCGGGAGTGCTGGGAATAAGTATGGTGACGGGACTGACCGCCTGCGGCAGCAGTGACGGCACAAAAGTGGTATTTACCACAGGATTTGGGAAAAATGAGGTATTTCGGATCGGGGACGAGTCCTGCTCTAAGGCGGAGATCATGATCTACCTGACCACGACCCAGAATCAATATGAGAATGTCTACGGGACGGAGATCTGGAATACTTCCCTGAACGGAGTGACTCTGGAGGATAATGTCAAGGAGACAGTGCTGGCAAGAATTGCTCAGATCAAGACCATGTACCTGCTGGCAAAAGAGAAAGAGGTCACGTTGGATGAAGCCGAGGAGGCAAAGGTCGTCCAGGCGGCACAGGAGTATTATTCTTCCTTAAATGATACGGAGATCGAGGCTATGGGTGCCACGGAGGAGATTGTGGAGAATCTGTATCGGGAATATGCCATGGCAGACAAGGTCTATCAGTTGATTATACAGGACATCAATCCGGAGATCAGTGATGACGAGGCCCGCAAAATTACGGTGCAGCAGATCTTTTTTGCAACAGCATCCACGGATATGGACGGAAACCTGAAGCCTTATTCGGAAAGCTCCATTCAGAGTGCCTATGAGAAAGCCTGCGAGGTAAGAGACCTGGCGGTGGACGGAGAACACGATTTCACGGAACTGGCATCCAAATACAGTGACGATTCCGAGATCACCTATTCCTTTGGCAAAGGAGAAGCGGAGAGCGCTTATGAGGAAGCGGCTTTCAATTTGGCAACAGACGAGGTGAGCCAGGTTGTGAAATGTGAACGAGGCTATTACATTATCAAATGCATCAATACGCTGGATCGGGAAGAGACGGACGCTAATAAATTAAAGATTGTAGAAGAGCGGAAACGGGAAGTCTTCGGGCAGGAGTATGACAGCTTTGTGAATACACTGGTGCGTCAGCTCAATGACAAGCTGTGGGACGAGATCACGCTGATCATGGACGAACAGGTGACTACGGACAACTTTTTTGATGTGTATGCAAAGTACTTTCCGGAGGAGTAATTTCTGGTTTTTTACACGCTTTATTAAAATTTTAGAATTACGGAAATATTGATAAATACTGGATTTTTGACTTATTGTTAGCACTCATTTATAATGAGTGCTAAATTTGTCTTGACTTTTCAATTTTACAGTCCTACACTTAGAATCAGTTAGGAAACAGTCAGCCATGGCTGTGCAATTTTAGAAAAGGATGTGGTAATAATGGCAGCAAAAAACGGTAGTTTGTCAATTAACAGTGAAAACATATTTCCGATCATTAAAAAGTGGTTGTATTCCGATCACGATATTTTCTACAGAGAGTTGATCTCTAACGGCTGCGATGCCGTGACCAAGCTGAAAAAGCTGGACATGATGGGAGAATATGCCCTGCCTGAAGGCTATAAGGGACGTGTGGATGTCATCGTGGATCCTGAAAAGAAGACACTGACCTTCAAGGATAACGGTCTGGGCATGACTGACGACGAAGTGGAAGAGTACATCAACCAGATCGCATTTTCTGGCGCAACGGATTTCATTGAGAAATATAAGGACAAGAGCAATTCCGACCAGATCATCGGTCATTTTGGACTGGGCTTCTATTCTGCATTCATGGTAGCGGATGAAGTACACATTGATACCTTGTCCTACAAGGACGGCGCCAAGGCAGTGCATTGGGAGTGCGACGGCGGCACCGAGTTCTCCATGGAAGACGGAGACAAGACGGATGTCGGTACGACCATTACCCTGTTTTTAAATGAAGATTGTCTGGAGTTCTGTAATGAGTACAAGGCTCGTGAGGTCGTGAAGAAGTATTGTTCCTTCATGCCTACCGAGATCTATCTGTCCAAGGCGAACACCAAGGAGACCCAGATCATCAAGGAAGAGGAAAAGCTTCCTGATGATGAAGTCCTGGAAGAGATCGAGCCGGAGAAGAAGGAAGCGGCAGAAGGTGAAAACGCTGAAGCTGCTGAGGGAACAGAAGAGCCTAAGAAGCTGAAGATCAGAAAGCGTCCTGAATTGATCAACGAGACACAGCCTCTGTGGACCAAGCATCCCAATGAGTGCACGAAGGAAGAGTATCTGGACTTCTACCGCAAGGTATTTCAGGATTATAAGGAGCCTCTGTTCTGGATCCACCTGAATATGGATTATCCTTTTAATCTGAAAGGTATCCTGTACTTCCCGAAGATCAACATGGAGTATGAGTCCATCGAAGGTACCATCAAGCTGTACAACAATCAGGTATTTATCGCAGATAACATCAAGGAAGTCATTCCTGAGTTCCTGCTGCTGTTAAAGGGTGTCATCGACTGCCCGGATCTGCCTCTGAACGTATCCAGAAGTGCATTGCAGAATGATGGATTTGTCAAGAAGATCGCCGAGTACATTACCAAGAAGGTAGCGGACAAGCTGGCCGGTATGTGCAAGACGGATAAGGAAGAGTATGACAAATACTGGGATGACATCAGTCCCTTCATCAAGTTCGGCTGCCTGAAGGATGACAAGTTCTGTGAGAAGATGAATGATTATATCCTCTTCAAGAATCTGGACGGCAAATATCTGACTCTGCCCGAGTGTCTGGAGATCAAGCCTCAGGACGAGGAAGAGAATAAGGAAAATGCTGTAGATGAGAACGGCAACAAGGTAGAAGCTGAGGTCGTAGGGGATAAATCTGAAGATGAGGCTTCTGAGGAGAATGCTGAGGAAGAGAAGAAGGAAAAGACCATCTACTATGTAACGGATGAACAGCAGCAGAGCCAGTACATCAATATGTTCAAGGCTGCCAAGATGGATGCTGTGATCCTGACCCATAATATCGATCAGCCCTTTATCTCCCAGTTAGAGCAGAAGAATGAGGGAATCAAGTTCCAACGTATCGATGCGGATGTGACCGATGCCCTGAAGTCCAAGACTTCCAAGAAGGCTGAAAAAGAGATGGAAGAGCAGGCAGAGAGCATCAGCAAGCTGATGAAGAAAGCTCTGAAGAACGACAAGATCACTGTCAAGGTAGAGAAGCTGAAGAACAAGAAGATCTCTTCCATGATCACGCTGTCCGAAGAGAGCAGACGTATGCAGGATATGATGAAGATGTACTCCATGCCCGGCATGGATATGAGTGCTTTCGGCGGTGAGGGCGAGACCCTGATTCTGAATGCCAACCATCCTCTGGTACAGTACATCACCGAGCACCAGGACGGCGAGAACGCAGAAATGATCTGCGAGCAGCTGTACGATCTGGCAAAGCTCCAGCATGCACCCTTGTCCGCCGATGCCATGACCAAGTTCGTGGCAAGAAGCAATGACATTATGATGCTGTTGACCAAATAAAAATGACGGATTAAAAACAAAGGGAATCACAATCTGGGAACGATTTGTGGTTCCTTTTTTGGGCTACACGGTGGCTCGGGGACAGATGCAGACCGGTACCGGAATTAGTATTTAGTGAATGCATATCACCCGTCTGTTAATCAAGTAGATGTATGATGAAGACAAAACGGATAGAAGTTAGTCTACTTAGTATATGGGAACATGCACATATTTTTCTGACTTTGCATATTCTGTAAGGAACATTTGTTGCCTGACCGGATCAAGACAGACAAAACGGCATAGGCAGAAAGGACCTCTGTCCATGGACACTACTTATACAGGAACACTTCAGATCAGCGTTGTCTCCGCTCTGGGGATGACACCGATACCCGGCGCGACCGTCACTGTCTCCTATACCGGGGATCCGGATTCCCCGCTGGAGACGATGACTACTGACGAATCCGGGCAAACCCCTACGATAACACTGGATGCGCCGCCGAGAGAGCTTTCTTTATCTCCGGATATTACGGCACAGCCCTATTCGGAGTACAACATTCAGGTGACTGCAGAAGGCTTTGAACCGGTACTGGTATCTGGTTCCGAAATTCTGGCAGGCGAATTTTCCCTACAACCGATCCGCATGAATCCGCTGAATGTAACAGAGGAGGAAGAAAAAGTAGTAGTAATACCTGCACATACGCTTTTCGGAGAGTATCCTCCGAAGATTCCGGAAGAAGAAATCAAACCTATGAACGAGACCGGGGAGATCGTACTGAGCCGTGTGGTGATTCCGGAATATGTGATCGTACATGACGGTGTCCCGGAGGATCCCACTGCCCGGAATTACTGGGTGCGCTATAAGGATTACATTAAAAATGTGGCCTCCAGCGAGATTTATTCCACCTGGCCGGAGAGTGCAATTTATGCTAATATTCTGGTCATTCAATCATTTACGTTAAACCGTATATATACGGAGTGGTACAGGGGACGTGGATACGATTTTACGATAACTTCTTCTACGGCGTATGATCAAAAATGGATCTATGGCAGAAATGTGTTCGAAGAGATCGACTATCTGGTAGATTCCATTTTTACCAACTATTTGTCAAGGCCCGGTGTACGACAGCCCATTTTCACATCGTATTGTGACGGTAATCGGACCACCTGCCGGGGGCTGAGCCAGTGGGGCTCCAAGTCATTGGCGGATCAGGGATATTCCGCTATTGATATCATTCATTATTATTACGGCAATGATATGTATATCAATTCCGCAGATATTATTTCGGGAGTGCCTTCTTCCTGGCCGGGGTATGATCTGACTATCGGTTCTTCCGGGGAAAAAGTCCGTCAGCTGCAACAGCAGTTGAACCGGATCGCCAGAAATTATCCGGCGATTCCTACGTTGACACCCGACGGAATCTATGGCTCCGGTACTGCGGAGGCTGTCCGGACGTTCCAGAAGATATTTAATCTTCCTCAGACCGGAATCGTGGATTATCCTACATGGTTTGAAATCTCGGATATTTATGTGGGGGTGACACGTATTTCGGAGCCGGATGCGTAGTAAATGGGAAGTTACGCGAGCAATGAGCCGCGTAACTTCCCATTTACCATGTTGTAACAAGTGTAATTCCAACAATTTTCCCGGACAAGCATAAAATCCGCTTGACAGATAAAAATAAATAACGTATTATTGTATTAAATAAATAATACAGTAAAACGACAAGACAATGAGGGACCCGGGGAGGCATCGATAGAAACGATGCGTGACAGGTAATAAGAAACAGAAAATAAGAAACAGAAAATAAGAAACAAGAAAGGATGATAGGAATGGCGTGGGAATTGGATGCTGACAGACCCATATATGCGCAGCTGGTGGAGCGGATCCAGAAAGAGATCGTGTCCGGCAAATATCAGCCGGGAGAGAAGCTGCCGAGTGTCAGAGATCTTGCGGCCGTGGCGGCGGTGAACCCGAATACGATGCAGAAAGCTTTTGCGGAACTGGAGCGGAGCGGCCTGATCGTGACACAGCGCACCAGCGGCAGAACCGTGACGGAGGACACTGAGCTGATCGGGAATATCAGAGAACAGCTGGCAGCCGGGCATGTCCGGAATTTTATCAACAACATGCAGGAACTGGGATATCAGAGAGAGGAGATCCGGAATCTCTTCGATAAGGTACAGGCCTGACAGGGGTGCAAATTTATGATGAAAATAAAGAGAGGCGGAAATAGAAATGAATAATCTGGTAGAAATTGTAAATCTGACCAAGAAATATGGTGCCAATGTGGCTGTGAACAATCTGACCGTAAGTCTCCCCAAGGGGAAGATCATTGGCCTGTTGGGACCCAACGGCAGCGGTAAGACGACACTGATCAAAATGCTGAACGGTCTGCTGACACCGACGGAAGGCACTATTATGATCGACGGAAATTATGTAGGACCGGCGACCAAGAGCAAGGTAGCTTATCTGCCGGACCGCACGTATCTGACCATGAATCAGACGATCCGGGAGATTCTGGATTTCTTTCAGGACTTTTATACAGACTTTTCCAGGGAACGTGCGGAAGAGATGTTAAAGAGTCTGGGGATCGATCCTGCAGTGAAAATGCGGACATTGTCCAAAGGTACGAAGGAGAAGGTACAGTTGATCTTAGTGATGAGCAGGAATGCCAGCCTGTATATTTTGGATGAGCCGATTGCCGGTGTGGATCCGGCAGCGAGAGATTACATCCTGCGCACCATTATCAACAACTACAATCCGGAAGCCACCGTGCTGATCTCCACTCATCTGATCGAAGATGTGGAGCAGGTGCTGGATGAAGTGATCTTCATGCGCTATGGTCAGCTGGTGTTATATACATCCGTTGACAATATCAGAGAAGAGAAAGGTAAGTCTGTAGATGCTTACTTCAGGGAGGTGTTCGCATGTTAGGAAAGTTAATGAAATATGAATGGAAAAATATCTGGAAAGCCGGTACACTGATGCTTCTGGGAATGCTTGTGGTCACCGTGATTGGCTGCGTGGTATTACGCATGCCGGGAGGAGTGGTAACAGGACTTCTGGACAACAATGATATAAATGCGACACAGAGCTGGTTTGTACTCTCATCCTTTGTGGCAACACTGATCCTGTATGTGATCATGCTGTTGGCATCCACCTGGGGAATGCTGATTTTTTTGGGCATCCGCTTTTACCGCAGTATGTATACGGATGAAGGCTATCTGTCCCACACCCTGCCGGTAACAGCTAACCAGCTGTTTTTAAGCAAGGTACTGGTCTCCGGTGTCTGGTATCTGTTCATTACGATAGGCATCGGTATCTCTGTGGTGGCACTGATCGTGTCTCTGATGACAGGACTTTTAAATATCGGTGAACTGAGTAGTGTACTGACACAATATAATGGGAATATCTGGGAATTTATGGCAGATGCTTTTTATGAACTTGGCAGAACATACGAAGAAGAGATGGGGATCAATCTGTCGCATTATGTGATCACGTTGCTCTTAACCTATGTGGCAGGACCTTTCATTACTATGGTCACCCTGTTCGGAGCGCTGACCATCGGACAGCTTTCCTCCAAACATAAAGGCCTGATGGGAATCCTGGCATATGCCGGCCTGACGATCCTGTCTTCCATCATCGGAAGTACTGTACAGAGTGCCTTCATGTTCGGTACAAATGTCATGAGCAGCTCCGGCGGATTTTCGGTAACGACCAATATGGCCTATGACATTAACGTGATCACCAGCCTGCTCATTGCGGCCATCATGTACGGCGTATCTTATTACATCATGAACCGAAAATTAAACCTGGACTAACCGGGTCTACACCTTGCCCTCAACTGGTAAATTTGGTATAATAAATCCAAATGACAACAGGGAACGGGTGAAGGTACATGCAGGAGATTATTGATAGAATTTTAGGAGGAAACTTCGATTATGAGAACGGTTCTTTGGAATTCTCCTGCGCTAAAATAGAGATTTCCCTGTCACAGGGGACAATATATGAGGGCTCTTTTCACATTCTTTCTGCGTCGGAAGGCTATGTAAAGGGATCCGTGATCTCGGACCATCTTCGGATGGAATGTATGACGGATCAGTTTACCGGCTCCGATGCAGAAATTTTTTACTGCTTCCACGGAGAAGATCTGGAGGAAGGGGATGTGATCAAGGGCTCTTTTTCCGTAGTCAGCAACAGAGGAGAATACAATCTTCCTTTTGTGGTGACGGTGGAGCATGGGATGTTGAATTCTTCCATCGGGGCTATCCGGAATCTGTTCCATTTTGCCAACCTGGCGAAGAGCAACTGGAAGGAAGCTGTGCGGCTGTTCTATGATCCGGAATTTCTGCGGCTGTTCCAGGGGAACGATGCCCATTTCTATGACAGTTACCGGATCCTGTCCACTTATGAGGGCAACGAACAAAATGTGGAGGAATTCCTGATCTGTATCAACAAAAAGCAACAGCTGGAATTCCTGACGGAAGAGAAAGAACTGGTGAAAAAACTGCCTCGCAGCGCAGATAATTACGGCGTCACGGAGAACAATCTGACCATCGTGAGGAACGGCTGGGGATATACGAATCTCCAGATCGAGTGTGAGGGTGAATTTGTCTTTACGGAAAAGGAAAACATTACAGACGATGATTTTCTGGGAAACCGTTGCCGCCTGCCGGTCTACATCGACAGCAGCCTGTGCAGATCTGGCAAAAATTTCGGTAAAGTCTACATATATAATGCTTATACTTCACTGGAGATCCCGGTCATGGTACAGCTGGGAGACGGTGTAGTGGCCCGGCATGCGGATCACAGTCATATGCAGTGCATCACCCAGATCATGAAATATTATGAAGAATCGAGACTGAAAAAGATCGGTACGGGAACCTGGCTCGCGGAGACCGGCAAACTGGTGGAGCGCATGGTGACCATGGATGAGAAGGATGTGCCGGCGAGACTGTTCCAGGCACAGCTTCTGATCACAGAGGAACGCTACAATGAAGCCGGATGGATCCTGGATCACGCGGCGGACATGTTGGAAGCCCAGGGAGCTACCGGCGGAGAACAGTGGGCTTACTATCTGTATCTGACCACACTGATCCACAGGGATCCCCAGTATACACTGCAAATGGCGGAGCAGGTGGAACAGATCTACCGCTATGACAGGACCCGCTGGCGTGTGGCATGGCTGCTGTTGTATCTGTCGGAGGAATACAATCGTTCAACCTCCGGGAAATGGATGTTCTTAGAAAAACAGTACCAGTACGGCTGCACCAGTCCGGTGATCTACCTGGAAGCACTGGCCCTTTTGAACGGCAATCCGGCGCTGCTACGTAAATTGAACAGTTTTGAACTGCAGGTGTTGAACTTCGGTGTCCGTCAGGATGCGGTAAACGACAGCCTGATCGAACAGCTGTTGTATCTGTCGGGAAGAGTCAGAGAGTATTCTCCACTACTGGGTAGAATTTTACGAAGACTGTATGAGAAAAAGAAGGATGTGCGGATCCTGCAGGAGGTGTGCAGCCTTCTGATCAAGGGAAGTAAGACGGGACCGGATGCCTTCACGTGGTATCAGATGGGTGTGGAAAGCCATCTGAGGATCACGAATCTCTATGAATATTATATGGCATCGGTAGATCTGGATTCTGTGCCGGAGCTTCCGAAAGTGATTCTGATGTATTTTTCTTTCCAGAGCAATCTGGATTATGAACATAGTGCGTTCCTGTATGCGTATCTGTTAAAACACCGGAAAGATTATGAGGAACTGTACGAACATTACGAGCCGAGAATGGAGCGGTTCGTCATTGACCAGATCCAGAAGCAGCATATTAACAGACATCTGGCAATACTGTATCAGGAATTCCTGTCTCCGGCCATTGTAACGGAAGCTATGGCGAAGCCTCTGTCCCGTCTGTTGTTTGCCCATATGGTAAGAGTGGATGACAGCAGAATGCGTAAGGTGATCGTCAGCCAGCCGGGGAATCTGATACTGTCCGAGACGCCTCTGCAAAACGGCACGGCCTGGGTGGCAGTCTACGGGAATGATTATACCATTGCCTTTGAGGATGCATATGGTAACAGGTTCCTTAAAAATGTGGAATATACCCTGGAAAAACTGCTGGTACCGGGGAAATATCTCAGACTTCTGGAACATTATGTGCCGGATACGGCGGAACTGGATCTGTATTTCATGGAGAACGGCAGAACAGAAGAGACCATATCTTCCACAAAGCTGATGCGGATGGCAAGACTGGTGGAAAGCGATGCCGTGGAGCCGAAGCTGCGCAGTGAGATTGCGGTACAGCTGGTACAGGCCTATTTCGACGCGGATAATTTGCAGGCACTGGATGAATACCTGCAGGAGCTGCAGGGGGACGGCTTTACGGAGGAACAGCGGGAACTGATCCTGCGTTTTCTGGTGCTGCGGGGAAATTATGAGAAGGCATATGCCTGGATCGAAGCATATACCCCTTATTTTGTGGAGACCAAGATCCTGTTGCGGCTTACGGACGGTGTGATCACGCAGTCGGTCCATGAGGGAGAGGCAGTCCTGTATGCGGCGGCATTGACGGCGTTCCGTAAGGGAAAATACAACGGTGGAATTTTAGAGTATCTGGTGCGTTATGCCACCGGTACCACGAAGGAATTGCGTGACATCTGGAAAGCGGCAAGATCCTTTGAGATAGACTGCTACAGCTTAAGTGAAAAGATATTGCTGCAGATGCTGTTCTCCGGGGCATTTGTGGGAGAGCGGATGGATATTTTCCGTTATTATGTATCCCAGGGAGCCAGACAGGAGATCGAGGAAGCTGTGCTTGTACAGAGCTCTTATGATTATTTCTGCCGGGAGAAGATCACGGAGGAATATGTATTCCGGGAGATCCGTAACTGCTATCTGCGGGGAGAAGAGACCCAGCGGATCTGCAAGCTGGCTTATCTGAAATTCTATGCGGAGAATAAGGACAAGCTGGAGCGGGAAGATGAAACTCTGGTCCGGAATTTCCTGGAGGAAATGATGAAGGACCACATTCATCTGAACTTTTTCAGGGAATATCAGGACTGCCTGCCACAGCTGCAGGAGATGAAGGACAAGACTATCGTGGAGTATCACACAAGAGGCGGCGTCCGTGCAAGGATTCATTATGTGATGATGCATGAGAACGGGCAGGCGGAGGATTACCTGTCGGAATATATGCAGGAAGTATACAGCGGTGTATTTTTCAAGGAATTCGTACTGTTTTTCGGGGAGAATCTTCAATATTACATTATGGAAGAATCAGAGAACGAAGAACAGCTGACGGAGAGCGGAAGCCTGCAGAAGAGCGATATTATGAATGAAAGTCCGGACAGCAAATACGAGATCATCAATGATATGATGATCAGCATGACACTGCAGGACGATACGACACTGGATCATCTGATCGAGGAATATTACCGCAGGGAATATCTGGATCACAGATTGTTCACATTGCAGTAAAGATAAAAAAAGACAGCAGGAGAGGAGGCGGAAGAACATGCGACTGCCGGGAAGTGATAAAGTTATAGTGGGTTATGACCTGGGGAAGGATTATGCGCAGATCAGCTGCTATGTCACAGGCAAGGAAGAAGAGATCACCACATTGTCTTCCGTTGCAGGCTCACAGGTCTATACGATTCCCCTGGTTCTGAGCAAGAGACAGGGAGTCAACCAGTGGTTCTATGGAAGTGAAGCCCTCCGGCATGCGGAGGAAGAAGAGGGAATCCTGGTGGAGCATCTTCTGAAGCTGGCAAAAGATGGGGAACCGGTGCAGATCGATGGAACGACTCTGGATCCGGTGGCACTACTGACTCTTTTTCTCAAGCGTAGTCTGGGAATGCTGTCCCAGATGACTTCCACAGAGCGGATCGGGGCCCTGATGATCACCTGCGAGGAACTGGATGCAGGAATGCTGGAGGTGCTGACGCAGGCAGTGGAGGCATTACACCTGAAGACGGATGCTGTCTGTTTTCAGAGCCATCGGGAGAGCTTTTATTATTACAATCTGTATCAGCCGGAAAATCTGTGGAAGCAGGGGAGCGTGCTGTGCGAGTATAGGGACAGTTCCATCCAGACTTATTATATGGAATGCAACTGCCATACGACGCCGGTGGTAACGTACATCGAAGAGCGGGAATTCCCTTTTCCGGTGGAAAAATCGGATGAAAAGTTCCTGGAGATCGTCACACAGCTATGCGAGAACCGGATGGTGTCCTCGGTATATCTGATCGGGGAAGAGTTTTCTCAAGAATGGATGAAAGAATCGCTACGCTATCTGTGCCGTGGACGGAGAGTCTTTCAGGGGAACAACCTGTTCAGCAAGGGTGCCTGCTACAGCATGATGGAGCGACTGCATCCCAGTGAAAACGGACAAAATCATGTCTATCTGGGACAGGATAAATTGAAATCCAATATCGGTATGAAAGTGCGCAGACAGGGAGAGGAATCCTATCAGGCACTGTTAGACGCCGGAATCAACTGGTACGAGGCGCAGAATACCATGGAGTTTTACCTGCTGGAAGGAAGAGCGGTGGAGATCCTGATCACGTCCCTGACGGGAAAGGGCAGCCGGATCGCCAGAATCGTGCCGGAAGAATTGCAGGAAGGAATCACCAGACTGCGGATTCAGGTGGAGATGAAGGATGAAACACATCTGCAGGTGGAACTGGAGGATCTTGGTTTTGGCAGCTTCCGAACAGCTACGCATCATATCTGGAAGGAAGAAATAGAGTTGTAGATCTGCCCGGGGCAGAGAAAATGAGGATGAAAAATGAAGGCAAGTCTGTGTGTAGGAGAATATTGCGAGAATGCCTATAATGTGGAAGGCCTGGATATCCGGGTCTATAGTATGGAAGAGTTGTGCTATTGCCTAAAGGAGAATGCATTCCTGTTAGACCTGTCCATCATGAACGATAAGCTGGTGGACTGGATCGGAGAAGAATGTAAAGTGTGGGAACTGGCAAAACAGCTCTACCCCATGGTACATAAGCAGGGATCCTTAAGTGTGTTCGTGGTGACGATCCTGCAATATGTGGGGATGTACGATCCGGAAGAAATCCTGCAGGTGGAGCAGGTACTGAAGCAGGGAGCCGGACTCAGCAATCTGGAGAAACGCAAGAGCCAGATCGACTATATGGTGGAAAAAAGAAAATATGCGGCAGCCATCCGTGGATATGATATGCTACTGGAGACCTGGAACCATCTGGAACAGGAAGGAAAGGAACTTCCGGCGGGAAAAGTCCGGGCGGCGATCCTGCACAATAAGGGTGTGGCGCTGACAGGGTTGATGTTTTATGACAAGGCGGCATATTACTTTAACGAAGCCTGGAAGACCGATCCGGACAGAGAACACCTGGATGCCTATCTGGCGGCAAAGAGAATGGAACTGACGGAGGATGCCTATGTGGCATTTGCAGCGCAGAATCCGGAAAATTATACGGAGTCCCTGGAACTGGAAAAGCGGATCGAGCAATTTGAACGGGAATGGGAACAGCAGCCGGAGTACCGACAGCTACGGCTGCGTGGTGACTGGCGGGTGAACGACAGGGTGAAATACGATGCGGAAAATGAGAGACTGACTCAGGCACTGAAAAACAGTTACCGGACAAGTGTCAGCGTATAGAGAAGACAGCAGGAGAGAATTATGGCGTGGTGGAACCGTTTATTTAAGAAAAAAGAACCGATACAGCAGGAAGAGGACTGGGAACAGCTGGTCTATACCCGCAACGGTGTGAATTTTGATGAGGAAGACCAGAGAAAACGTTACATTGTAAATTGCCTGGAGCAGATCGCAGAGGCTTCCAAGGAGATCGACCTCCTGACGGGAGAGTATACGCTGGTGACTTCTTATCTGACGGATACGGATGAGATTGAGGCCCTGCCAGCAGAGCAGAGAGAAGAGGTCAACCGGGTGGCCGGCAAGCTGGCCGGGCTGGAACAGGAACGCAGCAGATACCGGGAAAAGAAGAACCGTATGCGGGATGCGGACTTCTATGCGATCCGCAAAAGAGAGAACGAGATTGAAGAAGGCATTCAGAAGATTCGGGACGGCGAGAAATACGGCAATCTGATAAGGCAGGATCTGCACAGACTGGACGGAGAACGACATGCCTATGAATACCGGAGAAATGAGCTGGAGAATCTGATGAACAACCAACGGGGCATGGCTGTCATTTTCCTTACGGCATTGATCGTCTGTGTGATCATGCTGGTGATCCTGCAGTATGCTTTTGAAATGGATGTCTATGTGGGACTTTTTCTGGCAGTAGGTGCAGGAGCTGTAGCCATCTCCTATGTCTGCATCCGGTACATGGATGCAGGACGGGAACTGCAGCGGGTGGAGAAGACCATCAACAAGATCATCCAGCTGCAGAATAAAGTCAAGATCCGCTATGTGAACAACTGTCAGCTGATGGAATATCTGTATCTGAAGTACAATACGGACAGTGCAGCAAAGCTGGAAAAACAGTGGAAAATGTATCAGGACGAAAAGGAAGAGCGGAAGCAGTTCGCAGAGGCGGAAGCTAAGATCGAGTACTACCAGAAGCAGCTGGTACAGCAGCTGGCCGGTTACCGTGTGCAGATGCCGGAGCGCTGGATCAGCCAGACAGCTGCGCTTTTGGACAAGCGGGAAATGGTGGAGATCCGTCACGAACTGATCCAGAGAAGACAGGTGCTCCGTAAACAGATGGACTACAATCAGGAAGTAGCGGAGAGTGCAAGAAACGAAGTAAAAGACATCGCAGCCACCTATCCGAAATATGCCCAGGAGATCCTGGCCATGGTGGAGCGGTACGACCGATAAAGAATTGACAAGACACCTCTCGTTGTGTTACTATGACACCGTGTTAGCAATTTACCATGCTAAAGTATACGACGCGGCCAACAGTGAGTGGCAGAACGGGAGGATGTATTATGAAAAGAGTATTAGTGGCATTACTGGCAATCAGCATGGCAGCAGGTGCTCTTACCGGCTGTGGTTCTAAAGGATCTGAGAAAACATTTACCGTAGGTTTCGATGCGGAATTTCCCCCTTACGGATATCGTGATGACAGTGGAGAATATGTAGGCTTTGACCTGGATCTGGCAGCAGAAGTATGCAAGAGACAGGGCTGGGAGCTGGTAAAGCAGCCTATCGACTGGGATGCCAAGGATATGGAGCTTTCTTCCGGAGCCATTGACTGTATCTGGAACGGTTTCACCATGAACGGCAGAGAAGATGCCTACACCTGGACAGAGCCCTATATCGACAACAGTCAGGTATTCGTCGTAGCGTCTGCTTCCGGTGTACAGAACAAGGAAGAACTGGCAGGCAAGGTGGTAGCAGTACAGAAGGATTCCTCTGCGCTGGCTGCTCTGAACGATGAAGAAAATGCAGACAACATTGCACTGCGTGATTCCTTCTCCCAGCTGATCGAATATGCGGACTACAATACCGCTTTCATGGATCTGGAGCAGGGTGCGGTAGATGCCGTAGCTATTGATATCGGTGTGGCACAGTATCAGATTGCGCAGAGAGAAGAAGGAAAATTCGTTATGCTGCAGGGCGAGGACAACAAGCTGGCTGTAGAGCAGTATGCAGTAGGTTTACTGAAGGGTAATGATGAACTGAGAGATACCGTACAGAAGACACTGGACGAAATGGCAGCGGATGGTACCTTCGCACAGATCGCTGAAAAATGGGGACTGACCGACAGCGTATGTCTCGGTAAATAATCAACTAAGGATAGTTAAGGAGTAGAATTCATGAGTTTGCTGACCATGAGTGCCCAACTGGCAGAGGGCTTTCTGATAACGGTGGAAATATTTGTACTGACCCTTTTGTTTTCCCTTCCTCTGGGGCTGATCGTAGCCTTCGGAAGAATGTCAGGATGTAAGGTGATCCGCATTATCTCCAAAATATACATATCCATCATGAGAGGAACCCCTCTGATGTTACAGATTATCGTGGTGTATTTTGCCCCCTTTTATGTATTCCGCATGCAGGTGGGAACGGGGTATCGTTTCCCGGCGGTGATACTGGCATTCGTGATCAATTATGCGGCATATTTTGCAGAGATCTACCGTGCGGGCATTGAGTCCATACCGGTGGGGCAGTATGAGGCTGCGGAGGTGCTGGGCTACAGCAAGGCACAGACTTTCGTGAAGATCATTCTGCCGCAGGTGGTGAAGCGGGTTCTCCCGCCAGTGACCAATGAGACCATTACGCTGGTCAAAGATACCTCCATGGCATTTACCATTTCCATTGCGGAAATGTTCACGGTGGCAAAGCAGATCGGAGCGGCACAGACCAGTGTGCTTCCCCTGTTGGCAGCAGGTGTGTTCTATTATATCTTCAATCTCGTGGTGGCTTCTTTCATGGAGTATCTGGAGAAGAAGACATCTTATTACAGATAGGAGCAGTGCGGAAATATGGTCCTTTTGGAAATGAATCATGTGAAAAAAAGTTTTGACGGCAACGGGGTGCTGAAGGATATATCCCTGAAGGTTAACGAAGGAGAAATTGTCTCCATCATCGGCCCCTCCGGTTCCGGCAAATCCACATTGCTTCGCTGTGCAACGCTTCTGGAGAAAATGGACGGTGGTGAGCTGATCTATTTAGGGCAGACAGCAGCTTCGGAGAAAACGGATAAAAACGGCAGAATACAGTGCGAATATGCGTCCAAGGCAGAATTGCATAAGATCCGGAAATGTTTCGGACTGGTGTTCCAGAATTTTAACCTTTTTCCCCATTATACGGTGATGAAAAATATCATCGATGCGCCGATCCATGTGGATAAGGTAAGCCGCACAGAAGCCGTGGCGAGGGCGGAGAAGCTTTTAGCACAGTTGGGACTGTCGGATAAGGCAGATGCCTACCCTTACCAGCTGTCCGGCGGACAGCAGCAGAGAGTATCCATAGCCAGGGCACTGGCACTGCAGCCCAGGATCCTGTTCTTCGATGAGCCGACCTCGGCACTGGATCCGGAATTGACGGCAGAAGTATTAAAGGTGATCAGACAGCTGGCAAGTGAACATATGACCATGATCATCGTAACCCATGAGATGCAGTTTGCCAGAGAAGTATCCGACCGCATTATTTTCATGGAACAGGGTGTGATCGTGGAGGAAGGTTCTCCCGAAGCACTTTTTACAACGGAAAATGCCCGGGTTCGGGAATTTATCGGAAAGTTGCAGTAAAAATATATTGATTTTTTTTCGCAAATCTGTTTATCTATTAGGTGTGGGTGTATCTTGCCCACACCTGTTTCAATAAAAGACTGAAAAACATAAGAATGCGAGGACTGATGGTATGAGCGTACAGGAAATGAAACCGATCAAGGAAGGCAAAGTTCGTGAGATCTATGACAACGGAGACACCCTGATCATGGTGGCAACTGACCGTATCAGCTGCTTTGATGTGATCTTGGACAACACAGTAACAAAGAAAGGAACTGTATTGACCCAGATGTCGAAATTCTGGTTTGATATGACTGAGGATGTGATTCCCAATCATATGGTATCTGCTGATGTTAAGGATATGCCAGAATTTTTCAGACAGCCGAAATTCGACGGCAACAGCATGATGTGCAAGAAGCTGAACATGCTCCCCATCGAGTGCATCGTTCGTGGATACATTACCGGAAGCGGCTGGGAAAGCTACAAGAAGAACGGTACCGTATGCGGTATCAAGCTTCCGGAAGGTCTGAAGGAGGCAGATAAGCTTCCCGAGCCCATCTATACCCCTTCCACCAAGGCAGAGATCGGAGATCATGATGAGAATATCTCCTATGAGCAGAGTGTGGAATATCTGGAGAAGCGTTTCCCCGGCAAGGGCGCAGAATATGCGGCCAAGCTTCGTGACTATACCATCGCTATTTATAAAAAATGTGCGGATTATGCACTGACCAAAGGAATCATTATCGCAGATACCAAGTTCGAGTTCGGACTGGATGAGAACGGCAACATGGTACTGGGGGATGAAGTATTGACTCCCGACAGCTCCCGTTTCTGGCCGGTAGACGGCTACGAGCCCGGACATGGCCAGCCTTCCTTTGACAAACAGTTCGCCCGTGACTGGCTGAAAGCCAACCCTGAAAAAGGCTGGAAGCTGCCGGAGGACATCGTGGAGAAGACCATTGACAAATACCTTCAGGCTTACAAGATGCTGACAGGCAAGGATCTGTAGGGTACGGTTTTTTAGTTTTTTTTTTCACGGGGCAGGCAGGAAAGGTAAGGCTTACAAGTGACGGACAACATTTATATTCAGACAGAAAATAATGACAAATTAAAGGAAGAATGTGGCGTTTTCGGCGTGTATGATTTCGACGGACACGACGTGGCATCCACGATTTATTACGGCCTTCTGGCATTGCAGCACAGAGGCCAGGAAAGCTGCGGTATTGCCGTCAGTGACACGAATGGGCCCAAGGGCAAAGTCTTAAGCAGCAAAGACATGGGACTGGTCAATGAGGCATTTACACCAGAACAGCTGGAGAAGTTAAAAGGTGACATCGGTGTGGGACATGTCCGCTATTCTACAGCGGGAGGATCCACCAGAGAGAATGCACAGCCTCTGGTACTGAATTATGTAAAGGGTACTCTGGGACTGGCCCATAACGGTAACCTGATCAATGCGCCGGAGCTTCGAAGAGAACTGGAGTATACCGGTGCTATTTTCCAGACCACCATTGATTCCGAGGTGATTGCTTATCATATTGCCAGAGAGCGTTTGAATTCCAAATCGGTAGAGGAAGCTGTGGGCAGAGCCATGACGAAGATCAAGGGAGCCTATTCCCTGGTGGTGATGTCTCCCAGAAAGCTGATCGGCGCCAGAGATCCTTATGGATTTAAGCCGTTATGCATCGGCAAGAGAGACAATGCGTATTTTCTGTCCAGCGAGACCTGCGCTCTGGATACGGTAGGTGCCGAGTTCGTCCGGGATGTGCTTCCCGGCGAGATCGTGACCATTTCCCCGGAGAAAGGAATTGAGTCCGATACCACCCATGTATTAAAGCCTGCGGAGACCGCCAGATGTATTTTTGAGTATATTTATTTCGCCAGACCCGACAGCTTTATCGACGGCGTCAGCGTATACGATTCCCGTATTCTGGCCGGAAAGTTCCTGGCTATGGATTCCCCGGTGGATGCGGATCTGGTCATCGGCGTACCGGAATCCGGCAACTGCGCAGCCATGGGATATTCCATGCAGTCGGGAATCCCTTACGGCATGGGCTTCGTGAAAAATGCCTATGTGGGCAGAACCTTCATCAAACCGAAGCAGAAGAGCAGAGAAAGCAGCGTTCAGGTCAAACTGAACCCTATCCGGGAAGCCGTGGAGGGCAAGCGTGTCATCATGATCGATGATTCCATTGTCCGCGGCACCACCTCCGACCGTATCGTAAAGATGTTACGGGAAGCCGGAGCCAAAGAGGTACATATGAGAGTCAGTTCACCGCCGTTTCTGTGGCCCTGCTATTTCGGCACAGACGTTCCGGCGAGAGACCAGCTGATCGCATATAACCGTTCCATCAAGGAGATCAGTGATCTGATCGGCACGGACAGCCTGGATTATCTGAAGATTGAGAGACTGGAAGAACTGGTGGGCGGTAATCTTGGCATCTGCAAGGGCTGCTTTACCGGAAAATACCCGATGGAACCGCCTGCGGAAGATATCCGCGGAGAATTTGACAAATAAACAATAACTATTCAGAAAACCGCAGAATAAGAAAAACTGATACGTCATGCCTGCATGTAAGTAGCAGTTTTCTTATTTGTAAGGTGACTCGAGTAGAGTCACCATCCCACACATGAACAAAATTAGCTGCGAAGCAGCGGGAAAGTATGAGAAGCATACGGTTTTGTGAATGTGAGGGATGGGTTTTGAATGGTTGCAATAAAGAAAATAAGAGGAGCAGACAAATGAGTACAGGTACAGACAGATATCAGAGCCCGTTATCCGAACGCTATGCAAGCAAGGAGATGCAGTATATTTTCTCCCCGGATATGAAATTCCGTACATGGAGAAAGCTGTGGATTGCACTGGCAGAGACGGAGAAAGAGCTGGGACTGTCCCAGGACGGTAAGCCCGTTATCACAGATGAGCAGATTGAGGAACTGAAGGCCCATGCTGAGGACATTAATTACGATGTGGCAAAAGAGCGTGAAAAACTGGTACGTCATGACGTTATGAGCCATGTGTATGCATACGGACAGCAGTGCCCCAAGGCAGCCGGAATCATCCATCTGGGCGCAACCTCCTGCTATGTGGGTGACAACACCGACATTATTGTGATGACCGAGGCACTGAAGCTTGTCAGAAAAAAGCTGATCAATGTTATGAAGGAACTGGCGGATTTCGCTGATAAGTATAAGGCACAGCCTACCCTGGCATTTACTCATTTTCAGCCTGCACAGCCTACAACCGTAGGCAAGAGAGCAACGCTGTGGTTACAGGAGTTCTCACTGGATCTGGAGGATCTGGATTATGTGCTTTCCACTATGAAGCTGCTTGGCTCCAAGGGAACTACGGGAACACAGGCCTCTTTCCTGGAGCTGTTTGACGGCGATATGGACAAGGTAAATGCACTTGATCCCATGATTGCGGAAAAAATGGGCTTTCAGGCCTGCTATCCGGTATCCGGGCAGACCTATTCCCGTAAAATAGATACAAGAGTGCTCAACGTGCTGGCGGGAATCGCGGCAAGCGCCACCAAGATGTCCAATGACATCCGGCTTCTCCAGCATCTGAAGGAAGTGGAGGAACCTTTCGAGAAGAACCAGATCGGTTCCTCGGCCATGGCTTATAAGAGAAATCCCATGCGCAGTGAACGGATTGCGTCCCTTTCCCGCTATGTGATTGCGGATGCGCTCAATCCGGCGATTACCTCTGCGACCCAGTGGTTTGAACGTACCCTGGATGATTCCGCCAACAAGCGGCTGAGCGTGCCGGAAGGCTTCCTGGCTGTGGACGGCATCCTGGATCTGTGCCTGAATGTGGTGGACGGCCTGGTGGTATATCCGAAGGTCATTGAAAAACGGCTTATGAGTGAACTGCCTTTTATGGCAACGGAAAATATTATGATGGATGCGGTGAAAAAAGGCGGCGACCGCCAGGAGCTGCATGAAAAAATCCGGGAACTGTCCATGGAAGCCGGCAGGCGGGTGAAAGCGGAGGGTAAAGACAATAACCTGCTGGAGCTCATCGCACAGGAACCCATGTTTATGACTACCGCTGAAGAACTGGCCGAAACCATGGACCCTTCCAAATATATTGGCTGTGCCCCGGCACAGGTGGAAAGCTTCCTGAAGGATGTAATCGGGCCTGTGCTTGAGGAAAATAAAGAACTGCTGGGCGTGAAAGCGGAAATTAATGTGTAATAGCGGTTTACAGGATAAGGATAAGATAAGAAGAGGCTCTGCGGCGGCAGAGCCTTTTGGGGAATAAAAAGGAAATGTGGAAAGCCCCGGTTAAAGTCTGGATCCGGGATATGTATGAGGAACGGAAATGGAAATCGGAACGTAAGAAAGAAAATAAACAGGCAGGAAAAAGAGCTGTAGGACCGGTGGCGGCAGAGCTTAAAGATTTATTTGACTGACAGACAACGCAGTGCAGAATTGTCATTATATATAAAGACTTCCATGCGCAGTTCCATTATAATTACATACAAAATGGGAGCGATAATATATGGATAAAAATGGTTACCTGAAGCAGTACTACGGCAGTTACCGGGAAGATGCCCGTCTGTCTGCTGCAAAGCACGGCCTGGTGGAATATCTGACGACAATGAAATACATCCATAAATTTCTGGAACAGGGAATGCGTATTTTAGAGGTGGGAGCCGGAACCGGGCGCTATTCCCTTGCATTGGCGAAAGAAGGCTTCCGGGTAGATGCGGTGGAACTTTTGGAACACAACCTGAATATCCTGCGATCAAAAACGGAGGATGGCATGAGACTTCAGGCAGTACAGGGAGATGCCCTGGATTTGTCCCGCTATCAGGAGAATACGTTTGACATAACCCTTCTTCTCGGGCCGATGTATCATCTTTATACGCAGGATGAAAGGAAGAAAGCACTTGAGGAAGCCGTACGGGTAACCCGTGAAAACGGGATTCTGTATATCGCCTACTGCATGAATGATCCAACCGTGGTGGGAGAACTGTTTGCCCGGGGAACCATTTACGATTGCCTGGAGAAAGGAATGCTGACGGAGGATTTCCATTTTACCGCGCAGCCGGAGGATCTGTTTGCACTGGTGCGGACAGAGGATATTGCGGAACTGAACCAATCTGTACAGGCGGAACGGATCTGCCTGACAGCCACTGATGGCGCAACCGGATATATGCGCCCTGTCATAGACAATATGAACGATGAACAATTTGGCATCTATATGAAATACCATCTGGCGGTCTGTGAAAGACAGGATCTGATAGGGGCAAGCCACCATACGCTGGATATCCTGCGTAAAAAGACCCCGGCCTCCGGTACAAAACGTGAATAAAAAACTAAAACATAAAAAAGTAATTGCAATACCGGATAATTCATGCTATAAATAGACATTATAACTTTCAAAGGAGCGAATTATGAGTCAATTATTCTCACTTTCCATTCGACGCAGACGATGAGGCTTGTATCTTTATAGGTACAGGCTTAATTTGCTGTGTGCCTATAGAAAGTGAGTTGAATTATATTTATTTTCAAAGCACTGTCGGGCACACACAGCCTGTCGGTGCTTTTTTATTGCAATTGAAAACTAAATAATTGAAGCTGTGCAGTATTTATGCCGGAAGTAGTCCGGTGCCGCCCCGGCGGGCTGCAGAAGCATTTGAAAGCGCAGGGGCAGTTTCCAAACACGCTCTGCTGCGCAGAAGGGAGCAAGTATGAAATTATTAACAGAGCTGTTATCAGCAGTATTTATGAATGCATTTTCAAAGTGCGGTTATGATGAAACACTCGGTAAGGTCAGCATTTCCGACAGGCTTGACCTGTGCCAGTTTCAATGCAACGGCGCGCTGGCCGGAGCGAAAAGGTATAAGAAAGCACCTTTGACGATTGCGGAAGAGGTTGCAAATCAGATAACCGGCTGCATTTATATCCATAAAATAGAAGTGGTCCGGCCGGGTTTTATCAATATAAGCGTGCAGGATGAATTCCTTGCGGACTATGCCGAACAAATGTACCATGACAAATTTAAGGGGATCCCTCAGGCGGAAGCTGAGGAAACCATAGTGCTTGATTACGGAAATCCCAATGTTGCCAAACCGCTGCATGTCGGCCACCTGCGTTCAACCATCATCGGGGAAGCCTTAAAAAGAATCATTACAGCGACCGGCAGGAAAGCGGTTGGGGATGTCCATCTGGGGGATTGGGGCCTGCCGATGGGGCTGGTCCTTGCGGAACTGGAGGAAAGATACGCAGATACATTGCCCACGCTTACAACGGATTTATTAAATGAAATCTATCCGGCCGCAAGCCGGAAAAGTAAAACAAATGAGGTCTTTCTTGAAAAAGCAAGAACGATAACGGCCCGGCTTCAAAAAGGAGATACACATTATACAAAAATCTGGTGTAACATGGTTGAGGTATCTGTAAAGGAAATCAGAAAAAACTTTCAAAGATTGGACGTTTCCTTTGATTACTGGTATGGGGAAAGTGATTCCAGCAAATATGTGCCTCAGCTGCTGCAGCTGTTAACGGACCGGAACCTGCTTGTAAAAAGCGAGGGCGCACAGGTTGTGGAGGTGGCGAAGGAGAATGACAAAGCGCCGGTCCCTCCTGCGATTATTGTGAAATCCAACGGCTCGGAAGGATACGTGACGACAGATATTGCAGCGATTATACAGCGGGAAAAGGATTTCAGACCGGATAAAATATGGTATGTCGTAGATTTCAGGCAGAATTTACACTTTACCCAGGTATTCCGTGTCGCCCGGAAGGCAGAGCTGATACCAGAAAGCACGGAGCTTGCCCATCTGTGTTTTGGAACGGTAAACGGAAAAGACGGCAAGCCGTTTAAAACCAGGGAGGGCGGAGTAATGCAGCTGTCAGAGCTGCTGGATTCGGTAACAGCCTGTTCCTATGAAAAATTAAAATCATCAGATAATATCCCAGAGGCGGACAAAAAAGCCGCAGCGGAGAAAATAGGGATAGCAGCGGTGAAATTCGGTGACTTAATTAACCACTATTCCAAGGACTATGTTTTTGATACGGATAAATTTATGGCATCGGAGGGCAAAACAGGTGTCTATCTTCTATATACGGTTGCCCGTATCAATTCAATCCTCAGGAAAACCGGCATCAACTGCGGAAAGGTAAAACTGCAGGGAGTTTATTCAGAAAGTGAAAGAGAATTATTGTTAAAAATTGCACTCAGCGGCAACGCTTTTATAAACGCCTTTCATGAGAAAGCCCCCAATATTGTCTGTGAAAATGCTTACCAGATAGCAGTGGCATTTTCGAAATTTTACCATGAAAACCATATAATAAGCGAGAAAGATGAAAAGAAAAAAGCCTCCTGGCTGGCACTATGCGTCATTACAAAGGAGATGCTGCTAAAACATCTGGATACATTGGCAATAGAAACAGTGGATGTTATGTAATTTACAAAGCGGCGCCTTCCAATTTAAAATAGGAATATGCATTTCACGCTCCATTTCTGCATTCCGCTTCCCTGCGCATTGCGGATACGCTTTTCCTGCCCTATACTGACAGCAGACATTAAAAATCAGTCGGTCGGCCGGACAGGAAGCGGCAATGAAGGAGTGGCATGAGTTATTTTTTTCTGACAATTTTGTTTATAGCGGAGTTGGTGAAGGAAGGCATCTTTTTCTACAAAAGGAAACGGATACCGACGGTTCAAATGGGTTTTATTACCGCAGAAATCCTGATTTTCCTGCTGCTTGTCATATTTGGAGGCCTGCCCCTTGATACAGCCTGGCTGTTTCCTGGCATTTATCTTGTGTGCGGCCTTATATCTGCTTACTTCTTTTTTTCTGAGGGAAAAAAGAAGGACGGCAAAATAAGAAAGGCGGCAAAATACCATCCGTCGGCCCTTCCTGTTCATCTATTGCTTTTGTTCCTCTGCATGATACCGGCCCTTTTGTTCCCGCCTGTGATACCTTTGCCTGTAACCGGCGGCTACGCTTACGAGACGGTAAGCTTTACCTGGACGGATGATGCGAGGGAGGAGGAATTCTGCTCCGATGGTTCGTCCAGGCGGGTGGCGGTGCAGTTTTGGTATCCTGTTTCCGGGGAAGGGGAAACCTTCCCGCTGATCGTGTTTTCACATGGCGCCTTCGGGTACAGGATGAGCAATTATTCGGCCTATACCGAGCTTGCCTCCAACGGATATGTGGTATGCAGCGTGGAGCATCCATATCATGCAATTTTTTCAGAGCTGGACGATGGGGAAGTGATTATTGTGGATAAGCAGTTTATGAGTGATATTTCCAGAATAAATGGAGACGGCATGCCGGAAGAAGAAAACTTTCGGGTGACCAGACCCTGGCTTCGGCTGCGGACAGATGATTTGAACTTTGTAATGGATGAGATAACAAGGCTTTGTGGAGAAGAGGGTGCGTCCCTTCCTTTTTCCATAACGGATCCTGACAATATTGGGCTTTTCGGACATTCCCTTGGGGGCGCGGCTGCGGTGACGGCTGGACGGGAACGGCCGCAGGTGCGGGCTATCATCGATCTGGACGGGACTATGCTGGGCGAGGAAACCGGCTTTGCGGACGGAAAATACCAGATGAACACGGAGCCTTACCCGGTCCCCCTTTTATGCATCGATACCTCCGAACATTATGAGCAGGGGCAGAAATACGGCGATCAATATGTGAATCATGTAATTTTGTCACTGGCAAAGGATGGAAGAGAGATTCATTTTACCGATGCCGGGCATATGAATTTTACGGATCTTCCTCTTTTTTCCCCGCCGCTGGCAGCGCTGCTTGGGACCGGAAAGAGGGATGCGGGGGGATGTCTGGTCA
>ERZ780150.452-NODE-452-length-36832-cov-7.096093_pt1 | contig 36832 bp, 51 predicted proteins | sample MGYA00511019_ERZ780150 | MGnify/ENA primary metagenome ERZ780150 (study PRJEB29588, sample SAMEA2151633) | human gut metagenome | biome: human gut; feature: human-associated habitat; material: faeces | place: Denmark | collected 2008/2010 ...
CTCTCCGCCTCCGCTCAATTTCACCGCCTCGTCATGCGCTTCTCTCAGATCTTTCGGCTTATATACGGACTCCATCCGCGTGTCCATCTTCAGCCTGTTCGCCATGCAGATATAGTCCTCCCAGGTCTGTATCAGTTCCTTCGGCTCGCGCCCGCATATCCTGCTCTGCCTTCTGAGGTAGTTGTATATCCTTCTTTCCGACATCCTTTCCCGCATTTCGGCAATATCCTTCGGAACGATCCCGCATTCCTCAAAATACCGGATCATCTCGTCTGGATATATGGTGTCCATCTCCTTCTCATGCTGCAGCCAGCGCAGGAACCTCATTCCCCCTCCGCTATCTCTAAGTCGCTTCATTCTTGCCCTATCGATTTTCAGCGCCTTGGCCATGTCCTTGATCTCCCTGCATTTTTCAAGTTCGCTTTCATGGCTCTTAATGCTATCGATAACCAGCCTCCCTAGTCCGGCCTTTGCAAACTGCTCATATTGCGGATATCTTCTCAGTTTCTCCATGTACCCTTCCGGATCCACCCTCCCAACGCTTCTGACTATTTCCGGAAGCCCGGTTCTTTTCAGTTCCCCTCTGGCCAGCGATGGCAGCGTCCTTCTATATACCTCTCCTTCGTATGATTCGTAATATGTATAATCGTAATATCCTCTCCTCTGCAGCCTCGGCTCTTCTCGGGTTCCTATCCACCTGTAATAGTCATTCCTATACAGCCCATAGTAATACACTTTCCGATGTAATCCCCTGCTATATATTACCCTTCGGATCTCGCTGTGCCTCAAATGCGGGCTTTCATACTTTCCCTTCTCGTAATTCCTTCCGCATAAAAACTCTCTGACCGCAAAGCCCTCCTCGCACTTTTGGATAAGGTAAGCATGCTCGTCCTCCGTGCGGAATCCCCCTGCCTTTCCGCGCGCCTTGTACTGCACCTTCCTTCCACAGCAGCGGCATGTCCCATACTGGTTATGCCTTGGCTTTGAGATCGGGACATCCTTCTCGCACCAGCTGCAGTACCCTTTCTCCGCTCCTTTTCTCGAATACGAATAGAAGATGTAGTTCTGCGTCACCGCATGCTTGTCTACCCAACGCTCCCAGTCCTTCGGAAGGGCCGGTATCTGATCCATGTCAAGATCCCATGGCTCCGTCTCCCTTTTGTGCTTCTGCCTCAGCTCTTCCTTTCTTACTGACTGCTGCCATTCCAGGATTCCTTTATACCCTCCATGCTCAGTATTAAGGTATCTCTTTATATTCCTGTTTCCCTCTGGATTTATGTATCTCCCCGAATTCCATGCATATTCCGGCCAGTCGAGCATGTCCACCTTTGCGGTCCTCCACTTCTCAAGGCACACATCCCATGTTGCAAATTCCCCTGTCTCTCCATTGATATACAGTTCGTAAGCCGGCCTGTTGCTTCCCATCCGCATTGGCTCCGTCAGGAAAAACGCTACCTTAAGAATCCCCTGCAGCACCTGGCACCTCATATAGATTCCATATCGATATTCGTACAGGTCTTTCCTCCTCCACTGATTCTTCCGAGCCTTGAGCACTGGCACGTCCATTCCCGCTCTCCTCATCATGGCCGGCGTCGCATACAGCCTCCTAAGCCTTCTCAGTTCCTCTTTTCTCATTCTTCTTCCTGCACCTTCCTTCCATGTATGTCATACCATCTCCCCGGCTCAATCCCCTGCTCTCCAACCTTGTAGATCGCTAGTTCCTCGATCTCGCATGAGTCCTCCGCTTCCTGCGCCATTCCCAGAACATCCCCCAAGGCTCCGCTTGCGATCGGCCTCTTTCCTCGCACGATCGCGAATCCATCCTCGGCTTTTCCACTTCCGTCCTTCACGCGCTCATTCATCCTCAGCCTCGGATGCTCGTATAGGTATTTCAATGCGTGCATGACGATTTCTTCCATGGCAAGCCTCTTCACAAGCCTTATCCTCGTGCATGATATCTTGGTATCGGTCCCGTCCTCATTGATATCCCCGTCAGCCAGCACGATATATACATCCGCATTCCGCACATCCCTGTAATAGTTCAGGCAGTCCAGCGGATTGCCCGCGCAGTGGAATCCATTCCTCCTGCAGTTTGCCTCGCCTTCCTCGAACCACTCCCCCTCCCGGTACTGGAAGGTTCCCTTCCCCATCGTGCAGGTCAGGTCCTTGTTGAACGCCTTGTATGCCATTATCATTTCTTATCGCCTTCTTCCAGATAATAATCCCTTGCCCAGTGAAATACCGTCAGATCAGGGCACTGCATGATTCCCTTCCTGACCAATTCCCCTGTACGCTTTTCTATGTATCCTATGCATTCCGCAAGGCTTTTCGTGCGACGTCGCACACGCCGTGCGAACTGCTCCTCTATGCACAGGCTTTTCAGGTAGTCCGCAACCGCTTTTGCCGTCACGTACCTGTCCCTATGGCTTTTCGCCTCTACGTCCAGCTTCCCTATCGCCGCATTCATCCAGTCCACAAACTCTGGCGCCGTCCCTGATGCATAGTTATCCACGAAGAATCCCGGCAGCCCGTTTTCTTCAGCCAGCCCCTTCAGGCGCTCCTTCTCTCCAGTCTCCAGAAGCGCTTTCGCGCATGCATTAATCTCCTCGGCCGTATCAAAATTCCCATATATTTCGAACATGTCTGCTCCTCCTTCTTTTTAAATCCTTCTATTTATCCGTATCATCGTATAATATCTATACCTATATCCCGTTACCGGGTTTTTCCCCTCATGGAACGTCTCCTTGTCTATGTAATACCCTTTCTTTTCCCTCGGCTCTTTCTTCCAGTACACGAGCCTGTCTTCTTTCGGCTCCGGCACCGGAAGATTTTGCGACGCATGATAGCGTGCCTCCTTGAGCCTCGGATCCGTGTCCGGGGTTTTGGTGATGTACGCCGCCAGTTCTGCAAACTCTCCCTTTTCATACAGCAGCTGGAAGTTCACTCCTCCATAATCCCATGCGTTCTTCAATATTAGGTCCGCATCCGGTATCCGGTTTACGATAATATGGATATGCCATGCCCCTTTCGTTCCCACCTCTATATTCCTAAGATACCTGAGTTCAACTCCCTGTTTTCGGTATTCTCCCCTAATCTTCCGCAGGGTCTTTGCCAGTATCCTTATCGCTTCCTTCATATCTCCTGGCCTATCGTTCTTCCTCCATGTAAGGGTAGCCAGATAGTCATTCGGCTTAAACCATTCCCTCAGTTTGTGCCTTGCCTTCCGCTCCTTATTCCATTGATTCCGCCTTTTGATCTGCTCCTTGGTCGGCTTTTTCTTTTCCTTCCTCGGCGATCCTCTCGCCCCATACCTTCCATCCAGATACTCATACACCTCTATGGCGTTTGGAAAGATATATGTCAGTCTCTTGTATCTCTTTTTCATCTGCTGCCATGTCCTTAAGTTAATATTCTTATCGAGTGATAAAAACGGGCGATAAGTCCCCGTTTCTCTTGACTTCTCGCCCCACAGATGATATATTTGAATTGGTTATAAATATCTGTGTGGCGACAAGTCACTTGGCACATCTATTTGCGGTAGGTGTGCTATTTTTTTATCCGCAATTCCTGATCCTGTATCTCAAAAGTTCCTCCCTGCTTACTCCTACGTTCCCCCTCTCTGCATACTTCTTGCACCTGTTCCCTGGCCTGGTCCTGCACTGCCTTTCCCCGCAGTATCCCTGGTCAATTGCTTCCAGTTCTCCTCTGGCGCTTATGCAGTAATACTGCGTGTACCTGTTACATCCGATGCATCTGTTCCCGCTGATTTCGATTTTCATATGTGTTCCTCCTTATAGTGAGCATTTTGTTCACTCTTCTTTTGCTTTATTATAGTGTACAATATGTTCACTGTCAAGAATGAATATGGAGGGACTTATTATGTTTGGTCAAAGATTAAATTTTGTACGCAAGTCAAAGGGAATAACTGCCCAAAAAATGGCAGATGAATTACAGATTGCTCTTCGCTCGTATCGTATGTACGAAAGTGAAAATCGTTTCCCATCTCTTGAAATGCTAGTAAAAATTGCAGATATTTTAGACGTTTCTACGGATTATCTGCTCTGCCGTGATAAGTTTCTTCAATCTCACGGAGTTTTCTCTGATGGATCCCCAGACGATCTTCAAGCGAATCCCAAAGTGTAAAGTCCCCCGTACGTTGTCCTGCTTCAATCTGTTTATAATACCTTTCGCTTATTTCTAAATAATCTGCCATCTGCTGTTGTGTCATGCCCGCTTCCTTGCGGGCCTTTTTTAATATCTCTCTTGCCATTTGCTTTCCCTCTTATCTGTGTTTTAACCGCCACCGGCACATCTATTTGCGGTAAATGTGCTACTCATTTTCATACCTGTACTGACCATACTGATCCATATAAAATATGGTTATGCTTCCATCTGCATTTTCCCTGCGGGAGATTTCCCTGAATGCCTCCCTCTTCCTCTCCGTATCGGAGATGCTTGTGGCATTCCGACTTAGCCAGTCCAGATCATATCCTCTATCCATTCCTATCCCTCTTCCCGCTTTACATTAATTTTCCAAGGAAATTCGTTGCGCATGCCAGAAGCGCCAGCATGGCTATTGCCTCCATGGCAATCCCTATCCTATACATCCAGGCATACATCCGGTCCGTCTCCCGCTCCAACTGTCTAATCTGGCGCCGGATCTGCCATGGAGTGTCCGCCTTAAGCCTTGCATGATAATCTTCCATATTTACCTCCTTAACTTATTGATAATCCTTCCAAATTCTTCTATACTTTATTTACAGGCTTCTATCCGAGCCAAATATACGAAAGGAGTGTTATTATGAATAGTGCAACAATACATTTCGCTGATCAGTCATCCATCGTTATAGAAGAAAATGATTTTCTAATTCCAGTTTCGCTTCATTCGGCAAGCGTCGATGATCCATTTTCCTCTATTGGAAAACCGCTTGAAATTTACAATCATATTGAAGATGGCCTAATTCCTGCCATTACTACCGCATTATGTCAATGCAATTTCTTTTATGTGAATTCAAACGGTAATACAATCTACTCTTCATCTGCTGTTGTAAGGATTGTAAATAACTAATTCGCCGGGGCAATTTGTTCTAGCGAATTGCCTCGCTTTCCCGCATTTTTCCTATCTTTTTCTTTATGTATTCTGCCAGGTCCGGCTCCGTCCATCTAATCTCCCGTACCAATTGTTCCACTTTCTTTTCGCTATACCCGCTTTCTTTTATACGGTTATATTCCGCTCGAATACATTTGTCTATTTCCATTGTCAATGCTACCATCCCATGTACCTCCTACCTATACGACCTCTTCATTAAGTTCTACCACCTTCTGTTTAAAGCCGCAGAGTTCCATGATCTCGTCTGGCCCAAACTTCGGCACGTACTTTCTCGCATTACGATCAGCCAATTGTTTCTCATACTTCCAGTAGTCTATGAATGCATATACGTTGATCGCTCCATCCAGAATCGTATATCGGTTATATCTTCCGGCCTCGATTTCTCTTTCGATTCCACGAACCTTCTTATCCACGAAGGCCCTTGATACCTGGAACTCCTCCATTAGTTGCTTCTTGCGCATATATGGATATCCGTTTATCTGTTCCATAATTAGCATTTTCTCACCACCTCCTCCTCTTATCATTTACCTTTCTCATTAGCATTTCTTCCTTCTATTTTTGATTGTTTTTTTCATCCATTTCTTCTATACTTTATTTGTAGGCTCCTGCCAGAGCCAACTATAAAAGAAAGGGGATTCTATATGGTCCTAAATCATAATTGCATTAGAGATATACTGCTTGAAATTGAGCAATTTTCCTCCTTTAACGATACTTATGAATATAACCCTAACCACCTTCCCGTAGGCTCGCATTTATCTCATTATGATTCCGATACAGTTCTTTATCATATTCGGCAATGCGACCTCGCTGGATATTTATTTAATACCAATTGGAAGGTGTATGATTACGTAGCAATTGAGGATTTAAATCCAATTGGCCACGAACTTGTAGCAAATATCAAGACAGAGGAAAAGTGGAATCTTACCAAAAAATTGCTTTCCAAACTCGGTGGAGCCGGTTTAAAAATGATGTCAGCCACTGCTGAAGGCGTTGCAACGGCGTTTTTGAATAAATATATGGCCTCCATAATTCAAAACCTTTGATATTTCTCCTTGCGAGTTCAATCATAATTGGTTTTATGTAGTCGTACTTCACAACTGGGCAGACAGCGCGAAAAAGATTTTTTAACCGATAACTTATGTTGTCTGCCTTCTTATATCTCTCCATCTCATCAAACATAAACGGTTTTTCTCCCATCCGTTCATCCCACACAAAGTATTTTGCTCTTTTTTCAATATCCAAGAGTTCATCATCTGTAAATTTTGACAAATCAACTTTTTTCATTACCTTCACGCCACCTCCTATCCTGCTTTTTCCTCTGGCATCTTTGGGGACAGAAATTTATCGACACCTACGTCCAAAGCCCAACATATCCTTTCGTATTCGTCGAATGTTAATCTTCTCTTCCCATTCAATGACAAGTTTAGTTTCGGCAAGTCTATTTCTGCTTTCCCTGCTAAATATACTTGTGAAATTCCCTGTTCCTTCAAATAATCCTTAATCTTTTCTTCAACCAATCTTTTCACCTCCAAATTTCGATTATATCGAATTTATTATTATACTACTACGATTATTTCGGAGTGTCAATATTCTTTTTCGACTTTTTCGAAATAATTTATTTACATTTTCGAAATTCAATGGTATACTTTCATCAAGAAATGAGGTGAGCAAAATTGACTTTTGGAGAGAAACTAAGAGAGGCAAGAAAAGTTAACGGTTTTACTCAAAAACAACTTGCAGATAAAATATCTGCAAAACACAATTCTGTTAGTGACTGGGAAAATGATAAAAACAAACCAGACCCTAATACTATTGAATTAATATGTGGTGTTTTGAAGATAACTCCTAACTATCTTCTTGGAGGATCAGAAGACGCATTTTCTCCTTCTGATAAAGAAATGTTGAAAAAATACCATGCCCTTGACAAACATGGTAAATATATTGTAGACCAATTATTAAATGCAGAATATGATCGTTGCTCTGCTGTTGATTTCAGCGAGCCGTCACAGTCTTCTACCCGGGTTATTCAATTCTACCAGAGATTAGCCAGTGCTGGATCCGGTCAGTTTGTGTTTGATGATATCCCAGTCGATTTGATTGAAATACCGGATGTCCCGGAATATCAGCATGTAAAATATGCAATAGGTGTAAATGGCGCAAGCATGGAACCCCTCTATCACGATGGCGATATTCTTCTTGTCGAGCCGGCCGGAAATCTTTCAATTGGCGAGATCGGTATTTTCATCGTAGACGGATATTCCTATGTTAAGAAATTAGGAGATAACTCCCTAATATCTCTTAACAAAGAGTATCCGGATGTTGCAATCAGCGAAAATACCGAATGTCTCGGGCGCGTAGTGGATAAAGTCTCATCTGTTCCAAAGCTTCCTCTTGAGGATCTGCTTGCTTTGCAATCTGCTGCTAAGAAACAATTCAAAGAAAAGGATGCCTAAATTTCCATAAATTGGAATCTCCTGATCAATAACTCAATGGTAAAATATTAATAGATCTTTACCCTTGGAGTTTTAATTATGCGCTTTTTGAAAAAGACCGAGATATCAGGAGAGTTCCGAAAATTTATAAAGTTTACTGCTTATGATACCTTAATAGACTTCGGCGCCAATAGGCTGCCTGTTTTAAACAACCTTGCCGCTATCATTAGTGATTCGATTTTCATTATGCCAATTCAAGCGGCCTTCAGCGATACTGAAAGAAGTTTTTATAACGGATACCGCGAAGGTTCTGTGATGTATGTTAATGCAACTGGCCATTACATCATTCTGTATGATGAGAATCTGCCGGCAGATCGCATCCGATGGATCATATCGAAACTCATTTATTTAATCCGTAATGGATCTATTGATGACTTTCCAAATAGATTCCATACCGTTAATGATAATGATCAAGAAAGCAATATCTTCGCTTACTATTTTACTTGCCCCGATATCATCCTCTCGAAATGTAATATTATTAATGCAGATGATATCATTACATATTGCCAAATTCCTTTCAATCATGCGGCCGCAAAGAGTAAGATGATTGAATTAACCTCATCGTCCACTTTCAGGCGCATAGAGGATGTTTTACTTAAAAATTTTCGATCATTTATAAATAGGTTTATACGATGATATTATAAAAATAAAAAAGCCGCCCTATTTCTAAGACGGCTTATAGATTAGATGCAACCCGCAATCATGGGATTACGTTATACATCCACCTTCGCAAGTAGATTATACCATAATCCTCATGATTAAACGAGGATTATTTTTTATACCATTTTTTAACTATAAATACTTAAGGAGGAAATCTTATGTGGCCAGAATACCAAGAAAATGGAAAAGTCAAATTCGTAGAGCGCTATGTGAATCCCCTGACCGGAAAATGCGGAAAGACATCAGTAACGCTTGATAAGGATACGCGCGCTACCAGAAAGGAGGCTGAAAAGATCCTCGAGCAGAAAATCGAGCGGAAGTTAAAAGAACTTACGTCCAGCACCGCTCCCGAATCAGTCACCTTGCAGGATCTTGTCGATGCCTACCGCGCCGAGCAGAAAAAGACGGTCAAGGCATCAACATACCGGCGCAACTTTTTCTATGCGAATTCAATGCTACAAACCCTTGGCCCGGACACGCTAGTAGACAGGCTCACGGCCAAGTATATACGGGATAGGATGTACGCCCTGGACGCAAAAAACAGCACCATCAACGAACTTTTGAAGCGCACGAAGGGGATACTCAGATGGGGGTATAAGAATGACTATATCGCGGATATAGCGTTTCTAAATAAGGTGTCTCCACTTCCGGACATATCGTACAGGGAAAAGATCGAGGACAAGTATCTTGAGACAGAAGAATTCAAGAGCCTGGTAAGCGCAATGGATGTGACCAAATGGAAACTTCTCACCGAATTTCTCGGGCTGTCAGGCATCCGAATCGGCGAGGCCCTATCGCTGGATAAGCGAGATGTAGATTTTAATGACAGATGCATCCACGTTACTACAACCTACGATACCAACAACCTGATAGATACAGATCCCAAGTCTCCCTCATCATATCGCGACGTGTACATGCAGGATGATCTATACGACGTGTGCAAGCAGATATCAACCTACATGCTACGGCAGTCCTTGGTCAACGGATATGGCAAGAGCCCCGTATTCTTCCAGGGAGAGGACGGCGGACGAGCAAATTATGCGGCTTATAATAAGTACATCAAAGAGAACGGCCGCCGCATTCTCGGCAGGGAAAAGATTACCGCCCACATACTCCGCCACACCCATACATGCATGCTGGCCGAAAACGGGGTGCAGTTGGAAACAATCACACGCCGACTCGGGCACGAGGATAGCAAGATTACCAAGCAGATATATTTGCACATAACAAAAAAGATGCGCCAAAACGATAATGATCAGATTGCTTCCGTGAAAATTATGTAATTGCCCTCTTTTCTGCCCCTTTTTTATTTTGCAAAACAAAAAAATCCGCTAAACACCTATGTTTCAAGGCATTTAACGGATTAGTTCAGTGACTCCCAGGGACATACTTTTCGCAATTACATATTAATACATATTCGTTTTTGCTTTGTTATATTAGTTTCTACCTATTATAGTATAATATAAAATCATACTTTTTTTATTAATAATGCCCTCTTATTTTCCCTCTCAATAGCAAGGCTTATTTGGTTTATTTTAGTCCAATATTTACCATTTGTCAGCAGCCAAAAATGTACTTACAATATATTTATAAGGATGGTGATTCAAAATGAACGAATTTGCTAGGCGAATAAGGCAATTACGTGAAAATGCCGGCCTGTCACAAAAAGAATTGTCTTACATACTAAACATAGAGCGAACTACGTTAGCAAGTTATGAAATTGGAAGAGGACTAATCATTTACCGGCGGCGGTATAGCCGTAGCATCAAAGCAACCGCCGGGATCGCCCGTATGGGCATAATCTCGCAGGGCATCCACCCATGCATAAGTCCCTGCGCAATTACTTACATATAAAGTACTTAATGCGGATCTGTACCCGTCTACAGCACGTATTAAGCCGGCCACCCATTAACCCTTGTAACACCCCGGTGGCGTTATCCGGCGCTTAACGGTTGTGCGATAACATCCTGCATACAGATTACAAGTATCCTATAAGCCGTGGGACGGGACATGGACGGAGGCTTGCTTGACGTATGTAAAATATCAGGCCTGACATCTGCCCCGGTAATAATCCGGGGCAATTTGAAAGGAAGTCCATATATGAGCGAGAAAATACTAGCGGCTATATATACTCGTGTAAGCACGCGAGAACAAGCAGAAGCAGGATATTCTTTGGACGCACAGCAGAGACTCCTTCTAGATTTCTGCAACTCAAAGAAATATATTGTCTACAGAATCTACTCTGATGAAGGAATAAGCGCAAAGGATATTAAGCATCGACCCGGAATGCTCCAATTGCTTTCAGATGCGGAACAGCGTAAATTCGACTGCATACTTGTCTGGAAGTTAACTCGGTTCTCTCGTAATATGGCGGATCTAATGACCGCATGCGAGAAGTTGGATAACTTGGGAATCGCACTTGTCAGTTATTCAGAGGCATTCGACAGCGGAACTCCCGCCGGGCGAATGGTTAGATCAATGCTTGGGACTGTCGCCCAGTTTGAGCGGGAAGTAATCTCCGAGAATGTATATATGGGGCTGTTAGAGAGAGCCAGGCAGGGGAAGCGCACCTGTCATGATATCCTTGGATATGATCTACTTGGGCCCGATAGTTTCTCTATCAATCCAACAGAGGCCGAATACGTTAATTTTGTGCACGACCAATACCTTATCCGCAAAAACATCACCGAAGTGGCGTTGTTGGCAAAAGAAAAGGGGTTCCGCGGTAAGCGTGGACGCATCCCACACATTAACAGCGTAAGCGTCATACTTACGCGCCCCGAATACGCAGGATATAATGTATTCCACGGTGAGTTATACAAGGGGGACTACGAGTCAATTCGAACCCCAGCTAGTTTCAATCGGGTGCAGAGACTCATCCTACGCCAAGGAAAAATAATGGGCAGATGTCGCAAGCATCCTCTCTACATTGTCCCTGAAAATTAGCATAGATAATAATAGGCCTCGAAGTTTTTATGCTCCGAGGCTTTAATGATATTATATTGATATTATTAAGATAGTCCCAGCAACTTGCTCCAAGTCTTTGGTCCAACGATGCCATCCGCAACAAGCCCCATTGCCCGCTGAAATGCCATAATTGCCGCTTTTGTCTTTGCGCCAAATACCCCATCTACAGATCCACAATCGAAACCAAGTGCATTTAGTTTTCTCTGTACCCATCTGGTAATACTTCCCTGAGCCCCCTTCTTAAGCATGGGACATCCAGCCAAGGTGATCAGTCCCGGTATATTATCTACCTCCTGTGAAGAAAACCCCTGAACATTACACTCATTCTGTAACTCTGCAATCTCCCCTGATACCTGTACCGGCTGTGAGGTTGTAACTGATACACTGCCGCTTGCTCCAGCAATCTCCGCAAATGGGAACTTTGCGCCGGGGCAGGCAGTTGCGCATACATCTCTGTGAGCTTGCACTTTACTGACGCCGTACTTGCCTTTTAACCAGGCTACTAGTTCTTTTCCGGCCTGTTTCTGCACATCCGGCATAATTTCTACATCATAATCTCCTTCAAAGCAGATACCGATACTATCAGAGTTGCCTCCGGAAGCGTGGGCACCTACTGCCCCTTCAGGCCGCAACCTGTAAATCGACCCATCTTTTCTAACTTCAAAATGATATCCTGCTCCAGACCAGCCCTTCTGTAAATGCAGTTGGTGGATCTGTTCCGGCGAGTATACACTAGCATCTGCATGATGCAGAATAAGACGGTTAGTCCTGCTTCTGTAACTCATGGATCTGAACTGTAAATTTGTTTCGATTATATTCATATTCTTAATCTCCTTCTTCTTGCGACGTCACACAAAAAGAGGACGATTACTCGCCCTCCGCCTTATCCGTCAATATATCAATTGCTTTTTGCACAATCGCCGGTAGCGGAATTCCCATCAGCCCCGCGTTTTCCACGATGCTGATAAGTTCATTGGCGATGAAGCCTATACATATAGCGTCACGAATATAATTAGTCCCAATTATAACGTCCAGCCTGGCACCGATCAGCACGAACAGAAGTGTCACGCCTTTTCGGCATAGCCCCTTCCATCCGGCCCGGCTTTCCAAGGCCCCGCTCTCGCTCTTTCCTGACTTCCGGAATACTCCGGCCAAGATAATCCCCATGGCAAAATCAATCCCCATAAATATGAGCAGTGTCTGCAATGCCGCATCCCATCCGCCAAAAAGGGCAGCCACTACGCTACCCAATGCTCCGATACTCGTACATATTCCTGTCTTCAATTTCATATACCTCACTTTCCTTCCTATTCAATAATTGTAAAATACTGCCCTACCAATTGACTTGGAGGGAAGTACAGGATAACCGTGTCTCCGGCAGACATCCCTTGCCTGTCCATCAAGTATGTAACCCCTGACTCGCTGTAGTATTTGCCACACTCGTACTCCATTCCGGATGTTGACACCTCTTCCGGAACCTGGATCGGGCTGTCCATCATCCCCGCCTGCTCTCCGGCGATTGCTGCCCATAGGCTTGGCGCAACGCCCGGCTCCCATCCTGCCTGGCTCTTATGGGCCTGTAGGCACTTGTACAGCGTCCCATTATGTCGCACCTTATATCCCTCTGCATAGTCCACGCTGGCTCCGTTCCATGACGGGTATATTGCCTGCACGGCCAGTGCCTGCTCGTCCACCAGAGCCTGAGCCTGGATCTGTGCTACCATAACAGCGGCGGCCTGCACTTCTGCTTGTACCTCGGGAGTCTTCTCATCCTGGTACATGACCACGCCAAGGATTCCTCCTGTATACTCTTCTATCCGATATAGCGTTGTATAATCGATATGTGTTGCTATTGTCTGTCCCCGTTCCTCGATTACTATTTTCTTACACGCAAACTCATCCGAAAACTTGACTCGAAGTTCTTCGCGCGTAGCGTAAATTGTTTTGATGCTTAATTTACCGCCTGACGCTTCAAATTTTAGGATTTGCATAGCGGTAGCATCATTAAATATTGCTTTCAAAATTTCACTTCCTTTCGTGCGACGTCGCACATTAAAAAAGAGCCATTCGGCTCTGGTTGATAGAGTTTCATAGTTAACTAAATAGAAAATTGGATCAAGAATCATCGACAAAGGTCATGGGATTTTCATTTTTGCGCCGTGGAAACGAAGTATTAATGACACATAACAGTATTCTTGAAGTCGTTGAGGCTGGCCATGTCTACACTAATCAGGGGTCCATCCCAATGGGATACCGTCCAGTTCTTGATCTTTCCGCTATCCCGGGACTAATTACAGACGGAAATAACAAGATTAGAGGTACTTGGTGGCTCGTCGCAAATTCCACAGGCAGCATTAATGTGATAAGTTCCATCACACATAGTGATCCTCTCAGCTACGTTACTTCTGCCAGTTGGCCTACATCAGATGTAATCAACCTATAGTTTATTTGATTCCTATCAACATCCAACTGCTAAACGTCCAGCCATTTACAGTCCAGTTACCCATAACAAACGATGTAGTAGATGCAAACCGTACGCTTCCACCAATACTATAACCTGTATTTGTTCCTACTCTCCCAAATTCAAGGTTTTTACCGATAAAAGAATCATTAAACAGCATGATATGTGGGTTGAGTTCAGTCAAAAAGTATGTACCGGAATAAAAAAATGCTAGATACATTGTTTTAAACTGTGTGATATCTTTGATTGGAAATGTACCGCTTGTTACAGCGTGTGCCAATATCTCAATGCTTTTAAAACTACTTTCTAATTTTCTATTTAGTTCAGGAATAGCCAGCAATATTTGCTACAATGGAAAGCAAAAAGGAGTTGGAATGATGGAACAGAAGATTATGGAGGTGTTGCGGAGGATGCAGGCCATTCTGGACGAGGCATGCCTGAGGGACCTTAAGACGGTCCTTCAGGTGGTGTTCGAGGGGTGCGAGATCTCGCAGGAGAAGCGGGAACTGCGGATTTCAGACAGGAGCTGGGCCATAGACCTGGAGGAATACCTGATGTCGAAGGCCCTGGAGGGAAAGTCCCCCGGGACGGTGGACCGATACCGCTACGAGTTGCAGAGGCTGCTGTCCTATGTGAACAAGGCAGTCCGGGACATTACGGAGGGGGACATCTCCGGGTACATGCGGGCCTACAAGGCGATCCGCCAGGTGTCCAACCAGACGCTCAAGAACGTCCGGGCGGTCTACAGCAGCTTCTTCGCATGGCTGCGGGACCGGGACCGGATCCGGAGGAATCCCATGGCCCTGGTAGAGGCGATCAAGGTGGAGCAGAAGATCCGCAAGCCCTACACGGACGAGGAGAGGGAGATGCTGCTACGGAACTGCAGCACGCTCCGGGATAAGGCGATGATGGAGTTCTTCTACAGCACGGCGGTGAGGGTCTCGGAACTGGCAGCCCTGAACCGCGACGACATCCGCTTCACCAGCAAGGACCTGATCGTATTCGGGAAGGGAAGCAAGGAAAGGCGGGTCTACCTGAACGACAGGACGAACTTGTACATGAAGGAGTATCTGGACAGCCGGACGGATGGGAGCCCGGCGCTGTTCGTATCCACTAGGAGGCCGCATAGCCGTCTGTCGAAGACGGGGATCGAGGACATCATCCGGCGAACGGGCCAGCGGGCGGGAGTCGATAAGGCCCACCCGCACCGGTTCCGCAGGACATCCCTGACCAACGCCCTGAACCGGGGGATGCCGCTGCAGGAGGCCATGGTCATGGCGGGCCATGCGAAGCCGGAGACGACGATGGGCTACTGCACGGTGGACCAGGAAGGCATCAAGTATCATCATCAGAAGTATTTAAGCGCATAGCAAGAGGGGAATAAGGATATTTTTACATCCGGCGAGGGTCGGGTGTTTTTGTTGTACGCTTTTATAGACGTAACTAATAACAAGTTTCAAAGAGGGATACTGAATTAATTAGAAATATATCTGATGTAGCAACTACTTTAGATACTCAACCAAATGTTATTATTCACAAAAGAGGTACTATGGTTGCCGTACAAGGTGTAGTAGCCATGAATTCACAAAGAATTAGCATTACGTTGCCATACAAGGCAATAGAACAGACCTGGTTTCCTGTCATCGGTTTAAATAGTTCATCTGAACCAACAACTGGCTATACTGGACGCGGAGTTATAACAAAAAATAATAACGCAATGGATATAGTATTAGCAGGAGCGAATACATTCGGATGCCTAAACTTTTCTTATAAAACAAAAGGCTAACCTATAGATTGGTATAATAAGCAAAATTTACTGCGGCATAAGTGATCGCATTTCCAAATGTGATTTCACACACTGCACCTTTCACCGTTCCGAAACTATATCCGGCAAGTGCCAGAGAATTAGACAGTCCAATGGTTGGGAATCTTGTAACGTCTGTCGCTGTGTATGGCAATTCAAATGACATGCTAGTGCCATTGATCAGTACAAGTCCTTGGACAGTTACCCTGCGCCCCTCGCGATATACCTTAAGATTCTGCGAGATGTCTGTTTTGACATACGCCAATTTTCTATTTAGTTCATCAACACTTTGCATTATATTTATCAGTTTCCTTACTTCCGTTACATTGATCCCGTCAAAATGTAATTCGAAGATCGGGCAGTCATCTGCAAGATCTCCATCCTGCATATTTCCGTGTATATAGTCTGGCGCCACCGGATTGCTTTCTGCCGGCTGCCCCTGTATCACCACCCACTCGGCATTTTCTGTCTCCGTCGCTGTATCCTGCGTATACCTTGCCACCACAAGATCGATCCGCTTCATTGCTTGTGTTCCATTCTGGTATGTGACTTCATCATACGTCCCGCTCTTTACCACCATGACCCCTCCATGGTGTATTAATGTCCCGCTTCTTATCTTGATCGTATTGTTTACTGCCAGTTCGGGTTCCAGGTGCTCATCCATATCTGCAATATAACTTTCTGTGCCAGCCATTGCTGCAACTATTCCTCTAAACTGCTGGCTGGTCACGTGATTTTTTCCCTTTTTTGCCGTCACAAAAATCATTCTGTTCCCTCCAATTTATACTTTTTGACTATCCTTCCTTTTTCCTTCTTTATGACAATATCCTCTATTGGCTGTTTCATGTATATCCCCGTGATATAATCGCGTCCTCCAACGATATCCCCGATCTCCAGTTCCATACCCGACTGCTCCATATCCATTGACATAGAGTCCCTATTCATTAATTTTTCTAACTGCTCCTTTCCTTTCTGCTCCACATCAGCAGTATCTGTACTAGTATTCTCGTAGAAACTTTCTATTTCCTCTATCCCGGTATAGTATTTTTCCTTCCCGATGCTTCCGTCTTTTTGTACATAGAGATGTATGACATTCCTGTCCTGCATGTCACCTTTTCCGCCAATTATAAGATGGTTTACTCCATTTCTCTTTTGAGACACTTTGAATTGTATTCTGCTGTCTTGCGAGAATTCGAACTTCTCAGAATAGTCAATTATAGGGACTGCCGAAACCTCTACATATCCAGTTGCGTTCGGTTCGCCGGTAACATATTTGATATTCAGTCGGTATTGGACGGATCTGAGCATTTTTGTAACCCCTTCCAGCACGGTAGTGAATCGGTCAAACGCGTAACTGCTTATCGTTATCCCCGTATCTATCCTGGGCACGACAAATATCCCATCAAATCTCTTTTCTATGACTTCCCTTAGTATCTCGTTCAGTTCTCCTGATACTATGTAGTGGTCTTTCCCGGATGGCGGAACGATAATCTTTTTTTCTAACAGCCCCCTCCATAGGTATCCTCGGAATACGGCCTCTCCTGTCTTCGTGCTCGTCTCTACTTCTCCAATAATCCCCCCGATTTCACTTTCCGGGATAAAAAAACTACACCCCATCCTAATTCTTTCGTCCCATTTTTTAACGGGTATCGTCAGTTCGAAGTCCCTATTGCCGCTATTCAACTGCGCATCCAGATCCGCATCCAGCAAAGCCATAATCTGTCTTCCGTCGATATCCGTTAGATGCATATCTAGCATTCCGGTTCGCTCCTTTCCAAGAATAGTATCAGGTCAATGCCAAATGTCCCGGGCCATCCTATAACCAGTTCTCCCGATGGTATCTTTTCAAATACGCTCCGTTCCATCTGCCTGCTATTGTATAGATTCGATGTCGTTCCGTTTGCGAGATACTTTACAACGGAATGCCTCCGGCTGTCTATAATCAGATAATCGCTTGATTCCAGGGTTGTAAATATCTGATATGGATATCCGTTAATCGTAGCCTTCGGATCTTGGCATGGCCCATAGAATATCATCTGAAAATTACTTTCCCCATAATGATCCACGGTCCATGTTTTCGCCCCTATCATGTCTGCCGAAAAATCGAACTCGAAGTCAAACGGGAAGTCAATCCCGCCTTCATCTTCGTTATTTTTCTGAGCCAATAATTGTTTTTTAATTTCTTTTTGCCAGAACGGATATGGTGCATATACCTTCACCTCTTTTTGGACTGCCCGGTACCTGTCATCTGCAACATTGAATTCTGATCCTACTATATAGCACTCAATATAGTAATCCTTGAAATACAGCCTGCCAATCGTCCCCTCCAGCACATCTCTTTCAACCAGCTCAAAAAATCTATTCGCATTGCTCCTTCTCTCCTCCTTCCCTCCAAGAAAGTCGATTATAAGGTTATATTTTTTTGACTTTTTTTCAAACCCGTTGATAATGCTTCCTAATATCTCGCTGCTTTCATCAACCTCCCACTCGTATTCGTATAATCCAGCCTTTCGGATCCTTGCCCTGATGTTTTTCCCGGACAGTACCATCTCCTGTCCGGTGCTTCCGCTTACATATCTAAGCACTGAATACCACCCCCAGATCAGATAACTCTCTTGTAACATCGCGCCCGTTCAGATATACTGCAAATTTCGCCTGCTTTACGGCATTATTTACAATCTTGTTCAGCATAGCATACTCCGCCTCTCCCATTCTCCCACTTTTTTGGTCTATCCTTCCTTCTATTCCGCGAAAGTCGACGGCTCCTGATACGGCTTTTCGTGCTGTATTTGATGTTCTTTCTACTCCGAGTACGAATCCTTCCATCGTGGACTCTCCTATACGACGGAATGCTTTGGACGGCGAATTGATTTCAAGTTTCTCCTGCGCTGCAGTGATCGCCGCTCCGGCAACATCAATGGCGGCCTGTATCACCTGCGACTTTCCGGCGCTTATTCCTTGGGCCAGTCCTGTTGATACATTCCTTCCGTATTGCATGAATCTTTCTGCCTTAAGCATATTGGATACGATATTTGTCACTGATTCTGATGTGCTTCTGGCTACCGCCTGCGCTACGCTTATGCTAGTGCTCATTCCCATTGCCAGTCCTACATTCACATTCCGTCCGGACTCCATCGTTTTCGTGGACGGCGAATGGCAGCCCAGCCCATTATCCACAGCCTCAATAGTCTTGACTCCGAGATCGCGCCCTGCGGTCGCTGCCTGATCCTGCGCGTTTTGCAGTCCCTGCACGAGTCCCATCACCGTATTTGCTCCGCTCTGCTGCATCACTGATGTCAGGTTTTGCATTCCTCCTGCTATATTTGCGGCACCAGACGTCAGCAGCTGCTGTCCCCAGTCGTTTGTCATTCCTTGTATATCCACGCTCTGGCTCCATAGGTCATTTGCCTTTGACAGTTCTTCGTCTGTCATGGAGTTGAATGCGGCAACGTATCCAGATCCTTGCGGTCCCATCTCTGCGAGTTTCTGGAGTATTCCTTGATTTATTCCGCGGTCCGCCAGCGATGATAGGTTTTGCTCCCATGCCGTAACTCCATCCACCTGGCTCTGCATATTCGAAAGCAACTGCTCTGTAGATATCTGTACTCCTCCGTCAAACTGTTCGAACATGTCCATCTGGGACGCAAGAGCATTCTGCACATTTTCTTGCATAGAAATGACGCTATTGGTTACATTTACTGCAAGTTCCTGCTGGGACGCAGACAGATTATTATACGCCTCCAGTTCCTGCCCTGACATTTCAATATTTGCCTGTGCCTTTTCGGCATTTTCTTCCTTTGCACGACTGTTTGCCTGCGTCTTCTCTGTATTATTCTCTGTAGCCTCGGTCATTCCTGTCAGGTATTCCGTATAAGGCTCCATCTTGTCGTTCGCCTCATCTATCGCATCATTGACATTTCCCAATGCCTCCTTCGACTCTTGCTTTTTCTCATTTAAGGCCTCTTCGTCTTCCGTCATCTGTCTGAGCGCTTCCGATACTGATAGTATCTTTCCATTGTACTCTATTGTCGCTTCTGACTGATCCTGCGTGGCAGCATATAATTCATCTGCATTTTCCGCGCCTTCCCGAAGAGCCTTGTTGTAATCTTTCTGAGCCTGCTTTAGGCTCTCATTTTTCTCCGTGATCGCATCATTTACCTCCGAGCGCTTTGCCTGTATATTCCCCAGTTCATTTTCTATGTCTGACAGGCTCTTCGCTGCCTCCGCCTGCGCGATCTCGGCGTCTACAAGTTTCTCAACGCTCTCTTTCATCGCCTCTTGCGCCGCCTGTACCTTTTGCATCTGTATCGCCGAATTGATATAGTTATCCATTTCCGACGCGCTCATGTTTAGCTTCCCAGTCACATCGTCAACGGCAAGCCCCATTTCTGGAAAAATCGAATTCAGTTCCATTACGATCGTCTCCATCCTGGACTGTTCCGATGCCGTGCGGGACGACTGGCCGGCAAGGCCTTCCAGTTCCTGCTTCAGGCTTCTTGCCACTTCCGCGCTTGCCTCTACCTTTCCCATTGATGTGGACATTTTCCCGGTTGCCTGTTCAAGCCCATTCGCCGCGCTTTCCGCCTTTTCATTTAGTTTGTCGGCCTTCTCCCCGAGCTCGTCCGTCTTTGTTTTTGCTATATCTACATTTGACGCGAATACCGCTGTTACTGCAACGAGCGCTGCCACTCCCGCAACGACAAGCCCTACCGGATTTGCGGCCATAATGGCATTCAGTCCTCCCTGGGCAGCCGTGGCCGTTGTCGTTGCTGCCGTCTGGGCCGCTGTTGCCGTAGTCTGGGCAACAGTCGCTGCCGTCTGCGCGGTTGTAGCCGCTGTAGATGCTGATTCGACAGCCGTATCCGCCGCCTTGGCCGCGGAATGCTCTAATACCTTTGTGACCAGGCCGCTAATACTCTTTCCAGTTTCCTTTAGTTCTGAAATGAACTTTCTGCTCTTGTTCACGACGAACAGCGTCCCGATTGCTGTCCCTGCTGCTGTTGCGACCGGCACGATTACATCAATGTTTTCCGCCAGAGCCTTCATCCCTTTTTGCGCCGCTGGGAGGAATTTTACCAGTATCGGCTGCATCACATCCGTCTGGAACGTCCGCCCAAGAACCTTCCATTCATTCGATACGCTGTCGTACTTGATACGCTTGATATCTTCCATCGTTCCTTGCACGTTCTTATATGTGCTATTTACATTGTACAGGGATGTGATAACCTTCATTGCGTTATCTTCGCCCAGCGCGCTCCACGTATTGCTTGCGATCGTCAGGGCCTGCTGCTGGTTCTCCATGTTTGCAAGATCTGAGATTACGGATTTGAATACTTCGCTTGTCGTTGCGTTTCCGTTTTTCCACTCCTGGAACAAGTCCTGCGTGCTTGCCGAAAACGCCGACAGGTTGCTTTCAATACGTCCGTCAGCCATCGAGTTTCCAAATTCTTTTACATAGTCATTTACCTTGTCCAGATTATATGCCCCTGAATCAAGCCCGTTCTGCAGTATTGTAAACATTTCTTCCGCTGAAAACCCGGCCTGCGCCCACAATGATACGTATTCCGCCAGATTGTCTCCCAGTTCCGAAGACTTGTTCAATCCATTCTGAGCGCCTTTTGCGACATAGTCAAAGGCTTCTTCCGCGCCAAGCCCCATATCGTCCATTAATGCGTCAATTCCGCGTATCGATTCGCTTAGATCCATGTTGAAAATGTCTTCCAGGGCTATTCCGCTCTCTGCCAGTTTCTGTATCTTCGTCGGATCCGTCTCGTTTGTATACTGCTTTACCAGCGCCATGGCATTGGCTATGCCGTTGATATCATCGCCATAGCCGGAAGCATAAAGTTCCTGCATCTGCCTGCTATAATCTTTTGTCGCCTGCGTGGTTGCTCCGGTGCTGGCCTGAAGCTGGTTCTGCGCATCCTGAAGTTTCAGCGTTCCGTCTATCGCTGACTTGAACACGGTTCCTGCCAACTGTTTTCCCGCATCCACTACGGTATTGATAAGATTAGCCTTTATGATTCTTCCCGTGCTTGTAATCTCATCAGCCAATTGGCTCGCATGGTTCCCAAATTCGTCAATGCTTTTCGCGCATCCATCCGATGCGGCTTCCGCCTCTTTCATGTATGCGGTATTCTCATTTACCGCACGCGTTGCCCGTATCGTCTGCGCCTCCGCATTGTTCAGCTGCTTCTTCCAGTCCTGCACCTTGTTCCCGGCGCGCTGGTATGTTGCCTCTCCCTTTTCTACGACTCCGGACAGATCGCTCACTGCCTGTCTCTGCTCGTTCAGCGCTTCCTCGGTCGTGTCCGAAGAGTTTTCCATATCCTGCAATGTGCTCCGTGCTTCTAGCAGTTTTTCCTTGTATTGCTCCAGTTCGTTGCCGATTCTGGAGTACTCCTGTTCTGCATGCCTGAGTCCTGTCCTTACTGCCTCTTCCTTGTTCTTCTGCTCATCCAGAGTCTTCACTAGGATTTCATGCTTCTTCTCTAGCGTCTCCAGCGTATTCGCCTGTCCTGTTGTCTGCGCTTCTACGAGTTTCATTTCTGAGTGCATTGTTGACAGGCTCTTGTTGCACGATGTCACCGCCGATCGGAATTCCCGTTCCCCGTCAAGCGTAATATATGCACCTATTTTTTTATTTGCCATATAGTCACTCCTAAACATAGCAAAGGCCATCTGTTTCCAGATGGCCTTTCGGTATATGCTTCTATTCTTTTAAATAATTCAATAACTGCTTCCTTCTTATTTCCTTCCTCAGCCTCCGTTTTTCCTTCATGGTTCTGCTCCCAAGGTCTTCCAGGAATACGCGCAGTGCATGTATGGCCGCCAGCAGGATGACTGCTGCCATAATTAGGGCCAATCCTAATAATGACATAGTCTTAATAGAGATTGCAATGCATCCAATAGCCCATACTCCTAATCCTACGGATACATATGGGTGCCGATTTGCGTAGAAGGCCAGGATTCTTCCAAGCACGCTTGGATATTGTGTTTTTTTCATGCTTATCCCTCCTTCTTTTATTATCTCTATCATATCATATCGCAAGTTATAAATCCAGCATTGACATGACTTTCTTCTCTTCAAAGACCATTCTTCTCATGCGAATATTATGCATTCGCTTGAATTCCTCGAACATATCTGCCCACTTCCCAAAATACATATGCGCGACTTCCCTTTCTCGATATCCCATCTGCATGCCTACATATACGACCCACGCAAAGTTTATTCCGCCTTCTTCGTCTCCTTCTTCCTGCTCTGCGTGGTCTTTTCGTTTTTTCTTTTAAAGCATCTTCCGAACTCTTCCTGCAGGATCTTCCCCAGTTCCATAGGGGACATGTCCACCCTCCGCATCAGTTCGCGTTCCGTGATCTGCGGCTCGTCTTCCCCGTTCTCCTCTCTTTCGATCGCAAGCCCTTCTGCAACCATCCAGCACAATGCCTTCTTTAGGATCTTTAGGTTCGGAATTTTGTATGTCCCAATCAGATACCCCTCTTCATTTCTTTTATAGCTTCCATCCTCATTTTTTTCCGGCACAAATCCACTAAGCGCGTTTTCAAATGCCGATAGGTCCTGATATTCCTCCTGAATTTTCTCCAAAACCAGCATATCGCATTTATATGGATAACTGTCCCCCGAAAGTTCAATATAATTTAGTCCTTCAAACATTGTTCTCTCCTCCTTATCCGTTCTGGGCTGGCTGAGCCGCCTTAAACTTTCCAGTTACCCATTCATTTGCTTCTGCCTCTGTAGCGCAAATCTTCGTATCCTTCCATTTTCCGTCCTCTAGCGCCATTGCCCGTCCGGTTATAGACGGCGTCTTATACTCGATCGAGTCTCCCTTGGTCGTATAATCCTCGGATGGTTCGGAAAACTTTACTTTATGAAGGAAGTTTCCGATGAATGAACGTACCCCGTCAACTTTTTCTACGGATACCCATCCCATACCGACATAACTAGCCTGGTCGTTCGTATTGAATGTTACTGTTTTTTCGTCCTCTCCAACCTCATGCCCAAACATATCATTATGCGCCTGGATTGGGATTGTGCTTGTATTAAGCGTCACTTCGGCGTAATTGAACTCCTTGTCATATTCCGCCTGGATATCATCTGCATTAAGGCTCCCTTCCGCATAGCTCGGAGTGATCTGCAGCCCGATTGCCTTTCCTAGTGCATATGGCGCCGAATATTCCGGCGTATCCTTTGTCATTTTTCCGATTATCGGTTTCCTAAAACCTACATATGCCATTGTCTTTCCTCTCTTTCTTCTGTGATTCCGGCCATTTTATCAAGCCATGAATCCGCTTCATATTTTGTGTCAAATAGTTTCTTGATTCTCCATTTTCCATTATCCAGAGGGATCGCCCGTCCGGTTATGGACTGTGTTTCATAATCGATCGAATCTTTTTTCGTGCTATGCTCCTGTCCATCCTCGCTAAATTTCACCTTGTAGAGCCATATTGCCACATATCTTGTTTGCCCGTCCTCTACTTCCCTGCTTCTCATTCCCATTCCAACATAGCCGGATGTGTCCGTGTCCCTAGAAACCACCTCGTCTCTGGTGCTCTCATGTCCAAATACCGCGCTTTCTAATTCTGCTGGTATCTCGCTTATTTCAAGTTTTACGTCAGCATACGAGAACATTTCTTCCTGTTCCAGATCGTTAACATCCAGATAGTCGCTTATATCCTCATAATTAGGCGATATTTCTATTTTTATCGCCCTTCCAAGCCTCACTCCTCCTATATATCCCTTCCCGGATGGCTGTGCTATGATTAGCCTCGCAAGCCCTATGTATGCCATTGTTACTCCTCCTCAATGTAGCAGCTAAAGCACAGGTGGTTATATCCCGTGTCTTTCTCGCGCATGGTTTCAATGTCTGTAACCGTAAATTCCGCTTCTCTCAGGCTTTTCCTTATCCTCTTTCTGAGCACTATATAATTCCCCTTTACGAACAGGTGGATTTGCATGTACTGAACCCACTCCATGTCCGTATCGTCTGCATGATATCCTGGTATCTCTATTTCAGGATTGTATACGATATAGACATCCGGGGGATGTTCATCCGGACAGCAGAGCGGCCATATGTTCTCTGTTATCCCATTTAATGCGGACTCTATTTTTTGATTTACGCTCATTTCGTCACCTCGTTAAACTTTTTCTGCATTGCTTCCATGCACTCCCCCTCCGCTTCTCTTACCGCCTTCGATACCACGGGCCTGGCCTGCTGTTTTGATGTACCAAAATTCAGATACGCTAGTTTTTCATTGTTCCTCACTCCTTTTCCGTCCTTCCCTTTCGCTGTTACGGATACGTAATGCCCCTGCTGGTTTTTTCCTGGCTTATTCGACTTGATTGACGCTTCAAGGCTCCCTGTCGCAAATCCCCTGTCCGCCTCTTTTCGTACCTGTCCTTGCAAGGCATTTTCAAGGATTGGTGCCGCTTCTTTTAGCAGTTCGGGCGCTATTCGGTCCATATTTCCTAATCTCTCTAATTCCCTGGCGAACTCATCAAATCCCATTTCCTGAAACATATGCTCCTCCTATCCGCAGACCAGTTGAATCTTTGCCTTCCCGGCCTTATAGGTTCGGATAATGTTATAGGTCTGCCCTTCATACAGCGCCTTTCCCGCATAGGATTTCTGTCCGCCCTCTTCATGAGCGGACAGTTCAAAATCCTCCTGTCTGGCCTCCAGCACTGTTTTCACGTCTACCCCGCTACGCATGGATTCGTAGAACTCCATACGGGCGACCGACTTCTCTTCCACGTATATGTCTACGCTGTGCTCTTCCTCTGCCGGGAACCCGTCCTTATCCTTGCCCTTACTGCTCCATATTAGCGTCGCTTCCATTTCCACCTTCCTTTCCATAATCGCCAGACAGGGCCATTGCGTCGCGCAAAGAGTCGAATGCTTCCTGGAACCTTTCTGCATCCGCATCATATCCATAATGTCCCTTGCAGTACAGACGTACAGCCTGCCGGTACAACGAATCCGCTTCATCTCCATATATCCCGGCAAGTTCCAATTCTTTTTTGCAGGACGCTACCAGTCCCTGCAGTTCAGGCTCTGCGTCTGCTGATTTTACCCTGACGATACGTTTCAGTTCTTCGATCAAAAGCATATCACTCATTATTCAACACCTCCAGGAGTTGCTGCTTGTTCATGCTTCCATAGCCGGTGATCCCCCGCTCCTTCGCAGCATCTTTTAACTGCGCTACGGTATAGGAATCATCGTACACGGTGCTATTATTCGCTGCCGGCACCGTACGGCTTTTTATTCCCCCTCCTTATGTTTTAACAGGGCATGCGCCTTGGAGGTCACCATAGCACCATCTACGATCGCATACGCACAGTAATCTGTGATACGGTCTTTCACGTGCTCTTCCAGGGTGACGCTGATCTCCTTGTTGATGTTCGCTGTATATCCCCTGGAGGCATTGGACATCAAGATCTCTCCATCTAGCATGGAATCATCTTCCTTGACCGCCATGCCCAGCACTTTGAAGGCTCCTCCATTTGCTACGTCAGCGATCAGGATAGGGCGTCCGTTCTGATCTTTTACATTTGCAAGCTCTGTCCAGATTGTATTGGAGTTTGCGTAAATGGAGAGGCCGCCTGCATATCCGCTCTTTACTTTTGCTCTCGCCGTGATGATATCGGTATACCCTAGAGCCCCTTTTGCATATTCTGCGATCTGAGGAGTATTTGTCTCCTTTTCCAGTGCAGTTACGACACCCATAGGCTCTGCCTTGAACGTTTCGCCTGCTCCCGGCTGTCCTTTTCCATGTGTAGAGCCATAGCCTAGGGCTGCTCCCATCTTTTCTGCCATGCGTTTCTGGATATAAGGCAGGAACTCTTCCATTGCCATCTCTTTCAGCTTCCAGGATACGGTGATTGCCCGTGAGAGTTCACACCCGTTCAAGGTCATGGTCTCAAAGGTCTCTTTACCATCGTCTGTTTTAGTTTCCTCATCGTACCATGCCGCATCCGTGGAGGTATCGGCCTTGATCATGGTCAGGATGCCGTTCACATACGTTTTGCTGATGTCATTCCAGTACGGATAGATCTCTCCGATCTCCTGCCAGATACCAGCAGTCACTACTTTTGGGATCACGGTTCCCGTATTCCCTGTCGTATGGGTAAATGCCTCATTTACCATCTGAAAGGCATTATTTTCCTCTGCAGATAGCGGTTTTCCCATCATGCTTTTGGCCCAGGCAGTTTTATAGGCCTCGGAAGAATAATCAAGTTTCTCCTCTGTGTGCTTCTGCCCATTCATTGCAACTCCTTCAGACACCTGTGCAGTTCCTGCGGCCGTTCTTCCCTCTGCTCCTGCATCTGTGAGATTCTGCAGGTTCATTCCCTGCGGCGCATGCTCCATAGCCTCCAGTGCTGCATTTGCCTTGGCCTCCGCCTCAAATCTTTCGTCCAGGGCTTTGATCTCCTCCATCTTTTTGTTCCCCTCATCAATCTTTCCACTGTTGATGAGCTGCTTTGCCTCATCCAGCATAGCCTGTCTCTTTTTTAAATATTCTTTTCTTCCCATTTTCTGGCTCCTTCCAATTCTAAAAGTTTTAAGTTCATCATGGCGCGCTCCCTCTCGGGTGCCATGGCAAGCGCCCTTGCCCGCTCCATTTGTTCTTTTGACGGCAGCGCGAACATGGATGCTGTCATCAGCCCAGGTTCCTGCTGCTCGAACATGATTTTATCTACCAGTCTTTTATCTAACGCCTGCTGCGCATTCAGCCAGGTCTCATGCTCCATCATATCCATGACTTCCTGTTCTGTCATTCCCGTCTTGTTCATGTAGGCATTGCACAGTGCTCTGTCCGCTGTCCGCAGGACTTCCGCCATGTGCTCCATATCGCTATGATTCCCGCGCGCTCCGGATGATACGCAGTGCACCATCAGCAATGCCGTTGGGGCCATCTCGCAGTACCCTGCTGCCGCGATCACCGAAGCAGCACTACACGCCTGTCCGGTGATATAGATTTTGACTCCCGCCGTATGTCCCCTCAGCATCGTATAGATTTCTGATCCCACGTCAATGGCGCCTCCCGGGGAGTTGATGTAGACATCGTGGGGCTCATTCGGGTACGCGTCAATAATCTTCCGTACGTCCCTTGGACATGTGCTGTCCTCCTCGAACCAGTCGTAATACCATTTGTAATCATTTGGTATGATCACTCCCCTGATATCAATTCTTGCCATCCGTTACCTCCTTCCCGGCCATTAAAAGCCCTTTTATAATATCTGCAGTTATGTGGCAGTTCTCTGAATTCATGTTTTTGAGCGCGGTCTCTATCAGGTTCACTACCTGGGTATCTAATCTCCTGATCGGTTCATCTCCGCCCACAAGCGGGGCCATGTTCATAGTCTCCCTCCACTCATTCGGCGTCATAGCGCCTCTGTCGACCATTGCCTGGAAAGCAAGTTTCGTCGTCAGGCTTGCGCACTGCAGGTTATTGGCCTCGAATACGATCTTATTCCCAAAACCGCGCTCCTTACGCGTGAACAGCCCCACCGTATAGGTTCCGTGCATCTGCACTACTACCGGCTCTATCTCCGCCTCATAATAAGCCGTCCATTCATCCTCTGTATAATTTGACTGTACGATCTTTTTATTCGTGTTGAAGAAAGAGTATATGCGGTCAATCGTCCTATCCGTCTGTGCTGCATTTGGCACATAGTCTTTTGGCTCTATTCGAATAGCCTCCGCCTTGGAATCTATTCCCGCCGCTCCAAATGTCTCGCTCTCGACTGCAAGGTAGTCATCCACGAATGCCTTAACATTCTTCTTGATATCTTCTGGGCGCAATGAGTTATGGTATTTCAGCAGCCACCGAATAACCCCGCTGTTCTTAATTGCTTTGATAATCCCCTGGTCAATTGTTCCAATAACATCCATCATCTGTGAGATGGCTTTTGCCGGACTGTCGCCGAATATGTCATTTTCGTTGAAATCTTGCCTCAGATGAATGATGTCCTGATACGAAAAAGTACCTGAATTCCCATTCTTATACTGGAATTTCAGGTACAATCCGCCTTCCTTGTCATAGACAGCCTCCGCAAACATGCACGGGATTGGATACAATTGTATAGGCAGCCCATTTTCGTCCCGGACAATCAGGATAAATGCATTGTTATTCAGGCAGAGCTGGTTCGCGACTTTCTCCTGCAGCATCTGCCCGGTCATATAGGGGTTTGGCTCTTCCAACAGGAAACGGATCCGCGCGTCAGGGTTTACCTTCAGGCCGCCTGCCGGATCATCCCGGATGTGTTTTCCCACCAGTTTTCCGATGGCCTTTACCTTTGGCCGGATGCAGGCCCGCACAATATCGCTTTCATATAATTTCCCATTCCAGGCATAATACCGTTCCTTCCATGTAGTGAGCATCTGAATGCCCTCTTTTGCTGTTGGCTCCCGATTCCTGGTCTGTTTTTTTCCAAATAATTTCATGCTTTTCTCCTTTCATTTGGTTAATTCCTGCCATAAAAATAACGCCCGGAAAGGCGTCATATCAAACTCATATAATCATTGATGTTATTCTGCAGTACCACATACGCATCCAGAAGGGCCGCCGTCCCGTCTATCCTGCGCCGCGGCTTGCTTGTCTTGATTGGCTGGATATTGTCATTCTTGTCAACGTCTACCGCCGTATTACATAGGCACCATTTGTCCACGGGGTTGTTATTATAGACAATCAGGTTATTCTCCAAATCTGCTCCCAGCATCTTCATTGGCTGCGAGAGCGTCTTTTTCCCTTGGATCACCGGCACCATGCTGTCCTTTCCGAAGTAGTCCTGCATGTCCTCTACAAAATAGACTGCTGACCATGAATCATATCCGATCATGGTCAGATAGATGTCATATTTCTCCTGCACCTCTACGAACCACGCCTTGACATCCTTGTATGATATCTTATTCCCAGGGCATGTCCGTACATAGCCTTTCTCAATCCATACGTCATATGGGATCTTATCTTCTGCTACTCGCTTTTCAACCAGGTCTTCCGGCATCCAATACATGGACATCACATAGATGCGCTCATCCCCCAGAACCTTGAATAATACCTTCGCCGCCGTCAGGTCTGTTGTAGCAGACAAATCCGTGCCTCCGATTCCATATCTTGGCTTCAGCGCCCGTATGTCAAAAGTCTCCGTGTTATTTGCCTGCTCGAATGTCAGCCAGGCTTCCGATGATGTCTCGCGGATATTAAACTCCTTGCAGAGCAGGTTCTTTACCAGCAGCGGGTTCTTCTTTGCCTTCTCCACCTTATCTTTCAAGGTATTCCGGTTCTTGATGGTTCCAAGTCCTGGGTTGGCTTTCTCCCAGCACCCCTCATCTACCCATTCTTTCCGGTTATCCAGTTCGTAGACAAAAGCAATAAAGTGTTCATCTTTGTAGCCATCCGGATCCTCGTAACCATTGATGACCATCTCTGCTTCTTCATACTTCTGGTCATAGATATCTTCCCGGATGGTGCCCGCAGTCGAAGTAATATATACCAGAGGCTGTTCCCTGGCGGACACACCATCAGCCATGATGTCGTAAAGGGCCTTCCCTTGTTTCCACTGATGAATTTCATCCATGAGAACACAATGGATGTTAAGGCCGTCCAAAGTATCGCTGTCAGAAGCCAGGGGCTTGAATACCCCGTCATTAAAATCCGTATCCAGTTCAGCCACAAGCGATCGCACCCTCCTTGACAACGACGGGGATTTCCTGACCATCCTCTTTGATTCCATCCAGATGATCTTGCTCTGATCCTTTTTGGTTGCCACCGCGTATACTTCCGGCCCCATTTCTCCATCTGCGAGAAGCATGTAGAGACCGACGATCGAAGCAAGCAGGGATTTTCCATTTTTCTTCCCTACAATCAGGATTGATTCCCGGTATTTCCGATTTCCTTCAATATCTACGAATCCGAATACCGTAGCCAGGTGTGCCTTTTCCCATAGTTCCAGACGCACCGGCTTTCCCCCGAACTTTCCCTTCGAGTGTCTGCAGTAGTTCTCTGCAAACTCTAAAATATGGTTGGCTCTGCTTGCGCTGTAGTAATATTCTCCCGGATTCGCAATATCCCCGACAACCTTCTTGTATGTCCTGTATACTTTATCTGATGCTCGAATATCTCCATTCTGTATCTTCTCCCAATATTCTAGGACCGGGTTATATGCAATCGGATACCTAATCATCCCTGCCATTCACAAAGTCCTCAAATCCGTCATCTCTTGCTACTGGCTTCTCCGTTTTCGGGAGGCATTCTACGAGAATCTTCATGGCCTGCGTCTGTTTTTGCGACATTTGAAGGTATAATTGGGCATCCGGGCTCTGCTTCGTTCCATACTGGTTCTCTCCGTTCTTATACTCAACGGTCGTTCCCTCTCTTATAATCTGATCCCTCAGATCCTGCATGGTAATCGTAAGAAATGCGACATCTTCTATTGTGGCAAATACTAGATTCTTCTTATTTTTGTCTATTTTTGAGAACAATCTCTTTAGTCTTCGTACCTCTTTCTCGATCCGCCGATTCTTCTCCAAATACTCGGAAATACTGTCAAATTCAGCCTCCCGCTTCTGTGCCTCCTGTTCAAAATCATCATATTCTATCACTGATACCACACCCCCTTTATGTTATCCTGTGCATTCCTTGCAGGTAGACGCCTGGTTTTCCGCAATCAAAAATATAACCTCAATCAGGGGGGAGTCTGGGCATCACCTCTCCTTCCGGGCTAAAATCATATTGAATCAGTCCTTCCGCCGGCCCATCCTTCATATCCTCTTTCTGGTGACAGATATGGCAATCGTATTTTAGATTGATAAAACCCAGAGCAATGTCTGGGTCGTTGATGTTATCCGGATTCAATTCCGTCTTATGATGCACGATGTATCCTGGCCGGTCATGACATGTCTCACACAATCCTCCATCAATAGACTTTCGGTACGATATGTATGCAGCCCTGCACTTCTTCCAGCGCTTGCTATTGTAGAATGCTTTTGCAAATTCTTTTGCCATGCTCCCCCTCCACGCAAAGAGAGCAGCCTGTCTATAGACTGCTGCCCTCTTTTATCTTTCTTATATGACTCTATCATAATAACATGTTTTATTGTCCCCTGAGTGCCCCTCTTTCATATTTTCTTTGACAGAAGATAGTAAAATTTCCTCCTCCTGTCATAATACATGTTCTTCCCGCATGGCATGTGCAGTGCGTCCCTTAAGTATCGGTATGTGGCGTACTCTGTGGTCACCCCCTGTATTATATACTGATAGATCTCTGCATCTGTCTCTATTGCCGTCTGTTCGATCAATTTACATTTATCTTCCAATTCCGCACGTCGGATAGCGAGTGCCTCCGTCGCGCTTCCCTGTGTAGCGCTTCCCTTCCCTTCCTTTCCGTATTCAATTGATTTTACTGTATCGGTTATGTATGCCAATTCTCTTCTCCACTCAGGATATTGCAGACAATGATAATAGACTTCAAAAAACCTATTCTTGCTTATCTCATACCTTTTTCCTAGCGCCCTTACTCTTGTCATTTATCTTATACTCCCTCCAGATCCTCTTATCTTGTACTGCCATTATTTTAGTTCCCTCCTTCTCACGTATTCATCCGCCTCTAAATGTTTCGTCTGCTTCCCCTGTTTTCGTATCATGAGTCTTGCTTGATAAGATAGTTTTTCTGACTGGTATGCTGGCCGATGCATCCACTCTCTCGCCCTCTTATGCGGGCTTTTCTTGGCAAGATCGTCGAAATACCCATTTTTATCGCTCTTTATCGTATGCATATCACGTTTCTTTTTCTTCAATTTCTTTCCTCCTTAAACGCCCATTTAAATGCTAATCCAATGTCTCAAAATAAAACGTCACCTCGTCCGTTATATGCCTTATCAGTCCAAATCTGATAGCCACCTGGAACGGTATGCTATCTCTCATGAGCCTATGCGATATTCCAGACAAGTACTTTCTGTAGCCCTCCACATCTAGTGTTGCCTTATAATGATTGCAACTTCGGCACGCTGGCAGCATATTATGTAATTCATCCGCTCCGCCAATCCTCAGTGGCGTAACATGGTCTACTTGCATGTCTTTGTAATCCAAATCACTACCACAATAAGCGCAGTGCCCTTGACATTTTGCGTAGACCCGTTGTCTCTCCTGTTTTGTTAATTTTTTTCTCTTCATAATTCACCTTTAAATTCCCCGTTTCTCGAATCAATATAATCACTTCTTACTTCATCAAACTGGCTACATTCATCTTCTGTTTCTTCATGGCAGTTATTATATCCGTAGCAGTTTATACACTCTTTGCAAGTCTCGCCAACATTAAAACCAGAATTCAATATTCTGCTCATTGTAATCATGACGTTTCCTCCTAAATCCCAGTTTTCCCAACTAATATTTACGCCGCATGAAGGACAATTTGCTATTCCTTTTGTTATTCCGTGACGATTCTCTAAAGCTTCACACACCGGGCAGCCATATTTGATATATGGTTCTTCTCCTGGTTTCTCATAGTGGTGTTCCACCGGACGTACATAAGATGTTCTCTGATATACGCATTCTGCTTCAGTTGTCTTTCCATCTATGGCAGTTGGTTGCTCGTCAATTAACTCTAATATTTCATAAACTTCTCTTTTTCATCTTCATTCTCAAAAATAATTTTCATACTAAACTCCTAAACCCTAAGTTTTCGAGAAACAAATTCTTGTCATCGATGTAATAATTGGCGAATACCTTCCTGCTGTTATTCTTCCAGTATTCTATGTTCTCTCTGATATTGTCATTGATTGCATCAAATTCCAGTCCATGTCTTCTGCAATACTTGATTGCCGATTTTAGATACTCTCCCTCCCTGCAGGTCCATAATATAACCTTATCTCCCTGCTGCCTGGCAGATATCAGAAACTCGAACAGTTTTATATTAGGCTCTCCTAGTTCCGGATATTTGTTTGCTAGATTTAATGTCTTGTCAAAATCCACTGCATATACTTTTTTATACTGCATATTTACTCCTTTACATATTTCCACCCTCGGACTCTTATTGCCCTCGGTGTTCCTACTTCTGCGTCCGTTTCCAGTATGCCTTCATTAATCATTTCTACAAGGTATCTGTGCACTGAACTTGGCGATTTCAGGCCCACCCCCTCTGCAATTTCCCTAACAGACGGGGCATATCCATGTTCCTGCAAATAATCAATAATGTACCTCAATATTTCTTCTCTCATACTTCCTCCTTATGCAGCCACCCTCTGGCGCACGCTTCTTAATGTGTCTGGTGTGCTTTCCGCATAATACCTAGAAGTCACCGCAGGGCTGGCATGTCCAAGCACTTCCTGTATGCTTCCCAAATCTACTCCGCTATTCTTTAGACTCATCCCTAATGTTTTACGCATTTTATGCGGATATACTCTATATTCGCATCCTATACGCTTCGCTATGAGTTTAAGCGATGCCCTGATCCCGCCAACGGTAAGTCTGCCATGCGGATTTCTGATGCCAACAAATAGCGCCTTATCATTATCTGTTCTGCTCGCAATGTATTTGTGAAGATGATACCTTGCTACCTCGTCAAGATATATGGTCCGGTATCTGCCTCCCTTCTCTCCTCTAATCAGGATATCCCCTGTTTTCCAGTCCACATCCTCGGCATTAATCTGTGCTACCTCTCCCACGCGCGCTCCCGTGCTCCGCAGCACCTCTACGATCGCACGATCCCTGAAAGTCCTGCATCCTTCCCGCAATTCCTCTAACTGTGCTGGCCGGAAATAATCGATCGGCTTGCGGGTCTCTTTCAGAGGCTCAACCGCTTCTACCGGATTTCCGGGGACGAACCGCTCTTTGCGCAGCCATGTAAAGAACGCGCTCAGGTATCTCCGCTCATTATTGCAGGTGGATGCCTGGTTCTGAAGGCCATTATTGCAGACATTGCGACGCTGGTACCATCGCAGATAGTAATCAATATCAATCTCATCCATTTCGGTTACTGGCTTATCAATTACAGTTATCAGGCTATTTACAGCTCGCAAATACTGTTCCATTGTTTTCGGCGTGAGATTTCTCTTTTTAATTTTAAATAATCCGATCAGATACCGATTCTTTTCTTCTGTAGATGTATCTGCCTCTGCCGGCAATGTAGTAATCTGCTCGACATTAAGGAAGACGAATTGCTCTTCTAAAACTCGCTGCAATATATCCAGCATGGCCTTTTCCATATATTCCGACATTTGAAGCATTATATTGTTGATAACGCTTGTCTTTATATTTGCACTTGTATACATGTTTTTTCCTCCTTCATATTGCCCCAAAAGAGGATATATGCTATACTCTTTATAGGGAATTGCAGCAGATACTAGTCTTGCCGGACGGTCTGCTGCCTGTTTTTTTGTTGTCATGTATACTCACCCATTGCTATATGCCTGCAGCCTCTTCTCCTCCTATATGGTCTCTATCTCCTTTCCCGATTCATCCACCTCCGCATTCAGCCATTTTTTCCAGAATTTTTCATTTACCAGTGACTTTGCCGATATCTTTTTATCTATAAACTCCTGCATCGCCTCTGCCATATACTTCGCTGCCTTATACTCTTCCGCCGCATCCAGGAAATCCTTGCGGCTTCCGTAATGGCTTTCTACTGCTGTCTCTTCCGGCCGATTCATTATGTCAATATTATCTGGGCAATATTCTGGCAGGTCCTTGGTAATCTCCATCTGCCCCGGTACTTGTTCCTCTTGAGTGCTTTCCAGATCTTTCAGCGTATTTGTCTCTACTGATTGTCCTGGTTTTTCCTCTGTCTTTCCTTCCTGTTTTTCTTCCGGCTTGGCTTCAGGATAGTTGCTCTTCTTTACTTTCTTTTCATCCCTTCCTTTCTTAGCCGGCTCGCTTTTTTGTTCCTCTCTCAGCGGAACTCCGTACATCTCTCTGTATGCCTGTTCAGCAGGCTTTTCTAAGTCTTCCGGATAGTTCGGAAAAAACTCCGCTTCAAAAGCCCTTGCAAGATCTACGTATGTATAGACTTGCTGTTCTCCGTACCCTCTGTATGGCATCACCCGCAACTCATCCTCGCTCATCAATACATTCCCGCTCTTCAGCCGGACCATCTTGAATTTTGTCGGGTTTACCATCTCCATGACATCTTCTTTTACGTTCCCGCTTTTTCCTGTTTTTAACCAGATGACAAAGTCCGCGAACCGGTCCTTTGCGTCGCTCTGAAATAGTTCTTTTGCCAGTTCCTGCATCCAATCCGTATCATCTTTTTCTTGTGCGATGTCGCACAATTCCATTTGATCCTCATAACGGCTTTCTGTCTCTTTTACGATTGCTTTCGCCGATCTGATATCCCGGACCGTCGCTTCTCCCGGGACTGCTTCCCTGACATCTTCCGGAAGCCCCAGCATCTCGGTCAGTTTGCTGCTGCCATATCCGCGGTATCTTGCCTGGATCTCCGGACTGTATCCGTCAATGCTATAGTTATCATTGATCTCCATGAACCGGATCGCCGTTGTCCGGGTGATGCCAAATACCTTTTTTGCATAGTCATAGATGTCCGCATATCCTTTTTGCGTATATAGCGCGTCATCCCTGGTCTTTTTCAAATAATATCCCACGGAAACAAATCCTTCCGTGATATTCTCAAGCTCGCTCTTGATAATCCCTGTCATATCATCCAGGCTGTCAATTGCCCTGGATACCTGCATATTATTGTACATTGTACATATCCTCCTATCCTGCTGCTATCCTCTCTACCTCCATCAGATCCTCCTCCAGGACGTCGGCCAGCAGCCTCCCTGCCAGTTTCCCATGCCATATCTTCTTTTTTTCCGCCCTGAGTTCTCGGAACTCCTCCACCCTCAGTTTCCTGCTTATTTCCGCCATCCTTTCATCGTCCTTCGTGAGTCGCTTCTGTACCTCCTGCTGCCAGTTCCGGATGAATGTCTTAGCCTCCTCGAAGTCCTTGTTCTGGTTGTCTCCATAGGTTCTTTTCTGTCGTGCCGCTCCTCCCGGCTCGATCTCAAGCGTATAGTATGGCTTGTCCGGTTCTTCCACCTTCCGCAGGAATACGATATACGACTCTCTCTTCTGTATCCTCTCGAAATAGATATCGCTCCTGTCAAGGCAATGCCCGAGCACCCTTCCTTCGTGTATGATGTCCTCTATCCTCTCTGGTACAACGATGCAGTACTTCCCTCCTTCATATTCATATTTCTCCCTTATTTCCTCGTATATCCTCTCGATATCCGGAAATGCCTCCGCAATCTTTCCTGCCCTTTTGGCAATCTCTCCGCCTCCGCTCAATTTCACCGCCTCGTCATGCGCTTCTCTCAGATCTTTC
>ERZ780150.497-NODE-497-length-34697-cov-2.641476_pt1 | contig 34697 bp, 23 predicted proteins | sample MGYA00511019_ERZ780150 | MGnify/ENA primary metagenome ERZ780150 (study PRJEB29588, sample SAMEA2151633) | human gut metagenome | biome: human gut; feature: human-associated habitat; material: faeces | place: Denmark | collected 2008/2010 ...
GACAAGACGGCTGCCGGCAGCCAGCAGACTGACCAACGCGATGCTGATACTCGTGACTCTCTGGCGGCGCTTGCCCGACGCCGTTCGAATTCATCGCCAATCGTATTGCAGAGTGATGTGCAGGCCGCTCCGCAGGAAAAGCAGGAAAAACAAGAAAAGCAGAGCGAAGCTGGGTCTGCCTTGCAAACGGGCGAGGATGCGAATGATGACGCGAATCGTGCGGAAGAATCGCAAACCGTGAAAGAAAAAGACGCTGCGGATGGTCCTGATAATACGCAGCAGCCGCAGATGGCATCCATAAGCGCCATCACAACGCAGGTTTTGCCACCAAGCTTTATTCCGACCGCAACCGGTCGTATTCGTCCCGTAACGGGCGCTTTTCCCGCAATTCAGTCCGCTTCGCAGACGGAACAGGCGCAGCGCAGACGATCCATCCGCTCGTTGGCCGCGGGGTCGTTGCGTAGAACCAACATCGGCAATGCTGAAAAGGCCGGCGATGTGGGGAGCGCGGGTAGTACCGGACGGACGGCGGGGAATGGCGATACGCCGTCGCCGCGAATCGCCAGCAGTGCTCCCCATTATGCGAATTGACCGGTGGACTGATCAGAACGGCAATCAGTGGGAATACTGGGCATACACGCGGTTCACGCACGGTATGCGCGCTTCGCGCTGCATTGTACGTCGCTGTACTACGTCATTCCAATTGAATCGCAACAATGCGTATAGCAGATGAAAAGCACATACGAAAAACGCGCATGAAAAAACGGTCCCGATATATTCGAGACCGTTTTTCATGAGTCGATGAAGCAAACGCTGTCCGGCAGCGAGCCGGCTCAGTCTTCGCTGGTTTCGCGTTTATACTGCACGAACGTCTTCATGGCGTAGGCAAGGCCGGCAAGCAGCAGAATGGCTGCGCAGGCAAGGGAAATGCCGATGCCGGTTTGTGCAAGCTGTCCATATTCCGACTTGGTCAGCGCGCCGGTGGACGCGGCGGTTTGATCGCCGGACGCTGTGACGGATCCAGTTGCAGCACCATTCGCGCCAGTGGCGGCAGCCGTGCGCACAGTGCCAGTGGTGCCGTTGACTCCAGTAACGGTCGTACCGGCATTCGTTCCAGCCGTGGTGCCATGCGTGCCGGTAGCAACGGATGAGCCGCCCTGCTGACCCGTCTTGGAGTTCGCGTCCTTCAACGCCGCGATGAACGACTGATGCCACTGATGGCTGCTTGCCGCGAACGCATCATGCTTGGTTTTAAGCTCGTCGTGAGTCTCTTTCATGTCGGCATGCATCTGGTTCAGATGGGTCTGCGTATCCTGCATATCCTGATGCAGAGTGTCGTGGCGCTCCTGACCGCGCTTGACCGCGCCGTCAATCGCATTCTTTATATCCTCGCGGTCCTCCTGGTAGTTCTTCCAGGCCTGCTCGCCGTACTGGCGAAGCGCGTCGGCGTCCTCGTGCGCGTTCTGATGCAGCTGCTCGGCGTGCTGCTTGGCGGTATCGATGTCCGACTTGATCTGCTGGTTGGTTTTGCGCACATGCTGTACGGCATCGCACGTTTTGTCGGTGCACACGGCCATATCCTGGTCGATCTGCCCGCTGATGGCGGTGCTGCCGGCCAATCCGTCCGTAGACGGTGCGACTTCACTGGCCGAAGCCACGGATGGCAGTGCGATCATGCCGATGGTCAGTATTCCCGCCGCCGCGGCCGCTGCAATACGATTCCTCATGGTGGTTCCTCTCCTGCGCACGTTTGCATTCGATCTGTGATTGTGCGCTCGCGTTCGTTCCGTATGCCATAGTAGGAGGGGAATGTGCCTAAATAAACCGGTGGAAAAATGACATTTGTCTAGTTTCTGCGATGCTGCAGCACTCTTCATAGTTTAAGCGGGAAACTAGAATCCAAACCAGAAGCCGGAACAGCCTGCTCAAAACATGACCAAGCAGGCCAAGCAACGGCTCAGACCGCCCGTACTTATCCCGCCCGTATTGGTTTATCTAGCGGCGGCCCCCAACAAAGATCACTCAACAATAGTGATGAATGGGCTAGCCGGCAGATTAAAGTCGTTGTACAGCATGCTCGCGCACTTCGGATTGCCACTGAACAGGTAACGTACCTGGCTCATGGCGTTGAGATCGTTCAGTATTGAACCATCGGCTGCGGTGAGCAACACCTGATTGCCCCTGATAGTGGCATTGGCCGCCTGCCATTGACCGGAATAATTGGCGACCTCAAACCCCTGCAATGCCGTAGTGGTGGGAGCGGCGATATTGCTGATACCGCTTAACGGGGTCGCTTTCGGAGCGCTCTTATAGTTTGGTGCGATTGCGCTCGCGGTTTTCGAATAGTTAGGTTGCATGGCTTTCAGCCTGCTTGCGGTGCCGTTCCGGAAAGACAAGGCGATTGCGCCGTTCGCAGTGTGCCGGGCATGTTCGATAAGCGGTCCGTTGGGTACGGTGGTGCCGTCTTCCATGGCGAGATATTGCGCGGCCATGCGCGCCCCGAGAATATCTTTGCCGAGCGGATGGATTAGCGCGGATGTGCCCTTGTCTGTGTCAAGGGAAACCGTCATCGCCACGTTTGACGAATCGTGCAGGTTGGTGTTGCCGAGCGTAGTCCGTTGCGCTTCTCGCACGTTTTGCGTGTACTGGTAGTTTGGCCAGCGCGCGAGCTGTACGTACAGGAACGGCAGGTCCTTGCGTCCGAACACGTTACGGTACTGGTTGATGAGCGTGGTCATTTGCGATTCGTATTGCAAAGCAGTTCCGTAATTATTGGCGTCATCGCAACCTTGATACCACAGCACGCCCGCCACATGGAATCCCTTCAACGGCGCGATATGGTTCGCATAAATATCGCCGCCTTGTACATGCCGGCGAATAGGCGTGCCACCCCACGCGGTCTGGATGATGCCAATCGGCACATTGGGGTGCTTGGCGCGCAACTGCATGGCGAATTGCTGAGCCAGATAGCTGAGGTGCAGTGAATTCGTGGAATCTGCAGTCAGCCATGCATCGGCGCTCTGATTAACAGCGGACAGTGGAAAATCAGTGTCTTCAACATCATGATTTGCGATGACAAATTTCACGTTGTCATCTACGAGCGGTTTCGGCAAATCGCCTGTCGTGATTAGTCCATTGCCAAAATTGTAAGTAGCGTTTTCGTAATACTGCACATAGTTGAGTTCCATATTCGACTGGCCAGCGGCTACGAAGACGTCTCCCACATACACTTTGGCCAGTTTCAGCACGGTTTTGCCGGCGTACTGCACTTGCAGCGAATACGGATTGAGACTTGCCTTTTGCGCGCTCAGCGTGCAGATGAAACTGCCGTTTTTCGCTGCCTTTGCCTTGACGCTCTCGGAGGTTTTGCCTTGCGTAAGTGTCGCTGACAGTTTCGAAACGTCGATGGGGTTGCTTTCCGTGGAGCTGACGTTGCCTTTGACTACGATTGGCTGATCGCGCTGGAACACCATATTGTCCATGTAGTATGAGGGCAGCTGCACATCAACAGTGGCCGCAGTATGGGCGGTGGCGGTGGATTGCGATCCGGTTTTACCGGTTGCCGTTCCGTTGCCCCATTTGGGGCCGCACCCGACGATGATGGCAACGACTATTCCTACGGTTACGATAACGGCAAGTGCCGTTCTTGCCAATCGTTTCGTATTCAATTCTGATTTGCTTCGTTCTTTGTCAACGCCCGCTCGAAGGTTCTGGCCTGTTTGTCATATGCGGCTCGTTCGGTGTTGGCTTTGCTGGTGGTTCCGGACGGGTCGGCTTTGCAGTCAAGCGCCTTCGGCGATTTGACTTCTTCCTGATACAAGGTGCTGAGCTTTTCCAGATCATATGAGGAATCCATGCTGGAAAATGCGTCGACAATCTTTCCCTTGAGCTGGAAATCCTTGGAATATGAAGCGTTCATGGCGGCAACCGCGTCTCTGCAGTCGTTAATGGCATTCAGTTCGCGCATTTTCTGCGATGTTCTCACGCCCATGACGCCGAAGACCACAATGCATACCGCAACGACGATAACGGCTACGATGATGGAACGGCGAATCAAGTTCTTGACATGGTTATGTACCCAAGTGTCGCCATCTTGCACGCCTTGCGATATGGCGATTTGGAATGGATCTTCGGGAGCCGTTCGGTAGGAAGTCCCCGGTGCTTTTGTTCTAAGCTTTTCGTCACGATTGGTGGCATTGACGGAATTGTTGGATTTGCTGGTCCCGACGGTCGCGGTACTGCTGAAAGTCCGGGGCTTGCGGACGTTACTTGCTTGACTGTCAGCTTTATTTGGCTGCCTTTCGTGCCGTGCCATGCTTTCCTCCAGGAGTCCGCGATACCGTTCTGATGTTGTCTATTGGAGGTGGTCCGACAAGGTCCTCTGTTCCCAAATGACAATACATAAGGTATGTTACCCGTTCCACTTCCGAATGCCAGCACTTCATGTTGTGGCATATTCGGTAAATGTGAAGTTTGGTCTGGAATCCAGCTGCTTTATTTTAAGTGGGGACATCTCAGAATACACTTAAGTTTTGCGTGTGCAATTGCGTCAACGCGTGAAATGCGTTTTGTGAGAGAGGCTGACGATGATATCGCCGAAAAGCTTGATGAAGATTGCGACCACCGCTTCCGTGGTTGCAATGACGGTTTCCGTTGCCGTGGTGCCGGCTTACGCCATGCAGGATATTGCGATTGAGGATGCGCCAAGTTCTTTTGCCGCAACTGTGGATGATGCGCAGAATTCGTCAAACAGCATGCCGGACAATCCGAACGCGACGCTGCCGGAAACGGTAAGCGAAAACATTTCGGACGATTCCACTGTGGTTTCGGAGAACCTTGCGGTTACGCCGGAAGGTGATGTACAGAACATTGAGACCGGCGAAACCGTGACGGACGCTCAGCTGGTCGGCACGCAATCGCAGCAACCTGATCCACTGGCCAAAACGGATGGCGAATCATTCATTCCGGTGAGTGCCTCGGATGTGAAAGATGCTGTGGAACAACCTGTGAAACAGTCTGCGGAGCAGTCGTCCTTGAAGGGTGGCTCGACTGTCCGGCTCGCTAAATTCGAGAGCAACGAATACGGAGCACACTGGGGAACCTACAACGGAACAAAGGCGTTTTTCGATTATAGGAACAACCTGTTCGCCCAGCAGGCCAAGGGCGTGATTGATGTTTCCTCATGGCAGGGTGACGTCGATTGGGCCAAGGCGAAAGCCGACGGCGTGGAAGGCACAATCATTCGTTTGGGCTATGGCTGGGGCAATGACGCCGATACCAAAGCGCAACGTAACATCAACGAATGCAAACGTCTTGGTATTCCTTTTGGCATCTACTGGTATTCGTATGCATACGATGCGAACTGCGCACGTGCGGAAGGCAATGATGTGGCTGCCAAACTCCGCCAGATGGGCGTGAGCCCGAACGATCTGAAATACCCTGTGTATTATGACCTGGAGAAGTGGACGTGGACTGGTCATACCCCGCCGACCAATCCGAATGTTTATAGCGGTATGGCCGACGCCTGGTATGGCGCACTGCAGTCCGCCGGATACAAGAATCTCGGTGTGTATTCGTATACGAGCTACCTGCAAGGCCCGTTGAACAATTCGAGCATCTACGCAAAGACCCGTTGGGTGGCGCAATACGGCGCCCGAATGGAGTTCCCCTCATTCGGTACCAACGACCGTGGCTGGCAATACACCAGTTCCGGCCATATCAACGGCATCAGCGGTTCCGTGGATATGAATGCTTTTGGTAATAAAGCGACCAACGTCGCATCGGGAAAATGGGTGTACAAGGACGGTCGCCAGTATTGGCAGGAGAAGGATGGCTCATATGCTCAAGGAAAAGAGATATATGACCCATCGACAGATGCTTGGTATTGGATAGATGCAAATGGCGTTATGGCTCAGAACAAAGATGTGTATTTGCGTTCGAATGGCGGTAAGTGGGTTCGCTATGATTCGAACGGCCGGATGGTTAAAGGTGAGGATTTCAGGTATGGAGCTTGGTACAATTTTGATTTTACGACCGGTGCGATGAGTAAAGGAATGACATATTTGTCCGATGAGGACAAATATGTCTATTACGATGAGACTACTGGCAAGATGATTTATGGCGAAGTTTATCTTGGCTATGATGATGAGCGCGCTGGATGGTACATGTTTGACGCAGTTACTGGCGCTAGACGCGTAGGCGATGTTTTTATACGTTCGAATGGCGGTAAATGGGTCCGCTATGATCGAAAAACCGGCAAAATGGTAAAAGGTTTGCAGAAACAGAATGGTTCATGGTACTACTTCGATCCAGTTACGGGAGCTATGGCTCACGGAAACACGTGGGTTCCACAATGGCAAGCATGGCATTATTTCGATAACGTCACAGGCCGAGGTTGATTCGTGACTTACATTTCAGATTCGGTTATGTTACCTGATTGATTCGGCTGGAAAATGGTGAATTTTCCAGCCGCTTTCATAATGGCGACGGTGTTGCCTGTCATGGCTGATTTTCGTGCTTTGGATTCACTGATTGATTCGGAAACGTAAATTTGGATTTTCTTGCCATCAAGAGGGGACAAATCTACGGTGGGACATTGCGCGCTAATCGTAATAGGAGATAGTCTGGAAAGCGGCGTCAAATTGCATGATTTATCGGAAAGCGCGATATTCTGCAAGGCACTGAGATGCGCTAGAGCTGAAATATCGGAAATCTTAGTGCCTTGCAAATTAATTTGGGTTAGAGAGGTCATGGATTCAATCTGTGGTAGTTCTTTTAGAGATTTGAACTCGCTCAAATCCAGTGAGATCAATCCGGTAAAATGCTGCAGTCCTTCGACTGAAGTGATTTTTTGCAGATTATTCGTACTGCAATTTTGATATTTGGTTGTGTATTCAGTAAACGACAGGTTCTTAATTTTAGAGGCTTTTACTGAGGGAAAACCCTTATTGGATGCGTTGAGTACGGAGACTAAGCATGCGGCGAATTTTTTGTCAGGAATGACTTTGGAAAAATCGTTAGAAATAGATGATGCAGGGGACTTTTGGGGAAATGGTGTCCGCGCAACATTGTTATTCTGTCCAGAACATGCTGTTAAAGAACAGGCTTGCAATATGACCAACATTGCTAATGCACATGCGCGGACACCGTATTTCATATGGACTCCTTATAAACTGTTTCTATACAGGTTTAAATGGTTACTCGTCGTAATATGGGTGAGCATAGTTTGCTCCGTTGTAAGCCGAACGAATGCCAATATCTCCATAAGCTGCGTCGATAATTATTACATTTCTTCCATTCACTTCGACTACGACACCTGCATGGCTGGCGTCATAGTCATGAGCCCAAGCATCTCCGAACTTCCAGAAAGCGATATCTCCAACATGTGGTGTATGACTGACACGCCCACGGGATCTGTACCAATCGTAGTTATGGTGTGGCCAGCCGGTTTTAGCTCCGTCGCAGAGGAAAATGTCTAAACCGGCAGAATGGAATATGTACCAGACAAAAGCCATACATGGTCCGAATGGGCAAATGAGTCCTCCATTTGCAGCGAGCACACCTGGACAATCAGGATGCTGATTTAAGAGCGCGCGTGCTTGAGAAGTCAGTCTATCGATGATTTGTTGTTTGTTGTATTGGGCTCCTGTGTGGGGATCGAAGAAATAATGATGCCCGTCAAGAATGGCTCCACCATGAATCATGCGACTACTGGTTTTGTCGTAATATACCCATTTCTTACCGGCGTCCAGCCATGTTCTGCCCTTGGCCAAGGCTCCTGTGACAGGTTTCATGTAGTACCACCCATCATTAATGTAGTGCTCGCCGTACTGCATCTTGCCTGTTATTTTGTCGTAGTATACCCATTTGTCATGTTGGCGAAGGTAGACGAAATCATGCGCCATTTTGCCAGTATTTTGGTCGAAATAATACCAGCCAGTATGTTCTTTGTCGTAGTTGAGATGGGCTTCGCCGTGCGCCATTTTGCCGGTGACCACGTCGTAGTACACCCATTTACCATTGTTGGAGGATATGTGTTTAACTCCCTTGGCCATGGCACCTGTCTCTTCGTCAAAGTAGTACCAGCCGCCATTGCGGTGATCTTCTCCTTTGACTAAATTACCGTTTTCGTCAAAACGAACCCAGATGCCGTCTTTGCGGTTGTTGGGAGAACTTGAAATGAATACGTCCTTGCTGACGGCCATAGTGCCGTTTTCGTAGTAGTGCTCTTTATTCTGATCCCAACCGTTTTCAGGTTTGTCTGGTTTAGTTGGTTCGTTAGGACTGGTGCTGTCGTTATTCTTGTCCGGTTCGGAAGAATCGGGTCCGTCGTCATTCCTGTTCTGTCGGCTGGAGTGAATTACACTGTTCGGTTGTGTTGATTCGGATGCCGAATCAGAAAATTGCGAGGCATCATCAGCGTCTGAAGTGATTGTATTGGAATCACCTCCTTGGATACTATTTGAATTCTGATTCGGCTCGGCAGTTTGACTATTGGAAGATACTTGCATTGCGTTGGATTCGCTGCCCAGCGCGATTGCCGGGTAGGTAATTCCCTGCAGTACTGTAATGGCTAGAAAACTGATTAGAATTTTCTCCGTTGAAGCATTATTCCCCTTTCCCTCTCATTATTCGGGGGATAATTATAGCTGTTGCTATGACAAAAAAGTTTGTTTTACAAGTCGTTCATTTACAAGAGGAGTTGATGTTTTTGGCGTGTGGCTAGAGGCGTGGTGGTGCCGATGTACAAGGAAACATTTGAAGGTGCATGACGAAGTTGCGGACAGCGTTTGACTATTGCGTTGATAGCATGACATACACTGTTAGACATGACTCATGATATGGAAGCGAACGGGCGTGGAGTTCAGATGAGACGTGAACCGACACTGGCTTTTGTGATTCCTTGTTTTAACGAAGAAGCCGCATTGCACGTAACTGCGGACGTTTTGAAGAAAAAGATGATTCAGCTTGAGGATTCGCAGGCTGTTGCGCGAGATAGCTTCGTTATTTTTGTCGATGATGGGTCCCGCGACAAGACTTGGGATGTGATTGCATCGCTGCATGAGAAGGATCCCTCCTTATTTCGTGGCGTGAAGCTGGCTCACAATAGAGGTCATCAGAATGCTCTTTTTGCTGGCTTAATGCAGGCATTGAGCATGAATGTCGACGCTGTTGTTTCCATGGATGCTGATTTGCAAGACGATCCCAATGCTGTTGATGGCATGGTTCAGGAATATCGTCAGGGAGCTGAAATCGTATACGGTGTGCGTGATAATCGCGATACTGATACTGCATTCAAGCGCGGAACGGCCCATGCCTTCTACTCTTTGATGAAGTGGCTTGGTACGGAAACCGTGCCGGATCATGCTGATTATCGTTTGATGAGTCGTACTGCATTGACGGCTTTATCTCAATATAAGGAGTCCAATCTGTTCCTTCGAGGATTGGTTCCTTCACTTGGTTTTAAAACGGCGAAGGTGTATTACAAGCGCGGAACTCGAGTTGCTGGGGAATCGAAATATCCTTTGAAGAAAATGGTTTCTTTCGCTGTAGAGGGCGTGACATCATTTTCGACAAAGCCTTTGAGCATGATTACCGGCATCGGGCTGTTCTCTGTGTTTATCGGAATCATCATGTTGATTTATACCCTTGTTTCTGTTTTCTCTGGGCATGCGGTTGCCGGCTGGGGCTCCATTATGTTCTCTTTGTGGATTTTGGGTGGTTTTATTCTGCTAGCTCTTGGAATTACAGGCGAATATATCGCGAAAATCTACATGGAGGTCAAAGCTCGACCGCGCTATATCATTGAAACGACGATCTGAGCGATAGGAATTTCTTTCTGAAGAAGATGGGATTAGAACCAAGTGAATAAAAGTGCTGTAGCTCAAAAACAGCCGTTCATTAAGCAAGTGCTTCCGAGATGGCTGGTCACAGTCGCTTTGGGAATGCAAATCGCCATTGTGACGATACTGCTTATGCTGTCAGTCTTTTTCACCGTCACTTTTAAGAGAAACAGTCCGCAGCTTGGCAGTATTACTGAGCAAGTTGATTACCATTTTGGGATGCCATCGGTTGCGTTCGGATTGGGAACAATCATACTGCTTGGCATGATGATCTTGCTTGCGATTGGCTTTTCGAAGCTCCCGCAGCAATGGGTTCTTGCCATTCTTTTGATATATGTGGCTGCAATGCAGATCATTTGGTTGATGTCATTGAATCTGGTGACTTACACATACCCGGATTCACGGAGCTTGATGGACGCAGCCGATATTCTGCTTAATGGTAACATTAACCAGTTCGGTGCGGATTTTTGTCCGAAGGGCAGCATCCGTCTAGAATGCGGCGCGCGAGGTATTCCGAGCGCATATACCTATTTCTCCTACTATCCATTCCAAAGCGGCCCAATGTTGTGGTACCTTCTGGTTTTTGCGGTTTTTGGATTGGATAACATTCTTGCTTTTCAAATCGTGAGTGCTGTGGCGGTTACTGCTTTGGTGGCAGTGCTATGGCGATTCGGCAGTTTGATCGGTTTGAATGAGAAAGGACATGGGGCCTTCACCGTCATAGTCGCGACTAGTGTCCCTTTGCTGATGTTCGCTACGTTCGTCTATCCTAATGCGGTTGGCTTCTTCTTCACGGTATGCGGCACTTGGATGATTGCAGAAGGCTTCCGGCTGCAGAAAGTTTGGGCTAGCAGCCTTGCAATTGTTGGCGGATTCCTCATTTGCGGAATTGGAATTGTTTTCAAATCGACGTACCAGATTCTTGTGCTTGCGGCCCTTGTGGCAGTCATCTTTGCAGTTTGGCATAACCGTCGTGTTTGGCAGTTGGTGGTTTCTTTTCTTTCCGCAGTGGCTGCGTTCTTTGTTTCAAAACTTCCCGTATATGTGGTTCAGACTTGGACCGGGCAGAAGTTCGGTAAAGGGATGCCGATGTCTTCTTGGATTGCTATTGGCTTGGGACAACCGGATAATATGCCTGCTGGATGGTGGAGCCGATTTGCTATAGACGCTTTTGAACGTACGGGGAACGATTATGCCCTGCAATCTCAGATATCCAATGATTTTGTTCGGAATCGTCTGGCGTTTTTTGCGGGCAATCCTAGTGATGGGTTAAATTTTTTTACCAATAAACTTGCGTCAGAGTGGGCGGAGCCCTCTTTTATGACGTCGTTGTATTCGGAGTTAGGTGAATCCGCGAACCATTTCTCAGGATTAGGCTCATTCCTTTTGCTGGGGAAAGGCGCGGATGTGCTGCTTCGATTTGAAAATGTTGCTCAGACTGTTGTCTATTTTCTGGCAATTATTGGGGTAATCGGTCTCGTGCATTCCTTAATGAAGGAACGGTCTCTTGGCGCTGATTCATCTCAAGTCTTTACGAGAGTTCTGCTGTGCGCCTCTTTCATTGGCGGATTCCTCTGCTATCTTTTCTGGGAAGCAAAAAGTATCTACACGCTACCTTTCTTCTTATTGTTGTTCCCAGTAGCAGCTTATGGCATTCAGAATATTGCTGATTTAATAAGCAGTATAAAAAAGAAAATCGCCTGAATCGAGATTGATATGGATAGAAAATATTTTTCGATGAATTCCATAGCGAGGAATAAATGGGTTTATGCGAAAAAGATCGCTCTATCCGTTCTTTTCGGTTCGCTTGCTTTTTTCGTGTTGAATGCATGCTTCTACATACCCTACGCGCATGCTGAAGAACATGCGGATGCTTTGAATACCTCGTCTGTTGAGACTGCTCCATCTCATCCTGACAACGGCTGGGATTCGAACAAGGAACATTACTACGAGAATGGACAGCAAGTACGTTCCCAGGAAATATATGATGCGAAAGAAAAAAACTGGTATTGGATAGATGAAGATGGATCTGTCGCTCGGAATAAAGACGTCTATCTTCGTTCCAACGGTGGGAAATGGGTTCGATACAATGCTGCTGGACATATGGTTAAAGGCGAGGATTATCGGTATGGAGGCTGGTATTACTTTGATAAAAACACTGGAGCGATGGCGAAAGGCATGACTTTTGTCTCGTCCAATGGCGGTAAATGGGTTTATTACGATTTAACGTCAGGAAAGATGCAGTATGGCGAACGTTTTGTGAATTACGACCGATCTCATACTGGCTGGTACCACTTTGATGAATGCACTGGAGCTATGACGCATGGCTTCTATTACAATTCATCCCAGCATAAATGGGTTTATTACGATCGTTTCTCCGGCCAGATGATGTATGGAGAACAGTATATAAACAACCATTGGTATGACTTTGATGGTTCAACCGGTGCGGTGAGATACGGCTTCGTCTATTTGCCGGAATCTCAAAAATGGGTGTTCTATGATCGTCGAATGGGCTGGATGCTGTACGGTGAACAGCCTATTGACGGCGCATGGTATTTATTGGACCTACATACCGGTGCGGTGCAGTACGGATGGCAGAGATTTTCTGGAAAGACAGTATGCTACAACTGGCCTAGCGGCAAGATGCTCTATGGCCGTCAGAACGTGAATGGCGCCACCTATTACTTTAACAACCGTACGGGCGCTCTGGATATGCGACGCTCGGCTTCTCTGCCGAGCGATTATGTTCCATCCGTTGCGGGGGATTTCGGAAAGAACATTCGATTGGGGAAATACCATTCTGTTCGTATTCTTGGCGATAGTATCGCTGCTGGTGTGGGCGCTGCGAACCCATATCCTTGCGCGTCGCGTGAGCTATTTCGTCTTGAAGGGAATGTTTATTTTGAACCGTCTCATCAGACAGATTCCGCAGTGAATGGTTTGATAAGAGATTTGAAAGCGCGAGGGGTGAGCGTGACTAATGCCAGTGCTCCTGGAAAAGGTTCCTATTCCGCATACGATTCCATCGGAGATCAAACTCTTGGACATGAAGATGCTGCTATTGTTTTGCTCGGTACGAATGATCGGCTGAGACTCTCAAACAGCAATGATTTCGCACGAACCGCTGAGCGGTATCTCAACCGAGTTTCTGCAAGATACGGATCTAGCAACGTGTACGTGATTGCTGGTATTGATACTTTGTCAGATCCTAGACCACTCACTATGGAACAAGAAAATAACGTGTTGCAATCCCTCTGCCGGCAGCATGGTTGGTGGTTCGCTTCGGCATATGCGGCATTCCGCACGGTAGGACGCTCAACGGGAATGCCTCAACATGCATTGTATACAGACGGCATTCATCCAAATCGTATAGGGCAAGTCGTGCTGCGCCGATCCTTGGAACAATTGCTGGGCTTGTGAATCCGGCAAGTGGCGGAGAGAACCTGTGGAATGGGAGACTGAATAAATTCATGAAGCGCATTAGATTCTTCGACATTGCCAAGGGCATAGCGATATTGGCAGTTATTCTTGGCCATAGCGCAATCGAGGCTAATCTTTTTATGCCCCACAGAACGGCGCAAATTATTGTGTCAATCTGTTTTTCCTTTCACATGCCACTTTTCTTCATTCTGTCCGGTTACTTTATGCATCCGGAACGTAAGTTTCGATGGGCGAAGGAATCGAAGCAACTGCTATGCACATATGCTGTGACTGCTTTGTGCGTCCTTATTGGCGTGACTTGTGTGGCAACGTTAAACCATGAGAGCCGTGTACTCGCTTTGCGTCAATGGAGCATGGCTGCATTATATGGAAGTGGAGACGTTTCCGATTTGACGTTATGGCCAGTGGATTTTCGAATTGGTGCGATTTGGTTCCTGTTGGCATTATTCTGGGCGCGTCTTTTACTGCATTTTTTTGCGAAACTTCCTTATACCTTCATTTGGGTGATTGCTTGTTTCCTTGTCGGTTATAGTTCGTCTCGCTATGTGTGGTTGCCATGGAGCATTCAAGCGGGAATGTGCGCAGTCGCGTTTCTTTATCTTGGCTATCTTGCTAAAAAATATGATGTGCTTGATTTCGTGAAGCATGCACCTTATATCTGGATTATTGCTTTATTGATTTGGATAGCTGACATTGCTTTCTTCGGTGGTATGAGCATGGCTATGAATAATTACGGTTCGCGTCCGATTCTGGCTGCGGTTGGCAGCATTGCAGGCACTCTATGCACCATCGGAATCTCTCAACTGTTTGATCAGGTCACAGCGTTAGGAAAAATGTTCAGCAAAATCGGGCAAGCGAGTTTGGCTATCTTGTGTGTGCATCTCGTTGAGGATGATATGCTGTTGCCGTCTTTGCAGACGTATTTTGGAACGCTACGGGCCTTCTTTCCGCAGATTCCATTGGTCTTATTGAGCTTCATCATCCGGCTGCCAATCGATCTTGCCGGTGCTGTTTTGCTCTACTATGTCCCGGTAATCAATGAGTGGTTCTACCCACAATTGGCAAAGCGACATCAATTAAGTCAATCTGGTACCGTGAATTAAACGTGCGTTTTCGCCGGAGGAATGAGGCTTTTTATGTTTCTCTTCAAGGGCTGAATGTAGTCTAGAAACCATGACTTCGATGAAATTTGCGAACATCTTGTTGGAGACGAATCCTCGCTCCGTTGCATACCCAGCTTTGTACTGCCGTTCCAATCAGCCTGTCGTCTTCGACAAGTTGATCCACGAATGGAAAATGTATGACGCTGGAACGTTCGATTTCAGTACTTATTTCAATTCTTTGTCGGTCATGAAACTGAAGCGCTATACCCGTGCGACGGGATTTACTCTGCATCTTGAGCTTAAGGGTGCCGCTTGCAAAGTGCTGCAGACTATGGGCGATGCCTTCGCGCATGATCCTATTCCGGTTGAAGGAGCTTCTAAGAAGCTGGAAGCGTCTACCAATTGGCAGACTGTTGATTTGCCTTTGACCGTCACTGACGACATGGTAATCGTCGGCTTCATCATAAAGACCGAAGGAACTGTCTCCATTAGGAACAGCTATTACGAGCTTGACGTTGATGGCGAGCTGAACGATGTTGAGTTGGTTCTGTCCACCACTACTTTCAAGAAGGAAGCGTTCATTGAACGCAACATTGATTTAGTCAAGAACCAGATTATCGGTTCCAACGATTCCATTGCAGACCATTTCCACATGTATGTGATGGATAATGGCCGGACTTTGGATGCGGAAAAACTGAGCGGAGATCGCATCCAGGTTATTCCGAACGATAATGTCGGTGGTGCCGGTGGTTTCACCCGTGGCATGATCACTGCTATGGAGCAGAATCCGAAGGCCACGAATATCCTTCTTATGGACGATGACGTTGCTGTTTCTCCGGAGAGCATCAAGCGTACCTATAATCTGCTACGCATCCTCAAGCCTGAGCATCGTGAGGACATGATTAGCGGCGCCATGCTCAATTATGAAATCGGCGAAGACCAGTGGGAAGATATCGGCAATATGACCCAGCAAGGCACCTTCGCTGGCTGCAAGCCGCCGCTGCGTTTGACGCTGTTCGAAGACCTCATCTATAACGAGATGTACACGCCTACCAAGTGGCAGCGAAACAACATGTACGCCGCTTGGTGGTACTGCTGCATTCCGATTTCCGTAATCGAAAAGAATGGACTGCCTTTGCCGGTGTTTGTCCGTTGCGACGATGCTGAATATGGCATTCGTTGCAAGACTGGCTTTATTACCATGAATAGCCTCTGCGTATGGCATATGTCATTCTTCGAGCGTTATAACGCGGCTGTGGAACGGTACCAGACCACGCGTAACACCATGATTGCTCAAGCAACATGTGGAATGGCTCCTGGTGCTGACTTTATGCGTGAACTGCATAATAATATTCGCCTCGAACTGAAGAAATTCGGTTATGCAAATGCGGAGCTGTGCCTGGACGCATTCGAAGATTTCCTGAAAGGTCCATCCTTCATCAAGAAGCCGGGACAGGCTGAACAAAGCTTCATGGCTGCAAACCGCAACAAGGAGCAGCTCGTTGATTTCGCTACACTTCAGGCTCAGGCTAATCAAGATCCTGAACTTGCGGGCTTTGATATCAAAGAAATCGACAGGCAGCTTATTGAAGGGGACAAGCCACGCAGCTTGCCTGAACGTCTGGAAGATCTGATTACTGATAACAATCAGCGTTATATCAAGAAGGACGGTACTGGATATGCGGTGATTCCGTTGCAGGGATGGCTGTATCCTGCCGGTGCGATTCGTGGCAAGCACAAGCTGGTGGTTTTGGATTGGTACAACCGCAAGGGCACGATTCGTGCCAAGGACGTGAAGCGCTACCAGCAGATCAAGAAGCGCTATGCTCGGGATCTAAAATACTACAAGGCGAACATCGAACGCATTCGAAAGGAATACGCTGAGGCGCGTTCGGAGTTGACGTCTTTGGAGTATTGGAAGAACTACCTCAAGATGGAGTAAATCAAAACCATCTAGGATTCTAAGCCGCATGCGCTCACAAGGGGCGTATGCGGTATTATTTTGCTTTGTTACTGGTTTCCATCGTAGAAGAGGAACGGGATTATGACATCTCTGGCAAGACGACTGCGTGAAAGGCTGTTCTGGCCGTCGGAGCGGTCTATGCAAAAGTTGATGGGCCGAATCGATTCCTTGGAACATGAGAATGCCCAGTTGCGTGATAGTTTGAAGGCACAAGAATCGGTTTTATTTGAAATTCGTGACTGGATGCATGAAATCGGCGAGGAATCCTGCAGGGTTGTTCATGAGGTTCAGCGTGCTCAAATTGCAGAAAGATCCAAAGAAGACATCCGTTTTTGGGCGCAGTATCGTGATCCCGGGGAGACCGATTTAGAAACACGAAAAAGGTTTTTCCTCAATTTGCCCAAGGCAGAGGGGGATCTTAGGCTTCTGCAATCCGCTTTAAACCGAATGCTATGCGATTTTGCGGAGATTTGCCGGCAAAATGGAATAAATCAGTATTGGCTTGTCGGAGGTACGCTGCTCGGTGCGGTGAGACATCATGGGTTCATTCCTTGGGATGATGACCTTGATTTGGGCATCATGCGTGATGATCTGACTTGTCTTCAGGAAGTGCTTACTAATAATTCAAAGTACAAGATCACCGTAATCTGGGATCGTATCGTCCATTGCAGGCAGATTCGATTCGCTCCTCGAGACACAAGAATTCCAGGGTTCATTGATTTGTTCCCCTTCGATTGGGTATCTTCGCCGAACCACGACACTTTCTTAAAAGTTCAGGAATACCGGAAAGCCGCGATTGAAACAGCCGAAGCGGATATGGTTGTCCGTGAAGCTTGGGACAGAAACGTTTATATTCCAACGGAATCAGTGGCTGGGAAGCATATTGCGGATGCTTTCGATACGCAGCTTGACAGAATGCGCAGGGACGGCGTGGTCTGTTCGCATGAAGCAGCGGCAGGCATTGTCCGCGCGTATGACAATATGGACCATCCAAGCGGTTTTGAATGGATAAGTAGTCTTGACGAGTTCTGTCCGCTGGATGTTCAAACTTTCGAAGGGGAGCAGTACCCTGTGCCGGCCAACTATATGTATTTGCTGACTCATGCTTATGGCAACATCTTCGCGTTGCCTAATGATATCGGTTTACATTTCGAACATGTCGATAAGAAAGCGCTTGCCCAAGTTGACGAACAGACTGTTCGCGAATATGTGAATCGATAAGATTTAGCAGAACAACGGAGTGATGGGATGGAATCTGTTAAGAACGTTGCAATCGTAGTAGCTGGCGGATCGGGAACCAGGATGGGGCAGGACATCCCGAAGCAATTTATTAATGTATTCGATAAGCCAGTGCTTATCTATACATTGGAAAGCTTCCAGCGGCATCCTGATATTGACGCGATTGAGGTGGTATGCATTGAAGGCTGGGAAACCATGGTGGAAGCATACTCGAAGCAATTCAATATCGACAAGCTTAAGTGGATTGTGCGGGGCGGCGCAAGCGTTCAGGAATCCATCAGAAACGGTGTGGAATTCCTTGCCGACAAAATCAGTGAGGAAGACAATGTCATCATTCATGATGGCATTCGGCCTTTGATTGATGCTGATGTTCTGACTGATGTAATCGATGTTTGTAATCGATATGGCAATGCGGTGACTTCTTTGCCGTATAACGAGCAAATTTTCGTGATTAGCCAAGAAGACGCTTCGACTACGAAACAATATGTGCCTAGGGAACAATTGCGCCGCGTCTCAACACCGCAAGCTTACCGTTATGGGAAATTGCTGGATGCATATCGTAAGGCGTTCCGCGAGAATATTGGAATTCACGGTTCTAGCTATACGAATACCATGATGGTGGATCTTGGTGAGACCTTGCATTTTGCCAAAGGGTCGGATAAGAATATCAAGCTCACTACCAAAGGCGACTTGGAACTGTTCAAGGCATACATCACCGCAGATGAAGATACTTGGCTGAAATAAGGCGAGGGAGGTACTTTTGCCCAGTCGATTTGACTCTTCACTTTATCAGCAGGATATTGAGTATTGTGCCAATCTTCCCTTGCAATGGGACAAACTGGCGGATAAAACTATTGCGATTTCTGGCGCAACAGGGATGATCGGGACTTTTTTAATTGATGTCTTGATGAAAAAGAACGAAGACCCGAAGTTTAATTGCCAGATTATTGCGATTGGACGCAATAAGAGTCGCGCACGGAGTAGATTCCCATATTTTGATGAGGCTCATTTCCATTTTGAGCAGCTGGATGTGTCGATACCAGGTGTTCGTCCCAATCGTCCGGCTGATGTTGTCATTCATCTTGCCAGCACAACACATCCCAGAGCATATGCCTCCGAACCAGTGTCAACGATTACCTCAAATGTGACTGGTTTGCAGAACCTTCTCGAGTACTCATTGGTGGGCGGAAACGATCATCGTGATGGCAGATTCGTTTTTGCCTCATCCGTGGAAATTTATGGAAAGAACCGCGGCGATGCGGAGCGCTTTGATGAACAGTATTGCGGCTATATCGATCCGAATACGCTTCGTGCTGGCTACCCAGAGGCCAAGCGTCTGGGCGAAGCTCTTTGCCAAGCTTATTCCGAACAGCATGGAATTGATTTTGTCATTCCCCGCATAGCTCGAACTTATGGCCCGACTCTGCATAAGGATGACAGCAAGGCGCTTTCTCAATTCATCCACAAAGGGTTAATGAAGGAAGACATTATTCTGAAAAGCGAAGGAACGCAGCTGTTTTCCTACGCATATGTCGCTGATACAGTTGCTGGTCTGCTGTATTGCCTACTTGAGGGTGAAAGCCGAAGCGCATACAATATCGCAGCACCTATTTCCGATTGCCGGTTAAAGGATTTGGCTTCCTTGGTAGCTTCAAAGTGTGGTGTGAATGTCCATTTTGAACTCCCCGATTCCTTGGAGACAAAAGGGTACTCTACTGCGACGGTTGCTTTGATGGATGGACATAAATTGCAGACTTTAGGCTGGAATATGAAATATTCGATTGAAGAAGGAATCGGACGAACATTAAGCATCATGCGCAACGATTGATGTAATAATATTTCGGGCATTCGGCAACGCTCAATGACTAAGGGACATCCACTGATAGGATACAACTTGTGAAACAGTTGGTGAAAAAGATACGGGACAGATACGGGTATGCATGGACCGTCCTGCAAGGTTTGGTAAAGACGGATTTCAAACTTCGTTATCAAGGATCTTTCCTTGGCATCGCATGGTCGGTGCTTAAGCCCCTGATGATGTTTTGCGTAATGTATGTGGTATTCGGTAAATTCCTGCGCATGTCGGATGGTACTTCCACATACCCGGTCGTGCTGTTGCTAGGAATTAGCTCTTGGCAATTCGTTACCGAATCGACGAATGTCGGACTTCGATCCGTGGTGGATCGAGGGGATTTGCTCCGCAAGATTCATTTCCCGAACTATATCGTTGTGGTTTCGGCTACTGTCGGTGCACTTATCAGTTATGCGATCAATCTTGTTGTTGTTTTGATTTTCGCCATTATCGCAAGAGTCCATTTCACTTGGCGAGTGGTGCTGCTTCCTCTAAGCATCATCGAGCTTTACGCAATGACGCTTGCCGTCACATTGCTCATGGCCACTATGTACGTGTATTTCCGTGATATCGCCCATATCTGGGATGTTCTTCAGCAGTTGATTTTCTATGGCATGCCAATTATCTACCCATTAACATATGTGACCAATCGCGGTGGACTTTTGGCTGATATCGCCCGTTTGGAGCTTATCAATCCATTCGCTCAGGCGATTCAGGACATTCGGCATAATTTCATTGCACCAGAGACTCAACCGACCGTTTGGAATCAGTTCAACAATTGGGGAATCCGTCTGCTGCCAATTGCTCTGACCGTTGTTTTGTTGTGGCTGGGCGTGGTGTTATTCCGCCGTAATAGTCGCAAATTCGCGGAGGTTATGTGATGTCCGAAGAGAAAAGCGTCAAAAAAATCGATTATTCCAAAAATCCAGTTGTATTGTCTGCGAGCCATGTCTCTAAATGCTTCAAATTGCCGACGGAGCAGGCCACTGGTCTTAAACAGGCGTTCATCAATTGGACTAGAGGAATCAAAGGCTATAAGAAGCAGCAGGTTCTTAAGGACATCAGCTTTGAAGTTCACCAAGGTGAGTTTTTCGGCATTGTCGGTCGAAATGGTGGTGGCAAATCAACCCTGCTTAAGCTGATTTCGCAAATTTATTATCCGGAAAGCGGTTCCATTACTGTTTCCGGCAAATTGGTTCCATTCATCGAACTGGGCGTGGGGTTCAATCCTGAACTTACCGGCCGAGAGAACGTGTATCTAAATGGCTCTCTTCTGGGATTCACACATGAAGAAGTCGACGCGATGTATGACGATATCGTCGAATTCGCTGAGCTTGAAGAGTTCATGGATCAAAAGCTGAAGAATTACTCTTCTGGTATGCAGGTCCGCCTTGCTTTTTCTGTTGCGATTAAAGCACAAGGGGATATTCTGGTCCTCGATGAGGTCCTTGCCGTTGGCGATGAGGCATTCCAACGTAAATGTGATGACTTCTTTACGGAAATCAAAAAGGATCCGACTAAGACGGTTATTCTCGTGACTCACGATATGAATTCCGTCAAGAAGTATTGTTCTAGGGCAATGATGATTGCCGATGGCGAAGTGGAAGCCATCGGCGATCCGGAGACCGTATCACAGCAATACACGCTTGCCAATCTCGAAGCGGAAGAGAAAGCCGAACGTAAGCGTCAAGAAGAACGCGGAGGCTACCCGAATGGTCTTAACGAGCGATGCCCGCTGTTGAGAACTATTGCCGTTTCCCCCAAAGTCTGCACCAGTGCGGATATGTTCAGGTTTGATGTTGAATACCAATATGATGAGCCGGGAGATTTTTACCTCGCCATTGCGTTGCATGACATTCGCCGTGGTGGAATCACTTATGATACCGGTTCAAAAGTGTTGAAGATGGATAAACATGGCCATCAGGTTGTGCATTTTGAGATGCCTCTCAATCTGTTTAATAATGGCGAGTTCCGTCTGATTACATCACTTCGCACTCCTAGTCCAACTAATCCAAAAGCAACCGATGCTGTGGGCGTCGCCCTTGATGACAATGCATGCAGTTTCGTGATTCGTGATGACCGAAACCGTGAATACGCATTGCTAAGTGACCGTGCTCTTACGATTAAACGTGTCTAATAGTTTTGGTTGCATTCGGAAATGAACTTGTCTATTCTTGGAGGCAATACCGTTCCTTCAAGAATGGACAAGAAGATGAGAAAAGAAATAAAGCATCTCACTGCATTATTGGGAGCAATATCTCTGGTGGTTCCATTTGGAACTCAGATGGCGACTGGTGCTGAAACGAATTATCCAGATATGGAAGTCGGGGTATTTTGGAACAGCGACTCGGATCGTTCTGATACCGTGTACATGTCATACAATGGTTCCGACTTCCAGCAAATCAGCACCGCATATAAGACTGATGGTAACGGTAGCTCGCATGTTTCTGGAAAACCGAGCTACGTCAATGCCATTCATGATCCGAGTATTACGTATAAAGATGGGACGTTTTGGATTCTTGGCGGCTATGTGCAAAAGCAACAGAATCTGGGATGGCGTTTTACCCCGATGATGGGGTATTCCAAGGATTTGGTGAATTGGAGCTATCCTAATAGCGGTAGCCAGACGAATCTTGCTCCCTCTGTAAAGCCTTATACTAATGGGCTTGCGGATGGACAATTTGATTCCGCTGGAACAGATGGATTTGTGGATAGCCATGGCGATATGTGGATTGTGACCACGCTTGGATACTATGGCGCTTTTCATGGAAATGCGCAGAAGGATTATATGTATCCGTATATCGTTAAGGTATCTGGCCTACAACCTGGTGGTGATCCGTCAGTTAATCCTGGTGCCCAGCCTAAATTGAATTATGGTAATTTAAATCCCATTAAATTGCCTGATACAAGCACTAGTAATTGGCTTGATCCTTCTCTGTTTGAAAAAGATGGTACCTATTATCTCAGCATTAAGAAAAATGGGGTCACTAATCAGATTTATTCTATTCATGATTTGAATCAAGCCGGGAACGTCAATGCATGGCATTTGGTAAATTCCAATGTGGTCACTGGGTATGAAGGACCATCATTAACGTACTATAACGGGCAATACTTTTTCTATACTGATAAACTTAAAGATTATCCGTATGGCAAAGCCGATGGCACTGCGGGTACTTTCGTTACTCAGTCATCAAACCTGAATAGCGGTTGGCATGGTACGCGTCGAATCACTACAACTAATGTTGATGGACGTAGCATTCCTAATCGGCACGGAACTGTGATAACCGTGACGGATCCTGTTGCAAAAAATATTGTTTGGAATGCAAGGATTCGTGCAGGTTATGGAGCATATCGGCCTGGAACAAATGGTTGGGTCACGGAGAACGGGAAGCGCTACTGGTATGACAATGGTGTGAAGGCGGTCTCTAAAGAGGTGTATGACCCAGCAAGTGATGCTTGGTATTGGTTCGATAAGGATGGATCCCTTGCGGTGAATAAAGATGTCTATATTCCGTCGGGGAACAAATGGGTTAGGTATGATAACAATGGCCATATGATTAAGGGTGAGGATTACCGCTACGGAGGCTGGTATTACTTCAACCCCACCACAGGAGCCATGACTAAAGGCATGCAATACGTGCCCTCGAACGGCGGAAAATGGGTGTACTACGATTGGACGACCGGCAAGATGGCTCATGGCGAACAATATGTGAACTATGATGCGCAGCATACAGGTTGGTATTTGTTTGATCGATATACAGGCGCCATGTTTCACGGGGATACTTATGTTCGTTCCAACGGCGGAAAATGGGTCAGGTATGATTTCACCACAGGAAAAATGGTCAAAGGTCTAAACCGTCATGATAATTCCTGGTATTACTTTGATCCAACTACGGGGGCGATGCAGAAAGGCCGTGTCTGGGTTCCTGAATGGAAATCTTGGCATTGGTTTGATCCAACTACAGGAAGAGGATGAGTTGAGATAGACTGGTTTTGGCGCAATGCAAATTGTGTCAAAACCAGTTTTTATTTTATAAAGGGACCTAATTTGCCTCAACATTATTCCGGTGAACGTCGACAATATCGCAGAGAACTAAGACTATCTGTTCCTAGTTGTATTTCTCTACTATATTGGATTGGTTCTATCGTAATTGGAAGCGTGATTATTTTTTGGGGAAAATATCATTGTTTTAATGATAGGGCGGCGCACTGGGCGCGTATTCTGCAATTACGGTCAGGTGAAATAATACCTTCTTTTTCTAAAGAATATCCAGAATGGATTGTTTATTCTGAACATGGGAAAATAATTACTTTTAATAATACTGCTGTCAATTCTCCTTTTGTCTATTTTCCAAGTCTAATTTTTCGTGGCGATTTTCGCATTTCGAGCATAGCGACATTGATATGCTCGGCCAGCCTTATTGCCGTAGCAATACGTATTGCTGGATGTTATGCTAATATCATTCTGGCGATAGCAGTACTTCCTACTACTTTTTTCGGGATGATATTCCCAACTGCCGATGCTATAACTAATAGTTTTTCTTTATTGTTCATAGCTGTTGTGTTGTGTCTGTATCAGCGAGATGGTGCGTTGCATTTCAGGCATATTGTTTTGCTCTGTGTTCTGAGCATTATGTTGGGGCAGGTGAAGATTACATGCTCGATTATTGTTTTATTTGTATTTTTCCTTTTACCTAAAACAACCGATAAAAAGATGAAAGTATCTCTATCGCTTCCCGTGCTATGTGCTTTTACGTCTATGTGGTTGTGGCGTATGAAGACTTCGCATATAGCGGTTGCACCGAATCGTGTTTCCTTGCAGGAGACTCACGATTTTGAGATGCAGTTGATGCTTTCTCCTTGGAAAATATTTTCTTTGCTTGGACGTGTACTGTTTGAACCTTTAGATTTTGATTATGAAAAAATTGACGGTCAATTAGTAAATCCGAGAAGAAATCTTCAGTTTTTTACTGGAACCGAAACGGTCCAATTGCCTTTAATTGTTATGGCTCCGGTACTGATTGCCATTATGATGTTGCTGATTGTTCATACTTCATATAAGCGTATGTGCGGATATCAGATTGCAATTGTATTGGCGATTCCTGTTCTGTATTTTGTCCTGTCATGCGTAGCTATGGCAGTTACCTGGAGCGGAACGGTGGATGGTTGCGTGTCGGGTATGCAGAGTAGATATTTGATACCGGTTTTACCGTTATTTGCTTTGTTGTTTCCGGGTTTAATTGGCTTTGAGAATGTCAATTTAAAGAAATATAGAATGTCTGTATTTTTGTTAATATTATTTTCATATATAGGTATTTTAATTTCATATTTGGTTCAATGGAATTAAAAATAAGGGATATGATACTGTATTTAAACTTGGCATCATATCCCTTTAAAAGGCTGTTTTAAATTATTATTTAGCGTACCAGTGAGGCACTTTATTGCCATTGCGGCATTCGCAGATTATTGGCGTGCCGTCAGCATCGTTCTTTTGCTGTCCGTGTTCGGATTTCTTGCAATATTGTCCGCGGATGTTTTTCCCTCCAGTATTGCCGTTAGTGCCAGGATTGGCATTGTTGTTTGAAGCCTTACTGACAAAACGGCCAGTGACGGAATCAAAAGTTGCATATGAATTCCATTCGGGAACCCATGCGCGCCCGTGTGCCATTGCGCCAGTGGTCTGGTCGAAATAGTAATAAGCACCATCTTGGTAGTGTAATCCCTTGACCATCTTTCCGGTTATCCGGTCATAGCGTACCCATTTTCCACCGTTGGAACGAATATAAGTATCTCCATGGAACATGGCACCGGTATATTGATCGAACAAGTACCAGCCCGTATGGCTGCTGTCGTAATTCACGAAGGCCTCACCATGGGCCATTTTGCCGGTTGTCCAGTCATAATATACCCATTTGCCTCCATTGGAATGGATATATTTCATGCCTTTGGACATTGCGCCGGTTGTTTGGTCGAAGTAATACCAACCGCCGTATCGGTAATCTTCGCCTTTGACCATATGGCCATCCCCGTCATACCTGACCCATTTATTTCCGGAAGAGAGATACACGTCTTTGTCGTGTGCCATTGTTCCATCGGCATCGAGCCAATACCAAGCATCGCTGCCTGGATCATAGATCTCTTTTGAACGCGCCATAATGCCGGAATCAAACCAGTAGTATTCGCCGTCTTGAGTTACCCAACCGGTGTAGTCAGACTCTGGCGCCGACACGGTTTCTTCCGCGCTAGCTGGAGCAATTGGCAAAATCGTCATTGAAAGAGCCATGGTTGCGGCAATGGTTCCATGAATAAGTTTGCTCTTAGAAATCATATCCATCATCTCCCTCTTGTTGTTATGGATAAGATACTTAAATTTTAGACCTAAAGTAATTGCGGCAGGGGTTATTGTGATGGTACATCTGAACCGATGTCGTGCGTAACGGTGTGGACGATTGTTTAAAGTGCAATGTAGCCACTACGATTAGTGGATGAACGGAGAAAATGGCGATAGGAGAAGACGCATGGGACAAGAGGTCTCTATGGATACTGAGCGAATGGACTCGTGGGAAACGGTGATGCGCGTTGTGTATCCGATCAAAGATGCTGAACAGACCCTCCCTCTGTATGCGATTGACTGGACTCGCCCGCATGTGGCGGAAACCACTCTGGATTCGCGTATCGACATGCGTCGTCTGGAATTCAGCTCCATGAACCAGTCCACATTGCAACGCATGTTACGGAATGCGGGATCCTCTAACGGGGTTTCCTGCGATTCATTCGAAATTACGGGACGTACTTCCGTAACACTACGAGATCATGGTCACATGTCCGGATGCACGTTCTTCAACGCGTTCCCTGCATCGTATTGGCGTCGTTGGACTGGTGTGAAGACCGTGCGCTTCGCAGTGTCCGTTCAAGGAAACGCCAAGATCAACGTCTTCCGGTCGACGGGTCGAGGCCTGATTTATCCGGTAGCGGAGCGGATTGTCCATGCTGCGGATACCTCGGCTTCCGTATGCGTGGATGTGCCTATGACCGGGCTCATGGACGGTGGTTACTTCTGGTTCGACGCGGAATCGCTAGGTGGGCCAGTCGTTATTTCCAATGCGACATGGTCTGTTCCGCGTGAAGCGCGCACAGCCAAGCATGGCACTTCCATGTCCATCGCCATTACCACATTCAATCGTGCCTCGTACTGCATGAACCAATTGCGCGCCATCGCAGGAGCGCCGGCACTGCGTAAGCGACTGGATACCGTGTACTGCACGGATCAAGGCAACGATCTGGTCAAAAATCAAGAAGGCTTTGCCGAAGTATCCGCCGACCTCGGAAAGCAGCTTACGTATATTCAGCAAGCCAATTTAGGTGGTTCCGGCGGCTTCTCTCGAGGTATGTACGAAACGGCGAAAGCTGGGAACAGCGATTTCGTGTTGCTGCTGGATGATGACGCCATCAGTGAGCCTGAATCGATTCTTCGTTCCATCCAGTTCTCCGACTATACGATCCGTCCGGTTCTTGTCGGCGGCGGCATGCTTCATCTTGATAATCGCACCATGCTTTATACGCAAGGCGAGAGGATTAATCCGCAGCGAATGTGGATGTATCCGTCCAAGAGCATGGGGTACAATCACGACTTCTCTATGGAACCGCTTCGTGACTCTCCGGATCGTCACCAACGCATCGATGAGGATTTCAACGGCTGGTGGATGTGTTTGATTCCGATTGCCGTGGTCAAGAAAATCGGCCTCTCGATGCCGGTGTTCATCAAGTTCGACGACATCGAATACGGTCTGCGTGCCAAGAAAGCCGGTTTTCCGACGGTCTGTCTGCCAGGTGTGGCCGTGTGGCATCAAGCATGGCACGACAAGGATCCGGCCCGTTCTTGGGAGGAGTATTTCACCGAGCGCAACCGCTGGCTTGCGGCCCTTCTGACATACCCGGACAGGCCTCCTCGCATGCTGGTGGAAACGTTGTACGGCGATGCAAGCCTTGGATTGCGTTTCGTGTATTCGGCCATGGCGTTGCACCACATGGCGTTGAGGGATATTCTTCGTGGGCCGCAGTATCTTGTGGACTGTTTGCCGACGAAGCTTGGCGAAGTGCGAGAATTACGTGCGAAATATCCGGATGCTCAGGCTAAAGATAGTTTTGAAGCGTTCCCAGAGCCTGCTGGTGAAACCGAACCGCCCAAGAACCATCCTTCCACCATGAAAAGCCGGTATAAGGCTGCGGTCGGTTTGATTGCCAAGAGCTTTGTCAAGAACGTCAATCCGGAGAAGGCTGTCCGTCCGGATGCTGCTATTCCGGCACGGGATGCTGCCTGGACCTGGCTTGCTTTTGATCATGTCAACTCGGCCTTAGTCACTACGGCTGATGGCAATGGCGTGGCATGGTTGAAGCGTGACAATAAGCGTTTCCGCAAGAGCATGCTCGAAGGGTATCGTCTTACTCGGCGTATCACCAAGCATTGGAAGCGTTTGGCCGCCCAATATCAGGCTTATGGCATTGCTTCCATGGAAACGTGGGCGCATATCTTTGGGGATAAATAGCCAAGAGTTATTGACATTCACCCTCATATATCGCCATGAGGGTAGTATGAGCATGAACTGCACATAGCTTTTGTGCGATTACTGTTTGTGGAAGGTTGTTTTGTTATGACTGATGCGGTGGAGTATCCCGATCTGGTGGTCGTGGGCGCGGGCCTGTTCGGCCTGACCGTGGCCCAGCAGGCCGTCGAGCACCTGGGCGTGCGCGTGGAGATCATCGACGTGCGCGACCATATCGGAGGCAACGCGTACAGCTACATGGACGAGGAGACCGGCGCGGAGATCCACAAGTACGGCGCGCACCTGTTCCACACGTCCAACAAGAGGGTCTGGGACTATGTGAACCGTTTCACAAGCTTCACGGACTACGTGCACCGCGTGTACGCCACGCACGACGGCGAGGTATATCCCCTGCCGATCAACCTCGGGACCATCAACCAGTTCTTCCACGCGCGTTACACGCCGGCCGAGGCGAAGGCCCTGGTCGAGAGCCAGGCCGGCGAATTGGCGGGCACGGACCCGCAGAACCTCAACGACAAGGGCATTTCGCTGATCGGCCGTCCGCTGTACGAGGCGTTCATCAAGAACTACACGGGCAAGCAGTGGCAGACCGATCCGAAGGACCTGCCCGCGGGCATCATCAACCGCCTGCCGGTGCGCTTCAACTACGACAACCGGTATTTCAGGGACACGTGGGAGGGCCTGCCCACGGACGGGTACACGGCCTGGATGGAGCGTATGATCGACGATCCGCGCATCCACGTGACCCTCAGGACCGACTTCTTCGACGAGTCCCAGCCGTACAACAGGAAGGCGTTGGCCGCGGCGGGCGTGCCGGTGGTGTACACGGGTCCGGTGGACCGCTACTTCGACTACTCGCTCGGCGAGCTGAAGTGGCGCACGGTGGACTTCAGGGAGGTGCGTTACGACGAGGGCGACCATTTCGGATGCCCGGTGATGAACTTCTCCGACCCGGACGTGCCGTACACGCGCGCGATCGAGTTCAAGAACTTCAACCCGGAGCGCAGGGCTTCGCAGAACCCGGACAAAACGGTGGTGTGGGAGGAGTACAGCCGTTTCGCCGAGCGTGGCGACGAGCCGTATTATCCGATCAACACGGAGGCCGACAAGGCGTTGTACGCGAGGTACGAGGAGCTCGCGAAGGCCGAGCCGAGGACCGTGTTCGGCGGCCGTTTGGGCACGTACAAGTATTACGACATGCACAACGTGATCGACACCGCGTTGACCGCGTACGAGCAGCAGGTCGAACCACTCCTCAAAAAGTGATTTTCTGCATATGAAAATAGGGCCGCACAGACATTTCCTGTGCGGCCCTATTTTTCCGATTCCTATGGGACCTGTGTGAAATCCAAGTCCTTAAGGTAATTCTTGCCCACGGTCTGGTCATATTGAACCAGTTTGTAATCTTTGAGCAGCTCCTTTGCTTTAGCGCTTAAAGCTGTGACTTTGATGTCGTTGCCATCATGATCCAGGTACGTCGCCTTACCTTGCCCGATACCGCCGTTAGTGCCGATCACACGGCTCATTGCAGGGACTTCTTGTTGCAATTCCGTAAGCATCGCAAGATACGGTGATACCTTAGCGTTCATGTGTTCTGCAGCCAGCGGCATGAAATAGTTGGATGATGTGTACGCGGTGGTTGTGGGATTAACTTTCGTTCCATGGGAAGACGAAGCAGAAGTTGACCAAATGAAATAATCTGTTTCATGCAAAACGGTTTTATTGTTCTTGTTCATATCTGCCGTGTCGTAGATGCCGGGCAGATGATCTCCATAGAAGATAACGGTGATTGGCTTTTCCCTTTGGTCGAGCTGATTAAGGAAATCCGCCGTTTCCTGGTCGGTCCAGTTAATTCCTTTAGTGTAGGTATTGATATTCCAGCGTTCCCCATCAGATAAATCTTCTGAAATATTGGCGTCTGAAAACTCGTTATTGTCATAGTAATCGCCATAGGGCATATGGTTCTGCATGGTAACGAGTTGCAAGAACTGCGAGGACTTCGAATCTTGTTGCCTATCGAGCAGGTCAAGAATGCTCTGATACGCTTCGCTGTCACTCACATAAGGCGAACGGTCGATGTAACCGGTATGTTTCAGCGGAATTTTGCTATCAAGCGTGTACAGGTATGAGAAGCCAAACTTCCTGTAGTTGATATTCCTCAGATACATGCTTTGCTGGAACGGATGCACCGCAGTAGAAGCATTTTTCCCATACTTTTTCATCCAAATCTGGTTGAACGAATAAGGATCATTCTGGTTCGGAACCAATTGCTGGTACGGCACAATCAAAGAATCATTGAAATTCGCAAGATTCAAGCCGGTCAAAGCCTGATATTCGATATTCGCGGTGCCACCGCCGTAACCGGGGGACAGCATGAGTCCTGAAGTGGTCGTGTTCTTGATATTACGGATGTTCGGTATTGGATCGAGACTAAAAGAAACGCCCGGAACGCGAGTGGGGTCGGAGAAAGTTTCAGACAAAATCATGATGACGGTATTGTCCGTAAGCTCACCTGATCGGGTATGATTGATGGCTTGCGCCTCTTGCGCATATTTCTTAGCGAGAGACTGCATGGTTTTTTGACTGTAGTTGTCGGGTTTATCCATGGCCTTGACCTTTGACAGGCTAAGGAATGTGGTGGCCGGATTATTGGCTTGAGCATCACCTATGGCATTCCATAATTGGGGCTCGTAGCCATTATCTTTAGCCCATTTATAGACGTTCGATCCAGGTGTGCCCAGGCCCATGGCGTAAGCGCTCAGCAGTACGACACTGAGGACTGCTGCAAGGACACGGAAAATGTTGCCAATGATGTTTTTGGCGTTTGCAATGGGGTGGCGCCATGAACAATGAATGAAACGTCTACGTCCGTCCAAGACGAAAAGAGCGAAGGCAATAATCGCAAACCAAATTACAAAATTAATCGCCCCATTGACGAATGCTTGACTGGATTTCGGTACGAATGACATGATGCTACCGGTGTCGCCGCCTGAAATGAATGTTAAATCCGCAGGGATGATCGGTTCATTACGCAGTTGTACTTTAATGCTATTGGCGACTCCAAAAGCGGTAAGGGCAACGCCGAAAACAAGAGTGGCGATCCAGAATCGGTTCGTTACAAGAATTAACGCAAGATAGATTAAAGCCAGTCCCATAAAACTGACGAGATAGACGTTTTTCTGTTCAAGCCACATTTGGCTGACAAATCTGGTGACTTGTCCGCCAACGCTTTGAAGGACTTTCGTCGTTTCGTCAATTTCAGTGCCCTTTTCATATTCGGGCTCGGAATACATTCCCCATTGAAGGAAAATGACTTCCGCTGAAGTGAGCAGGAAGAACACGATGGTGTAGAAGGCGTATGAGAACTTCATACGTTTCTTCCAGAGTGCATATACTTTCTTGAAGAATTTGATGATGAGCTGTACGGCTTTGAAGTTAACGAAGGTATGCCATGCAGTTTTTACTGCTGTGACAGCGGTGCGGATGGCGTGGCCGGTGGCGTTGACAGCTTTTGCGACTGCGTGCCCTGTTGCGGATAGCGCTTTTGCTGTGGTGTGTGCTGTTTGCTTACAGACTTTAACAGCCTGCACCAGAGGATGTTTGTCAGTTTGCGTGAGTTGAATTTCAGTAGACGGGGGAACTGAATGGGTACTGTCGTTCGCAGCTTCGTTAATGGCTTCGTCAATGGACTTGTCGTCAGTCGTTTTTGGCAGATGGGGCGCATCGACTTTGGGAATGAAAACGCTTGCGTTATCGGAGATGGCGTGAATTGCTGATTTCTGCGTATACAGCTTTGAACCATGGTGACCTGAAAGGGCGGATAGAGCGCAAGCGTTGCTATCTTCGTCATTCGCAAGAGGGCGATACGTTCCGCCCGTAATCGGCTGCTTAGTAAGTTTTACGTATGAAGGTGCACAAGCGTGACGGTCGGGCGAGAAAATAGGCATCGTCGCATCCTTCAAAAAAGATAGTCCCCTTATAATTGGAGGCTCTGTACAATTAAACCGGGTACATTTTAGTGTTCAGCTGTGGACGAACGAGTGTCTCGTAGATATTTCCGGTCAGCCTTCCAAATCTGCCATATATAAGCTCGATATGTTGAGAAAAAGTTTTATTAGGCGGAAATCGATGGCTGAATCTCGTTGGAGCCTACGATGGTTTCATCTAAAGCAACGGACCGTCAAACAGTTCGTCGTGGGATCCCATGCGAATGAATCGGATTGTCGACGCCTCCGGCCGCTTCGAGTAGATCACCAACACATCCATTTTCCCTTTGGCAAGATGGAATTCCGCATATCCTGAGTAGATTCCTCGTGGGCGATCAATCATGTGAGGATTATATGATTCCGGAACGTGTCCGTACTCCTCAATAGCTTCGATCACATATTCGAGTTCCGTGACGATCTGATATCCGTCGTGAGATGCGTTTGAAGTCGGTCTGAAATTGTTGGTCGAATTTGATGGTAATCATGGCGCTTTGCCTGTTCAACCGTGATTGTTGTGCAGCCAAGCGATGGCGTCTTGCGCGCTGTTGAAGGTGGCCGCGTCATCTGGGAGGATACCGCGTTCCTTGGCTTCGGCTTCGAGCATGGCGCGCTTGGTCTGCTCGTTTGGTTCCTCAGTGCGCACGGAAGTGTCGAAAGGCAGGCGCTGCTGGTTCACGAGCTGGATGCTTGCCATGGTCACGTAAGTGTTGAAATTCATGCCTATGGCGTCGAGTGTCTGGTTGACACGGGCTTTCAGATCGTCGTTCATGCGAATGGTAATATTGCCCATCTGAATCACCTGCCCTAATCTTGCGTGCAATTAATGTGTATTTTATGTCAAATGCACGCATGTTGCAATTAACAATGAGGATAAGTGTAGTTTCTGACAAAAATGACAACTTGTCGGTTTTCAGAAACTAGTACGTTGAGGTGGGGCGAAACTGTGTGGGGGAATCATGAGTGCTGTTTCATTTCCTCATCGGATAGGTCTAGCTCTAGAAGAACCGTGATCGCATCGGGGAACCGTGTGCTGGTCGGTGCGGATGGTGCGGTTGTGGAAGTGACGTCTTACCGTGCATTTTGGCCGCTAGCTCAACGGCCAGCCTTCCAAATCTGCCATATATAAGCCAGTTTGTGGAATCGCTTTATGGCTATGCAACCCTGCCGGTACCCTGAAATCGTGAGTAGTGAGATTTTCAAGCCGCGCAACATCATCGTGACCGGCGGATGTGGGTTTATCGGAGCCAATTTCGTGCGCTATGTGGCGCATAACCATCCTGACGTGCACATAACCGTGCTCGACAAACTGACCTATGCCGGAAATCCGCAAAATATCGCCGGTCTTCCGCAATCGCAAGTCGAACTTGTGCAAGGTGATATTTGCGATGCTGCGTTACTGGAACGTATCGTGCCTGGTCATGACGCGATCGTGCATTTCGCGGCCGAATCGCACAACGACAATTCCATCGCCAATCCTGAACCCTTCATCACAACAAACGTGGAAGGCACGTTCCATTTGCTTGAAGCCGCCCGTAAGCATGACGTGCGATTCCACCACATCAGTACCGACGAAGTGTACGGTGACCTCGCGCTCGACGATCCATGCAAATTCACCGAAAGCACGCCATATAAGCCGTCTAGCCCATACAGTGCGTCGAAAGCGGCATCCGACCAGCTGGTGCGCGCGTGGGTTCGCACGTACGGGCTTCGCGCCACGATCTCCAACTGTTCCAACAATTACGGGCCGTACCAGCATGTGGAAAAATTCATTCCACGCCAGATCACATCCATCATGGAAGGTGTGCGGCCGAAACTTTATGGCACAGGCGAGAACGTGCGTGACTGGATCCATACGGAAGACCACTCTTCTGCGGTGTGGGCGATTCTGACGCGCGGGCGGATCGGCGAAACGTACCTGATTGGCGCAGATGGCGAAATGAGCAATATTGTCGTAATGCGTATGATTCTGCGACTTATGGGATGTGCCGAAGATGCGTTCGACTGGGTGCGTGACCGTCCCGGGCATGATCGACGCTATGCGATTGACTCTAGTAAGCTGCGTACCGAACTCGAATGGAAGCCTGTGCACACCGATTTCGAAGCCGGTTTGCAAGCGACCATCGCTTGGTATGCTGCCAACCGTGCCTGGTGGGAGCCCGCCAAAGCCGCCACCGAAGCCCGCTACCGCGCCCAAGGCCAGTAAAGCGCGTCAGACGGGAGCGTTTGCGACGGTGCGTCATGGCGGATGCGGCGCAGCCTGGCAATTGGGTCCGGTAAGTGGCGATTGGGAAATAACGTGCTGCAAGTAGTTGGCTTCGTCAGGAAATGGCTGCGAGAGCCGGATGCACATTCTGGACTAATGACCCAGCTGTGAATCCAAGTCTCCCGAATCTGCCGTATATAAGCCAGATACGGTGCGAAAGTATATTTAATGGGACGTGAACAGCCAACATCACCATGATTGATGGCGGCCGTTTGCATATCCACACATGGCTTTGATGTCTCAGCTGTCCAGAGCGAAGGTGATGGAATCCCGTCCTAGAACCGCCGCGTACAGCACGCCGCCGAGCACGGCGGGAACGAGCGTGCTCGTCTGGTTCACTACGTTCACCACGGCCATCGCGCGACGCATCACATCCTCTCCATGGGAGCGGAACATCTGCGGCAGCGCCGCCTCCTCGGGCCTTTGTCATGACATTGTTCTGCA
>ERZ780150.509-NODE-509-length-34207-cov-19.910635_pt1 | contig 34207 bp, 38 predicted proteins | sample MGYA00511019_ERZ780150 | MGnify/ENA primary metagenome ERZ780150 (study PRJEB29588, sample SAMEA2151633) | human gut metagenome | biome: human gut; feature: human-associated habitat; material: faeces | place: Denmark | collected 2008/2010 ...
CTTCACTAACCATGACAAAATCATGATTAAGAAGTCACTTAGAGCATATATCACCTGCCGCCTGCTTGTAAATGTGATACTGCTTGACGGCAATGCTGTCCGGGTCCCGCATCTCCAGACGGTCAAACAAAATGTCCAGAGGGGACTCGTAGTCCTCGTCCTCTTCTTTTACCTGTGCCGAGCCTAACATCTCCATAATCATGGCGAAGTTCTGTTCTTCCGGCGGAGCTTCGTGGAGCAGATACAGCATCAGTGCCTGAAGCAGTGCGGTTTCGCTCTTCTCCCAGAAGGGATCGGAGGACTGGGAACCTTTGGGTGTGGTGTTTTGTATCAGATTGGAAATAAGACGGAGCACGTCTTTGTCATCGTGGACATACTCGAATGGATTGTAGCAAAAAGATGTGTCGGGATTGATGAGGTCAAAGACACGCACCTCATATCCTTTCTTTTCCAGCAGACCGCCTGTCTTTCGGAGCAGCTCGGCTTTCGGATCGGTGATGACCATCGAACAGCAGCACTGCATGATGTTTGGCAGGGCAAAGCCTCTGGATTTTCCTGCACCGGAGCCTCCCACTACGAGAATGTTGAGACATCTGCGGTGCTTGTGGGTGTCAAGGCTAATGCGGAAGTTCTGTGTCAGCAGGATGTTCTGGGAGTACGGCTTCTTGCTATATTTCTTACAGATCTGCCGGGCATCGCCCCATCTGGCAGAGCCATGTTCTTCCCCTCTGCGGTAGTTCTTCTGACTGGAATAAAAAATGCCGATCCCGGCTGCGTAAAGTAACGTGCAGACCAGCATCGACTTGATGGTGTATTCCGTATAATGAAACTGGAAGGGATGGTTCAGCTTTTCTGTGAGAACCTCCATCAGCTCGAAAAGATTCCTGCCCGGCTGGATGGCATCCGCAAGCAGGATTGCTACCCACCAGATGACAGGCAGTCCGGCAAGCCAAATCACCCAGTCTGACTTCCGGCTGTTTGTTACCGGGATGGCTGCTGTTTGGGCCTCTCTGCTCTTGGCAGGTCCGTAATGTGGAAGCTGTCCACTCCCGGAACGAGGGCAAGGCTGCTTCCATTCTCCCAGTTTACGTGGATCTGCCCTGCATCGTCTACCATATCCACCTTACCTTTTAAGCCGGGTGGCATGTGGCTCTCCCCCTCCATGCTGTTAAGCATGACCTCGGTTCCCGGCGGATATCTTCTCCGCATGGCTTCTATTCTTTCTTGTGTCATATTTCTGTATATTTGTACCACATCCTTTCTTCATCTTCCCCTTCCACGGTATGGGCGGTATCTGGATTTCATGATCTTTAACAGGACGCTGTCGATCCCATCGGAATAGCGTCCGTTTTTCAGGTATGTGTCCCGGAGCTGGTTTAAGGCTTCCACGGATTTGCTGTGTTCGGCTTCTGTCAGGTAGAGCTTTCCCTCTTCCTGCTCTGCCAGCTTCAGAACCAGATCCCGTGTGGTATCCACCGGAAGCCCCTGTTCTTTTTCCTGCCGGAACACTTCCCGGAGTGCATGGATCAGCATGTGGTTCATGATCCGGTCCATCTTTACATATCGCATTCTTGTCATAGGCGAGCCTCCTTTTTTCCTCTTTTTTCTCAACCACAACATACCACACTTCCTCCCGGAAAGCTACTGCAAAAGAGCCGGAAAAGCCCCTTTTTATCAGCGTTCCGGAGACTTTTTACTCTTGGCAGGTTTCTCCGTTTTTTCCTCCGGGATGGCAAATTCATCGGTCATAAATTCCTGCTCGCTTTTGCCAAGGTTGCGGTCTACCTGCTTGCCAATGGAATAGGCTGCACTCTTTACATCCTGGATAAAGGAGCGGAGTTCTTTCGGATCTTTCTGTCCGAATGCCTGCATCTGGCATACCTTGTCAAAGGAAAAACCGGAGACATCCACGCCGTATTTCTGTGCTGTCACATACGCCGCACAATAGGCCTGTGCCGATACCCCTGCCCGGCTGTAGCTTCCATCGTGATGGTCAAGGGATGCACAGACCAGCTCCCGGCTGATGGAATGGAACGTTGCATTTTCGCTCATGCCATTTCGGACATAGATCGTCCGCTTATTCGGGATGTACTGTGCCTGTACCTTATCCGGCAGATTGTCTGCGATCTGAATCCGTACCTCGCTGTCGGTCAGCAGTGCTTCCATCAGCTGGTCCATCGGCTTTGGCTCTGCCTCTTCTGGCTGCTTGGTACGGATCTGGCTGATGTCATAGGCTTTCTGGATGGAGTACCCCTGCTGGATGACACCGTCCTTTTCATATTCCTGTCCGACAATGAAGTTGTATCCCTTGCTTCCGGTCTTGACTACCTTGCCTTCTTCCTTCCATTTTTCAAAGGTCTTGACCTGCCGGATCTCCGGATTCTGTGCATAAAGCAGGAACAGGTTGTCTGTCCTCTGCGGCTTGCACTGTCCCATAAAATCAAGGAATCCTTTTAAGGAGTCCCCATTCTGGAAGACCTCCTGTGCCTTTCCATCGATCATACCCCAGATTTCTTCCCTCTCCTGCTTTTTCTGTGCGGCATATTCTTCTTTCGATAACCGCTGGGCGGACTGCTCCTGCGAGTCCTGCCCTAAAAATTTTGTCAGGTCCATCTCCTACCTCGCCTTTCGTTTCTTTCTTGCTTTCTTCTGCGTTTTCCTTGGTCCACGGTTCTTTTCCCGGCTCCGCTTCTGGGATTCCTCTGCTTTCTCCCGTTTGATGTTCTCCAGCTCCCGGCGGACACTGGGACGCTCCTGTTCCCTCTGCCCTGCATCAGTCCCTTTTTCCTGCCCGGTAGAAATATTTCTGCTGTGCAAGGAAGAGCCGGACAGATTCTCTTCCCCCTCTTCCTGCACCGGGATAAAATTTTCCGGTTCGGAAAACTCCTTTTCGGGATGATTCTGGTTCTTTTCCTCTTCAGAAAAGTCCATGTCACCGACCTGGAATGCTTCGTCCAGATCGCTGATTTCAAACTGCACCTCGCCCTCCGGCATCTGCACAGTTTCCTGTACTGCTTCGGTTTCCGGTGCTTCCATTCCGGCGGTTACCTCATGGACAGCTTCCCCGACTTCGCTCCTTACAAAATCAAGGTTCATCTTATCCATGACACGGTTGACTTTGGCTGCATCATCGGCAAAGACCATGACCTCGCTCATCTCCGGGTTCTTTTTATCCCGGATGATCACATAGAGCAGTCCTCGTTTCCTGCCCTCACTGCAGAATTCACGCAGGCGGTCAGATGGCACAGTGAAGAACTTCAATGGCTTGTTCTCCTTTAACATCCGCACCATTCTGGTCTTGCCCCTCGTTTTCTTCTGGTCTTTTAATACGGCGGCAACAAATACCGCCAGATGCTTTGCCAGCGTACCCGAAAGCCTGAGCCCGTGGTCCACGCCGTCTAGGGAATACCGGACGATCTGGTCCGCCGCATCGCCTCCATAATTCATGTTGTTCACCTGCTTTCTGTTCTCGGTTTTCTGTTTTTCTCCGTCTGTTCTTCTTCCTGTCTCTGGATCTGCTCTGCCAGACGCATCTTTTCTTCCATCTCCTGGGACTGCTGTTCGATCCGGATACAAATGCGGATATCCTTTCGAAGCGGCTTCAGTTCTTCGGTGATCTGACCGATCCTGACACTGTCCGGTTCGCTCCGGTAGAGCCGCTTCCGCTCTTTCGTGAGTGCCTGTACCCTCTCTTCCAACGATGTGCGGTAGGCGAGTAGCTCTTCACGGCTAGTAATCTGATGCTTCTGTAGAAATTCCATCTGCTCGATCCTGGCATCCAGTTTTCGGATGTCTGCCCGGAGCACCGGGGAAATCTTTTTCGGCTTCTGCTTTAGTGCACCCATCTGGTACAGATAGGAATAGTACAGGGCCTGTATCCCTTTTAACTTCTTTTTCGGGAATCTGGAATCTCCTTCTTTTCCAGCAGGTATCCTGCTCTTGGGCTGCAAGATCCACTGCCGGATGCTCTCTTCCGAGTAATGCTTCTCAAGGCTCCGCAGACGGATATACCGTTCCATCCCCGGTGCTTTTAATGCAATGTACTTCCGGTTCAGCTTCCACTGGTATCCCCTCTGCTTCATCTGTTCCAGAAACTGTTTCCATGTGAAGCTCTCTGCCACAGCATCCCGGATGTCCAGACGGATCGAGGTTCTCCAGGTCGGCTTTCCGTCCTGTTCTGCCATCCACTGTGCATAGGATTTCCCTTTGCCGTTTTTCGGTTCGATGACAGATAAGCCGTATTTCAGGCATAAGGCATCCGAAGCTTTCCGCACATCCTCATAGTAACTCCTGCTGTTGCTGTGGTACTTTTTCCCATCTTCCATGCTCACGGAATTAAACACGATGTGGTTGTGGTAATGCTCCGTATTCAGATGGGTGGTGATGACTGCTTCGTATTTTCCCTGAAGGAGCCTTTCTGCCATTTCCATGCCGATCTGGTGAGCAAGCTCCGGGGTGACTTCCCCTTTGACAAAGCTCTGCACCAGATGGTACCCCTGTACTCCGTCCATCTTGTGGTATCGTTTCTTCGTAGCTACCATATCTTGATAGGCAGTCTCACAGACGCAGCCGATGGCATCCTCAAAAACGGAACGCTCCGTCTTGTCCCGATTCATGGCGTAATCGATGGCTTCTTCCAGAGAGCCGGCACTCTGCCCTTTCTTGGTGGTCTTATCCTTGTTTCGGATGTACGTGATGGAATTGTCCAGACGGCTGACCGGGATGATACTGGTGTATGCCATCGGCTACCATTCCTCTTTGACCAGCCTCCATGTCTCTTTCGTCATGCGGAGCATTTCCCGGATACTCTCTTCCCCGGCCATCCCACAGCCGTTGGCTACATGGGCAAGCTGATTGGCGTTGTTGCACAGACCGGATATTTTCCGCAAAAGCTCCGTATGATGCTCACAGGGTCTTGCCCGGACTTCGCCACCCATGACAATGGAACGGATGTATTCCTCACGGGACAGGCCGCTTTTTTCTACCTGCTCTTCCAGAAAACGCAGCTCTTTTGCATTGAGGCGGACTGGTATCACATGGTTCCTTTTTCTCATCTCTTCACCTGCTTTCCAACGGGTTATTGGTTGCGTCATTACATTTCACGATTTTTCCAGATCAGGAAACCTGCCAGGACGCCGATGGCTACCGCTGCAGCAATGATCTTTTTCTTCATATGGGCCTCACCCCCTTTCCGATACCTGGCACAGCTCCATCGGGGCGAACATGATCCCTCTCTTTTCCATCTCTTTTGCGAATTCCAGGAGGTTCCATTTTTTCCCATCAATCATAGCAGAATCGGCATCCAGATAGTGGCAGGTGGATACGTTCCGCTCTCCATTTGGGGCATTCTGCACAAGGCTTTCCCCGTCTGCCAGACGGAACAGTTCCTCTCCCTGGCTGTTTACAAAACAGATGCACACGCCGTGGTCAATGATCTCCTTTGGTTTCATCCGGCACCGCTCCAGTGCCTCATCCTCACGTTTTCCAGCTATGAAAAGACACATTGCAAAAACGCCCATTACTCCTCCGGTCATTGTGCCAAGTATAAATCCCAACATTTTTTCGTTCTCCTTTCGTCTGTTTGCGGCTCGGTATGGGGGATTGGGGTTCTCCCCAAAGTGCGTTTGGATATCCAAACGCTATGCTTGCAAAACCAGTCGCATCCGGTTTCGTCCCCTCTGAACCAGTCGTTTTTCTGAATCATTCATTTTCCTTGATTTTGCTCAACCCATCCAGTGTGGTACAGATGATATGGAGTCTGTCAGCCATGCTGATCTCCGTGTTCATCGTCCCGGTGGTCTCTTTTCCGCAGACAACCACCATCCTGCACCGCCTTAATATCTGGTGGGACATTCTCCGCATGGCCTGCATATCCTCTGCATCCCCGTCATCAAGGAATGGGGAAAAGCTGTACTGCGGGCAGATCGGCACATATCCCAGTTCGTAGATCTTCCGGCAGTACCGCTGTACTTTGGTCTTTCCTTCTTCTGCAGAACAGCAGACATAAGCAAGTGCCTGTTCCAATACGACCATCTCCTTTCCTGGCCGGACAAGTTTCCTCTGCCCGGCGTTTTTCCAAAAAGAAACACCCACAAAGCATTCCGCTCTGTGGATGTCTTGTGGACATCTGGATTCTTTTCTTCTCTTTTTCAGATGTCTGCCAGACATCCGGCTACTGTGGTTCTTTGTTTTCCGCTTCTTCCCCAGCTTCCAGTGCAATGCGGACACGGTCGCTTCCCAGCTTATAATACGCATCGGTCACTTCAATGCCGACTGCCTGAAACCCCGACTCTGCCGCCGCAAGGATGGTAGTACCAGCTCCGGCAAACGGGTCTAAGATCAGGCCGCCCGGCTCACAGATCTGGATGACATCCTTCATCAGCTGGAGCGGCTTTTCTGTCACATGGATGCGGTTCTGGGGATTTCCATAACGAAACACACCCGGAAGGCAGGACACCGGGCGGTTGATCGGCATCGGTCCGTTGCTTCCCCATACAATATATTCTGCCTGCTGGCGGAATCTGCCTTTCTGCGGACGGGAGTTCCCCTTGTCCCAGACGGCAGTCCCTCTCCAGATCCACCCTGCCCACTGGAGGGCATCGGTGATGGACGGGTACTGTCTCCAGTCAATAAAGAGGCAGATCGGAGCCCCTCTCTTGCAGGCTTTCCGCACATCGTACAGCCATTCTGCCATCCAGTGGGTCCAGGAACGCTGGTCTTTATTATCCCCATCAAAATCCGGCAGGGCATTTTCTGCTTTCATGCTGCTGTACTTCTGGTTGGTAGTTCGGTTGCGTTCGTTCTGCTTGGTTCCCCCGGACGCATAGGGCGGATCGGTTATAACTGCATCAAAGATCCCCGGCTGGAATCCTTTGACCAGTTTTAAGGTATCTCCATGCAGGATACGCCAGTTCTCCCCTCCGGCAGACTCATCCGGCAGGCAGTCCGGTTTTAAAAGATCTTCAAGTTTCAGGGTATTTCCCATAGGCATCATCCTTTCGGTCGCTTATTTTCCAGATTTCTCTGGAAGTGCTTTTCTTTAGGGAACTGCTCATCGGCAGGTATCCTCTTTTTTCGGTATTTCTTTTCTCGGCGTTCTGGGCGGTTCATGGTGATCCGACAGTTCGGTTTCCACATATTCGCTGATGATTCCCAGTGCTTCATAATAATTGCCACTCTTGTGGACACGGTCTGCCATCTCGTTGGCCTGTTCGGACATCCCGGCACATCTGAGCAATCTTGAGGCATCGCCAAGGATTGAGAAAATATTTCCGTCATGCCCTAAGAGTTTCAGCTTCAGATGGGACGGCTTTGGTTTCGATTGCTTTTCCTGCATCTCGTTTTCTGGTGCTTTCACCTGTATCTGGAAATCCGAGCCGGCACCAACATAGAAATGTAAGTATAATTCACCACCGTCTACCTTGATCTCCCGCTGTTCCAGACTTTCTCCCCAGCCATCGCTGTACTGCCCTCTCAGATACTGCCCCACCACACGGTATTCCTCTGGGGTCAGATTCTCCCGGAGTGTCAGGTTTGCACAGCCATATAAAACACCCTCCTGTTCTTTTACCGCCATTGTAATGCGTTCCACTTTTTCCTTAATGTCCTTGTTTCGGTCAAAATAATCAATCAGGTTGCATGGCTGGTTGTCAGGCATACCGAGCCGGTTGATTTCATCAACCTTTTCTGCTATGGATGTCTGATACTGCACTAGGTCAGGTCCTTCCAATGGCTCCGCATCATCCAGATCCACAATGTCTGAATAGTCCGGAATAAACTCTGCCATCAGAGGTGACAGCATTTCCACTTCTATTTTATCTTTCAAGGCACCACCTCGCTTCTCTGTTCTGCCGTTTCTCTGGTGTACGGGCAGCCATCTTTGCCACGTCTGCCCAGTCTGCCCCTTCGATCTCCGGCAGGTTCTCGATGATCTGATAGTTTCCCTCGTAGGCTTTTCGGATATGTTCACACGCCCACCGTCCGGCAAAGTCATTGTCGGTACACACTTCGATCTCGGTGATCTCCGGGTGCTGGGACAGAAAATGTTCCAATGCCTGCGGCTTTTTCATGCTCCGCTGGCTCTGCCCTTCTTTTGGTGCGCTGATCCCGCCAAGCTCCAGACGGTACTTATCCCGGCTTCCCTGTCTCTGTTCCAATGTCATGTGGGCAAGCACATCCACACAGGCTTCATAAACAGCAACCCGTCTGCATCCTGTTTGTGCCGGAACACAAAAAGCGTATGCCTTTTCGCTTCCGGCCTGTTCCATCTTAAAAGACTTTCCGCTGGCATCGTAAATCCCACGCAGGAAAGCATACCTTGCCACCTGATTTTCGTCCTTGCCTACGAACACAGCATTGTGATAGGGCAGGCTTTCATACAGGATTCCCAGATGAACACACTGCTGTAAGACCTCGCTGCTGATGCCCCGCTCTTTCAGATATCGGAACACCCTGCGGCAGTCCGGGCTGGCTGGCGGCAAGACAAACGGCTTTTGGGGCTTTGTCTCCACAGGCGGAGGGATATAGGTGGGATACTCACCTTTCAGCATTTGCACTGCCTCCAGAAAGGAACACCCATCTACATGGATCAGGAAATTTAATGCACTGGTTCCCCCGATATCTCTGGATTTCCAGTGCCACTGGCTGGTGAGCTCGTTGATTTTAAAGCTATCGTGGTCTGTCAGCTCCCATTCATTTCTGGCTGAAGATTTTTTCAGGCGGTTCGGCTGGTATTTCTTCAGGTACTCAATGGCGGTGATCTCCCTTGCCCGTTTGATCTCTTCTTCCGGAATCCACGGCATTACATCACGGTATCCCGGAGCTGCTCTGCCTTATCCGTTTTCTCCCACGGGAATTCCTTTCTTCCAAAATGCCCGAACACGGCACTCTGTCGGTAGATCGGCCGCTTCAGGTGCAGGGTGTCACTAATCTGGCTTGGGGTAAGCCCAAACACCAGAGGAATCGCAGCGGCGAGGCAGTCATCCGCACAGATCTTTCCGGTTCCAAAGGTATCCACCTGCACCATGACTGGCTGGGCAACCCCGATGGCATAGGCAAGGGACACCTGACATCGGCTGGCAAGTCCGGCAGCCACCATGTTTTTGGCGATGTAACGGGCCATATACGCCCCGGATCGGTCAACTTTGGAACAGTCCTTCCCGGAAAATGCACCGCCGCCATGCGGTACCAGACCACCGTAGGTATCCACCATCAGCTTCCTTCCGGTCAGTCCGGTGTCTGCATCCAGACCTCCGCACACAAATCTTCCTGATGGATTGATCAGGATCTTGGTATCCTCATCCGGCGGCAGCATCCGAAGAGCCGGGCGTAACACTTTCTCCCGGATCTCATGCTCCAGCTTCCGAAGGGATTTTTCTTTTTCGTGCTGGCAGGATACAATGACGGTATCCAGACGGACTGGCCTGTCATCTTCGTATTCCACCGTGACCTGTGCCTTTCCGTCTGGCAGGATTCCCATGATATAACCGCTTCTGCGGCTTGCAGACAGTTCCCTCACAATGCGGTTCGCCAGAACCACTGGCATCGGCATGAGCTGCGGTGTCTCATCGCAGGCGTATCCCACCATGATGCCCTGATCCCCGGCTCCGCTGGCAAGTCCGCTCTGAACAGAAACAGTCCCTGCCCTTCGTTCTCTGGATCGCTCCACCGCCCCGGCAATGTCGGGACTCTGCTTGTGAATGAGGGCATCCATGTGGATTCCTTCCGCTTCATAGCCTGCACTTTCCAGCACTTTTCTGACGATTTCAAACACCTGTGGCTCATATCGGCTGGTGATTTCTCCTGCCACGATGATCTTTCCTTTGGTCGCCAGCACCTCGCAGGCCACTCTGGAATTTTCGTCCTCTTTCAGACACGCGTCCAGAATGCTGTCTGCGATCAGGTCGCAAAGCTTATCCGGATGTCCTTCTGTTACGGATTCTGCTGTATAAAATCGTTTCATAATCGTTACCATCCTTTCCAAGTAAATAATAACGGCAGGAAACGCTCCTTTCTGGAACACTTTCTGCCGAATCTGGGTTATAAGTTGTCTCACATTCTGCACTTTTCTGGTACTTTCAGACACTTTTTTCAACCTAAATACTACCAATGCACACCCTTACATAATCCCCCTGTTTTGAACACATCCCTGCCCGTGCGGTCATTATTTGTCTCATTTTCTGCACTTTTCGGGTACTTACGAACACTTCTGACTCCACACTGCCCCGGAAACCGGCACCGCCAGGACGATGTTCCTGGCACCGCTCCATTCATATGAACACGTGACGAGCGTCAAAACCTTATCGTATATACACTTCAGGTAATCATCTCCGGTTTCGAACACTTCCCTCTGCTTAGCTGCTTTTAAGTACTCCTGCACTGCCGCCACATCTGGAAGTTTCTGCTGGAACGGGAACAAATTCCTGTCTGCTTTCAGCACCGTGACAATTCGATATTCCTGAATGCTATCCTCTGTCTGAAGATAAGCAAAGGGATGCTCCTGATAATATGTTTCATCTGCATAGAAGTCCAGATTTCCGAACATTGCCCCACTGTTCATGTTGTGACCGTAAATGATAAGGTTCCGACTTTCAGACACTTTGCAGTCTGCCTGTAAAAACAGGCTTCCGTTGATGTCATATTCCTTTTTGTAATTCCGTTTCAGATAAAACTCCCCATTCTCCTGTTCGGACTGAAGCACCGGGTAATCGATTCCGGTATCTGGTATCGTCAGCCATCCCTGCACATCTAGGTATTGTTTCCGAAGAGTAACAAGGTCTACCGTAGCCACCGGGCATTTTCTTCCAGCTGGTTGGTCTTTCTTTTCAGAGCCTGAGGCTCCCGGAGCTTCCGGCTCCGGGAAATTCCCTTTCAGCTCTGCCACCAGCTTTTTGTTTTCCATTGGAAGATATACCATGTGGTAAATCAGAAATCCGGCACTTAAGAAAAGAGCAGCAAGCCATACCGCTTGAAAAAGTTTTTTCACGATTTTCATCGTTCCTGTCCGGCTTTTCTCTTCTTTGGCTGACTCTTCTGTGTCTGTCCCGGCACAGGCGGTTTCCTTGCTGCTTTCAGGATTGGTTCTGTTGGGATCTGATTCTGCCTGCAGCCCTTTAAGATTCCGGTCAGGTACGACCGTCCGGGCGGATTAAAGTTCTGCATGTAATCTTTTGTCATGATATAGACAATGGCTTTGATCTCTCTTCCGCCTTTATTCTTGACGGTGATTTCCTGTTTGTCGTAAAAATCAGGATAGCCTTCATAAAGATCCAGGCTCTTTTCGCAGTCCCCGGTCAGTGACCAGAGGACGCCGTCCACATGGCTTCCCTCTTCCGGGAAGATGGTGGCAAGACCGCTTCCTGCGGCTGCAAAGGTCAGCCGATACCCCTCCAGGCGGACGGTTTCTACCACCTCCGCCTTTGGGCACCGATATGCCATCTGGTCCAGATCCATGTTGCTTCCATACGCAAAATATAATTGTTTCAGCCTATCTGCCCCCTTTTTTCTTCTTTCTTCTGGATGCCACACCCATGCCGATCAGACCGCCTGTGGAAAGGATCAGGCACAGGGCCGGAATCCAGAGGTTGGTGTCATCGCCTGTTTTCGGGTTACTTACAGACGGGGTGTCCTCCGGCAGCTTCTCGTTCGTCACTTTCTGGATGACTTCAATCACTGGGGTTTTGTCATTTACATAAGTAAATGTCACTTCATGCTTGGTCTCATCCAGCTGATATCCTTCCGGTGCTTTGGTCTCAACCAGATAATAAGTGGCTGCCTTATCAAATTTGCCATCCTCATAAGTTCCGATTGCAAGCAGTCCGCTGGTTGCATGACCGTTTTCATCAGTGGTCAGGGTTTCTACCACTTTGCCATCGGCATCCCTCAATTCAAATTCCGCACCTTTCAGTGCAGCTCCGGTATCCTTGTCCGTTTTCTCAATGATCAGACGTCCCTTTGCGGTATCATCTTTCATGGCTACCTTCTGGATCTCTGCGGTGTCTGCCACCTCGAAGGTGATCTCTTCCGAAACGACATAACCGTTTGGAGCCTGCTCTTCTTTCAGGGTGTATTTACCGATTGGAAGTTTTTCGATATAATGCGGCTCTTTGCCGGAAGTCCAGGTTTCTACGATATTGCCATTTTCATCTGTGATGGTCAGTTTGGCTCCTTCGATCTCAGTATCTCCGGTAATATCCGTTTTGCTGATCTCCACTTTGGTCACATCATCTTCCATTACCTGTTTCTGGATCTCTACAGTATTCTCCACGGTGAATGTGATGCTTTCCGCAGTGGCATATCCATCGGCCGGCTTGGTTTCTGTCAGGGTGTACGATTTTCCTACAACCAGTTCTTTGATGATGTGCGGCTCCTTGGTGGATGTCCATTCCTCAACAACAGCCCCGTTTTCATCCGTCAGCTGTAATCTGGCTCCCGGCAGTTCCTCGCCTGTGGTCAGATCGGTTTTGGAAAGTTCCACGGTTGTCGGCTCATCTTCAAATACGAACTCATAGGACACTTCTGCTTCTTTGTCTCCCTGGTACTCAAAAACAAATTCCTGCTCTTCTCCGGTGGTGACAAATCCATCCGGTGCATACAGCTCCTTCACATAATAGGTTCCGTCGATCGGCAGGTCTGCAATAAAGGAAATCTTTCCATCTGCATCTGTTGTTTTTAACTCGATCAGGGTATCTGCTTCCATCAGCACCTTTCCAGATGCGGACAGGATGTCGTTTCTGGTGTACAGTCCAAAGATGCCGCCTTTTAATACACGGTCGGTATCCTTTTCTTTCTTCAGGACGTTCACTTTTACTTTCTGACGGTTGTTCTGCCAGTCCTCATCGTATACGACAACCGGGGTATCCTGGTCACGGTAGGAAAGATCTACATATCGTGGTTCTTCATCCAGCACATAACCATATGCTGTGCCCACCTCTTTGACATAGTATTTTCCAACCGGAAGGTCAGATACTTCTGCAACACCGTTTGCATCAGTAGTCACGGTTGCCACCAGCTCGTCCTTAGCATAATAATCCGGGCTTACACCATCGGCTGCTTTGATATCCTCTGCAGCGTAAATCTCAAAGGTAACGTCTGACAGGCTTCCTGTGATGTACTCAAACAGATGCTCTACAACGCCTTTGACATTGTCCAGCAGGGTGATCTTATCAAGGAATTCACCCTTCTTGTTTACGATCAGCAGGGCTTTCGGCACATCGTCTTTCATTTCCACTTTCTGTACTTTTGCGGTATCCTGAACGGTGAATTCCACATCCGTGGTCTTTAAATAACCAAGCGGTGCAAGAGATTCACGGAGGGTATAAGTTTTTCCAACGGTCAGGTATTTGATCACATGAGGCTCATCCTTTACGGAAGTCCAGCTGTCGATCACATTTCCATCCTTGTCCAGAACAGAAAGGGATGCCCCGTTCAGCTCTACGCCTGTGGTCAGGTCGGATTTTGTCACCTCGATGGTGGTCGGCTGGTTCTTCTTCACAGATTTCAGCTTGATGGTCGGAATGTCCTGCCCCTGATAGGTGGCATCAAATTCCAGTACCTCATCAGAGGATACAAAACCGTCCGGTGCAGAAATTTCTTTTACATAATAAGTTCCAAGCGGCAGGTCCAGGGTGAAGTGTGCCTGTCCCTTTTCATCGCTTGTGATCTCCTGTAATAAGGTGTCCGCTTTCACGATTACATTGTCACCGGATTTGATCTCATTCTTATTATAAAGACCAAAGACGGCTCCAGCTACCACGCTTCCGGTTTCTGCATCCTGTTTTTCCACGGTGATGCTTACCTTCTGGCGTTCATTGGTAAATGTCACTTCTTCGTCTACAACTGGGGTATCCTGTCCGGCATAGGTAAAAGTTACTTCTTCGCCTTTGGCATTCCAGGTGTAGCCCTCCGGCGTTTTTTTCTCTTCTACACGGTATTTGCCGAGCGGAAGGTTCTCTACTACGGCACTTCCGGTTTCATCGGTTGTCACCGTTGCCACCAGTGTGTCTTTGGCATATTCCAGATAACGGTTGCCGTTCTCATCTTTCTGATGGTCTGCGGTATAGATATCTTCTGCGGCATAAACCTCAAACACGGCTCCTGCAAGGCTGGCTTCCTCATAGGTGAAATCCTTGTCAAAACCTTTGACTACTTCTCCTTCCTTGTGGATGGTCAGTCTGCCTTTTGCCGGGTGGTTCTCGAATTCCACCTCGATGATCAGGTCACCGCTGACCGGATCTTCCTGGTATGCAGTATCGCTGTCTACCTTGATTTCCACGGTATTGGCACTGTGGGTGTATCCATCCGGTGCAGTCACTTCTTCGATGCGGTAATTTCCACAAGCCAGATTCTGTGGCAGGATCAGGTATCCATTCTCATCCGTAAAATAAGATTTATGTACCATAGTAGATGGGTAGGTGGTCACCTGTTCCACATATTTCTTGTTATCCAGATCGTATACTTTAAACTCAGTATTCGGAACCAGGACAGATTTCTTTGTCTCGTCATCTTTTTTGACGATCTTTAATTTTGCTTCAAACTCTTCGTCCAGAAGCACACGCCATACCTGCGGCTGATCCGGATTGTTTTCCGAGATCACAACCTTAAAGTCATCGACTGGTTTGAAGTTGTGCGGTGTGGTGGTCTCCCTTACAATGTAGGTTCCGTATGCAAGCGGAATGGAGCATGCATATCCACGCTCATCCGTGAACATTTCTGTCTGTCCGTCTGCGGTCAGTACAACCGGAGTTGCAGATGCAAAGTCATAGGAACCGTCCTTATTTTTCTTCAGGCTGCTCTCCAGATATGCACTGAATCCCACACCTTTTAACAGATCGGCATCGGTCTTACCATTGTTGGCTGCTTTAATGACCTGGAACGGCTGTTTGATCACATCTTCCAGAGAAGTTGCGGTACGTTCTACCGTCTGAACCAGATCTCCCTCGTCATTACACTCCAGATCATGTTCTTCCGGGTCTGCCAGATATCCAACAGGCGGCGTCAATTCTTTCACGTAATACTTTCCGAGATAGAGGTCTGCGATTTCTGCATTTCCTTCTGTATCCGTAGTCAGGGTTGCAATCTGCGTTCCTGCCGGGTAAAGGACACCTGTCTGTCCATCCGGATGAACGATATCCTCACGGGCATACAGTCCGTAAACCGCACCCTCAAGGGTTGCATCTCCCTGTGCGGTCTTTCCGGTTTCGGAATCCTCTTTTACCAGTTTGATCTTCGCATTGACACGCTCGTTCTGGAACGTGTGGCTGAAAGAAACGGTTGCCTCTTTGTCTGTGGTGTACTGGAACGTAAAAGAGTACACATCCTCACTGTTTCTGGTATATCCGGCCGGTGCAGAAACCTCTTTCATGTAGTAGCTGTTAGCGATCGGCAGGTCTGCCTGATATACGGCTTTTCCGTCTGTTCCGGTCACCGCCTTCTCAATGAGGGTATCTTTTTTGACCACAACGGTTCCGTCCGCTGCTTTGATGTCGTTTCCGGCATACAGGCCATAAGTGCCGCCCGGAAGGTATTTCCTGGTTTCCTTATCCTGTTTGTATACGCTTACGCTTGCTTTTTGGCGGTCATTTTTGAATGTCACGCTTCCCATGACCTTCTCCACATTGCTTCCGGCATAGGAAAGGGTGATTTCCTGTCTTTCGCCTGTGCATACCAGATTTTGTGGTGCCTGCATTTCTTTTACCACATATTTTCCCAGATATAGATTATCCAGTGTGACACTTCCGTCATCCCCGGTAGTAAGTCCGGCTTTGACCAGTGCGTCTTTTTTATAAATGACGGTTCCGTCTGCGGATACAATATCCGCTACGGCATAAACATTGTAAACCGCACTCTTCTGTTTCTGCTCGGTATAAACAAAGGAAACACCATCATCAGTTACCTTTGCTCCGGTCAGGACTTCTCCTAATTTATAAACAGTCAGGCTTGCCATCTGCTCTGCATCGGTAACGGTTTGTTTTACAGTATCTCCGATGACCAGTTTCACATCGTAGGCTTTGGTATCCAGCAGATATCCGTTTGGTACGGAGATCTCTTTCAGGTATACGGTATCCTGTGTTTTGGTGATCGTAACGCTGGAAGCTCCGTTGGCATCTGTGGCCGGCATCTTTGTGATCAAGTTCTTTCCATCCTTGTCACTGTAAACGCCATAAACTGCACCTGCGATGGCTTTGTTGCTCTTGCGGTCCTTCTTTACGATCTCCAGAGTTGCCTGTTTTACCCATGACACTTTAAAATCTACATACTTCTCATCGGTCACGCCCTCGCCAAATACCAGGGCAAGGTCCTGTGTCTCGCTTCCGGTTGTGATCTTGTAAGCGGAATAGTCTTTGATGATGCTTCCCTTCATGGTAACAGACCATTCCCCTTTGACATCCACTGCCTGTGTCAGCGGTGCAGATAAGTAGAATTTGGTACCGCCGCAGATCTCCACGGATGCACCTGCACTGCTTGTTTTTCCCGTTGTCACATTATGCAGTTTGACACCGGACGGCAGTTTCATGGTGATGGTCTGCAGTTCGGATGCCTTAAAGGTGATCTCTTCTGTTCTCTGGCTGTTGCCGCTGATATATGCGGTAACATCTGCATTGGAGAAACTCATGTCCACTTCCGGTATCTCCGGCTGGCTCATGCAATAATTGTAGAGTTCCATTGCCAGAGCCTGTCCGGTTGCATTCGTACCGGAAAAAGCGTCACTACTGTTATTGGCATAAGACGCAGCCAGATGGACAATGATAAACTGTTTTCCAGCGGAAAAATCAGGGTGTTTCTCTGAGAAAAATCCATTTTCGCCGGATGCTTTTGTGCCGTAGTAGCATACTTTTGCCAGTGCTTTGCTGTCACCCAGTTTGGTGATCTTATAAACACCATCCCCAGGTCCTGCTTTTGACGGCTGCACACAGTAGGCAGTTGCAGACACGTTTCCAAATTTTACGGTATATTTATAGGTTACATAAGAACCCAGACCGTAGTCTGCATAATAGTATGCAGTCCCTCTTGTCACATCTACATCCTGTGTTGCTCTTGTACTGGTATTGACTGCGGTGAAAGAAACGGTTTCCCCATCTTCCATTGCCATAAGGTCAATATCCTGTTCCCCTGCCTGCTCCAGAACATCGCTGAGTGTCAGCCCGGATTCTTTATCGGTTGTATTTTCTGTTTCGTCTTCCTCTAATGCGGCATCAAACTCAGATTCAGAAAGTCCACCCTGAAATTCGGATTCGGTTTCTTCCGGTTCTTCTCTCTCCGCTTCCTCTGTTTCAGATTCAGCTGTCTCCGGTTCAACGATTTCTGTCTCTACAGGCTCAGTCTCAGTTTCTTCCTGCGAGGCAGCTTCCTCATCATCAGAACCGGTATCCTCTTCTGTGACTGCCTGTTCTGTCTGCGGTTCACTCTGAGCCGCTGTCACAGGCTCTTTTACGATCAGGTTTCTTCCAATCTGGTAAACCGGATGGTTCTGGTTGACTGGCTCCACATAATAAACGGCATGGTAAGTGTCTGCATGGCTGGTGCTGAAGCTCTCCCCGGCGTCATTCTCTGCTTTCTGGAATGTCACCTTGACCTTGCTTTCATCCTTGATTTCCAGATTGGTGCGGTCACTGGAAACATCAAACTCCTGTCCGGCTTCCAGCTCCAGATCGGTGGCTTTTACCACTTCCTCTTCATCCAGCAGATCCTTTACAGATTCATAAGCTGGCGGTTCTGCCGCTTTTGGCTCTTCTGAAGCATAAACGGTCAGTGGTGAAATGACTGTAGATAAGATGGTAACTGCGGCCATCACCCCGGAAAGGATTCGCCTGAATCGATATTTATTCTTCATGTTTTCTACCTCTTTCTTCTTTTTCTTCATTTTTCATAAGAACAGCCGGATGTTTCCACCCGGCCGGTCTGTTCTCGTTATTCTGTTATCTTGCATCTTCTGTCCGTCTTGGATTCTGCAGACAGGCATAGGTGCTTTTGTCATACCGCCATGCCTTATCCCCGTCCAGATTGGCCAGAAGATGCTTCCGCACATTTTTATACTCGTCCCCGATCAATCCGAGACGAAGTAGAAAGGTACGGAATGTAAATGCCGGGTTATCCCCGATCTCCGTCTTTTTGGCATGGGTACAGGATTGGTTGATCGCCTGTGCGGATATGGCCAGTGCCAGCGTAATGTTTGACCGGACTTTTCCTGCATGGAGGGTGCTTTCAAAACAACGCCATTCCAGTGTTCCCTTGGAAAAAACAGCGTGTAGGTTTAATGCATAATACCTTGTCCAGTTGTAATGCTCGGAGCTTCCGTCATTTCCCTCATACCATGCCCTTTTGAATTTTTCCATCGTGATGGTGCTGTTTGGCATCCGGCGGATCTTCTCCAATACCATAGGACGGACTTTCTGGCAATACTCATCTTCCCTTCTCGTCTGTACATTTAAGGCTTTGAACAGAATATCCTCTTTGCAGTACATGATCGTCAGTGCATTTTTCAGACTCCTTGGTGTATGATTGGATGCGTCCACATGGACATGCATGCCACAGGATGAATTGACAAAAGCACCTGCGTTTTTGACACACCGCACCACTTCCTGGAGTTTCCCCATTTCCGAATATTCCAATTTCGGGGATACCATTTCTGTCGAATAATCTCCATCGGCATCTATTACAGTACCATTTGCCAGCCTTTCACAGTCGATACTGCTGTCCCTTGAGAATTTCCACGTTTTTCCATCTGAATCTTTTACACACCAGGAATCGTAAGAACGGATATGATATGGCTCTGTTCCGAACATTCTTCCAACAGCGGCAGCCGCCTTGTAACGGCTGATGCCTGTCATCTCAATCTCTGTACCGAAATACTGGTTTTTTAAGTCGATCTGCTTCACCCACCCTTCGCTTCTGGAACAGGTGAGCTGTTTCGGATCTCTTCATCCACGGCTTTCAGGTTTCTGCCTATTGCTTCGATGACATTGACGGTGACACCGTTCCCGGCCTGCTTGTAAAGCTGGTTATCCGATGTTTCTTTTTCCATCTTGGAAATCTGACCATCCCAGTATCCCTGCAGCCGCAGACACTCCCTTGGCGTCAGCCTGCGGATTCTGCCGTGGTAAATCACTCCATGACGGTCAGTTGCCGTAATGGTGAACATTGGCTCTTCCGGTTCTTTCATCCTTCTTCCATTCTGGCGGACTTTTTCCTTGGCCGGTGTCAGCACTGCCCTTGGCGGTTCTTCCACCAGCACCCCGGAACTTTCGCCTCTGTGGTTATGGATGCTGGAATCCTGTCTGGTATTCAGACATCTTGCAACGTCTGTCACCAGCGGCGGAGGGGAGATATCTACAAAATGCAGTGTTCCCTGCTGGTTTCCGGTCGTCAGGGTATGGGCGATCTCATGCCCGACTCTCCCCCTGCGACTGTTGATTCCCGGATATCCGAGATCGATGCTGTCCCCCTCGTAGGCCATCTTGTATCCTTTTCGGGTGTTTTCCTTGATTGGGATACCGACTTCGTATAATCCGGTCTTGCCGCCCATACCACCAGCCCCGCTGGTCAGCGTGCAGCTCAGTCCTTCTTCTGCGTAGACTCTTTCTCCCTGTTTGCCAGCATGGACTTGTATAAGAGCTGTTCCATTTGCTTTTGGGAAAGGTAATATTTTTCCGGCACATCTTCCATCAAGATATCCGACAATATACACCCGCTTCCTTGACTGGGGGACTCCGAAATCCTTGCTGTTAAGCACTTTCCATTCGACATGATACCCCAGTTCAGATAGCGTACTGAGGATGGTGTGAAACGTCCGCCCTTTGTCATGCGAAAGCAGACCGGGTACGTTTTCAAGGAGAAAATACGCAGGTCGTTTGTCTGCAACCAGTCTGGCAACTTCAAAGAAAAGGGTTCCTCTTGCATCGGCAAATCCTTCCCTTCGTCCAGCGATTGAGAATGCCTGGCAAGGAAATCCCGCACATAAAAGATCAAAGTCCGGCATTCGTTCTGTTTCAATATTTCTTGCGTCATTGCAGAACCACTCTCCTTCCGTATCAAACAGCACCCGGTAGTTGTGGTCTGCATATGCATCTGCTTCACAGTGTCCGACACAGGTGAAGCCCCCTGCCCTGTGCAGCCCTTCTCGGAATCCTCCGATTCCACTGAACAGGTCAAAAAATCGAATTGTTCCGGCTATCAGCCTCCCTTCGCTGCGAAAAAAACAGTGCAGATTTCTCTGCACCGTTTCCGTCTCTTGGTTTCTGTTTTGTGATGTCTATTCTTCTGATTCCGCTTCCTCTGGCTCAGATTCTTCTGCTTCTTCGGTTTCCAGTTCTGTTGGCTCTGCTTCCGCTGGCTCTTCGTTTTCTGGCTCTGTCGGCTCTTCATCTGCTTCAGCTTCGTCCGGTTCTGTCATTTCTCCGTCTGTTTCAGCTTCCAGTGCTTCTGTCTCAGGCTCTTCTGCTTCAGGTTCTACTGACTCTTCATCCGGTTCTGATTTCGCAGTCTCAGGATCTTCCATTTCTGTTTCTTCGGCTTCCTCTGACTCTGCTTTCCATTTGGCTTCTTCTTTTTCGATTGCATCTTCGATAAGCCCGATTAAGAAGTCTTTCTGTTTCATGCCATTCCTGGCGAGGACTGCTTTCAGTCTGGAAAATAAATCCTCGGTTACCTGTACTGCTACTGTTCTTAAATCTGCCATGTTCGTCTTTTCTCCTTTTCTTGTCATGTGTTCTTCGATTACCATTTCAAGGTATTTTGGTATGCTGATTCCTAACTCTTCGACTTCCAGTTTTAGCTTTTCATGCAGCTCTACCGGGATTTTTCCGCATATGTTTTTCATCTCCATTGTGTTCGTTCTCCTTTCTTTTTTCTACATACAACATACCCTAAAACGTGACAGAAAGCTATTCACAATACCCAACGAATATGAGGCTCTCAAAAGCTCCCAAAGGATGCAGATCCAATAACATTCAATAGGCATCACCCCTTTCAAAAATCCGTGATTTATACTAATTTGACTGCTTGAAATTTGGCTATTTTATCACCAGGAAAGACTTGACTTTTTCAGAATGCATCCTCAAGCCCGGAGAGAAAATCCAGCATCTGGGACGGGATTTCTTCCTTTTTTGAAACACTCTCCCCGGAGCCAGAAATGGAAACACCTGCCAGTTCTTCCCGGATTGCCTGCCGGATGCTTTTCTCCAGCTGGTTGTTTTCCTGATCTTTTAAGATCACCTGAACCAGATAGCTGCTCTTCTGTCCATCTGGAACACTTTGCAGGATCTCCCATGCCTTTTTGTGATCTGGGTTATCAAGGTTCAGGCGGAACGAGAAAACGGGTCTCTTTACTTCGCGCACATCTGCCCCACAATCCGCTCATAGCCGGAAGCATTGGCGTGTACGTCTGTCAGGTAAATCTGCCGACACAGCCCGTCCTGCGGTGTCACGTGCCGTTTCAGAATGCTGGCTCCGCCGCCCATGATCACGGACGGAATTGCCTTCAGATCGAACCCGGCTTCCATAATTGCAGACAGTATTTTCTCCGTGTAGAGCCTTCCCTGCCGGACAATAATTTCTTTTGCGGACGGGTCCATGCTGCAGCTCTGGCCGTTCAGAACACGTTCGATCTGAATGTCCGTTACAGACAGTCCGGTATTTCTGCGTACCTGCTCGGTGATCTCATCCACGCACCGGATCACACCAAGCTCCAGGCTGCGGCAGGTAGCGGCGTTTGGAACACTGTTGTCCAGCCGCATCAGGTCTACGGTCCAGCCACCGATGTCTGCGAGAAGAACAGAAGGCTCGTCCCGAACACATTCCGGGTGAAGAGCCAGGGCAGAGTATCCCTGTGGGAACAGTTTTACATCCTGAATCCGGATCTCATAGCTCTCATCCTCGTACCGGAAACGCAGAGGCTGCTCTTTCCGAAACAGATATTCCCGGAAACCTTTTTTCTCCCTGCCAAAACTTGCCAGTGGGAGGCCGGCTGCCAGAACCACATCTGTTTTCCTCTCTCCCCGGCGGTAGCGGATCTCCTGTGCAATGGCTGCCATTGTCAAAAGATAATAATTGTCATTGGAAGTCTTGCTTCTCACCAGCGTCTGCCGCCCAGTTCCACACACATAAAATTTCCCATTGTACTGCAGGACATTCTGCATGGTATACGGCTCATAATCGTACCCGGTCAGTCCAGTCGGGAAACACACATGGGGAGTTTTGATGGCATAATATCCATGATCGATTCCTATAATGATAAGTCACCACATCCTTTCAGGTTTTTCTTGTTCTTTTCCAGCAGGTGGTCTTTTGGTCTGGAAAAAGAAAAAGGGCAGAACCCCGAAGAGCCCTGCCCATGATATTTGCATTAGTTTACGTTGCTATTTATTGTTCGTTATTAAAAGCGAATACTATTGTTTCTAGTAATTTTTTCATATTTTTCCATTCTTCTGTTTTAAAAACTTCATCACCTCTCTCAATTTTATTACGCATTTCATGAAACTTATGCTTTATATCATCTTTATAAGAAATCACTCCTTGATATAATGCTTCTTCAACATTATTTTTATTTCGTATTCGTTTTCTCGATTCCCATTCAATTGGATAATAGTTCCCACCAGTTTTTATAATGGAATCTGGCAAATACAATTCAATAGAAGCAGCTTTCTTGTTAATGTCATCAGGCACAATTTTCCCATTAGGTGCAATAGTTGGGTATTTATGAAACATTGTAATTTCTGGATATAATAATATTCTAAAATTTGCCGGCCAGTTTTTTATTTCATTTAATAATGAGCATTTACTAGAATATCCCTCTGCATCATTATCAAAAATTGCAATAAAATTTGCTCTAATTTTTGAAAAATAAAAAGTTTTAAGATTTTTTATTACATATGATGTTCCTCCATCTCTTTTTCCACCAGATTCATCACTGAAATCCATAAAATAAAATAAATCTGAAAGATGAGGATATAACTGTGACATCGCAAATTCTAAAATATCTTTATCGCTTGACCCTTCAACAAGAACAATTGTTTTTGAAACGTTCTCTGTCGCTGCTAGTGCTTTGGGAATACAATCATCTGCCCAATTATCCAAATTTGAGAAATCCAATATTATCTCCATATCATTTGCACAATATTCTAGTATAAGTCTGTATACATATTTATAATTGATTATTTCAGGATTTAAAGCATAAAATGATTCGCTATCCTCATCTTTCAAAGAATAAAATATAACTTTGTCACACTCTGTTGTAATATTAACCTCTGAAAGTGTTCCTCCAAATTGTATGTTTCCATTTGCAAGTTCATAAGAAACAATTTTTTTCATTGCATTTTTCCATTTTTTTAATGAAACATTTTTCTTAATCCGAATTTCATTATTCTTGTCCTCTTCATCATAATCTCCCTGTAAATGATACAAAAAAGATGAGTAGTCTACTGCTTGAACCATTTCATCATTAAATATTTTTTCAAAATTATTAAGTCCAAATCCCTGTGCATCTAAGCGTTCTTTTGCACGCCGAACAGTCGTCCTATACATATATTTAGTGTATGTTCCGGCATCTTTATCATCATCGTCTATATTACAATTATTTACTACAATAAGGTCATTTTTTGAAAAAAACAGACTAACGATTTTGCTATCCAAATAGTTTCTAAACCAATGTAATGATAAATTTCCAATTACTATATCTGCATATTCACTCATAATTAGCTTCACACCTTTTCGCTTCATTATTCTTTTACAAATTCATAAAATACAAATCTGCTCTATTGATAATGATATCACAAAAATGTTCTACTGCATATTTTAATTCAATTTTTGAATCCATTCTCTGCTTTCTTTGGGTGCATTTTTACAAAAATTCTGCATCCACATTTTATGCAAGCTAATTTCTGATTCTGTATTTCCTATGTTTCCAACACAGCCCCCCATTTCCTGAAGTGCTTCCAGACAATCCCATTCCTTTTTGAACTCTCCTGCAAATTCCATCCACACTTTTATATGGTATTCCTTAAAACCAAAATGGTAAATCAAGTAGGTCAACCTGTCAAAATCAGCTAACGGCATTTTTTCTTTTTTCAGCAATAACCTTTTATCATGCTCGCTGCATAGATATAAAAATGCAAGCTGTTCTATCTTTGCCTGCTCCATATATTTCTCCCTTCTCTTCTACTTTGTCTCACTTTTACAACCGATTCTACCTTGTCCAATCGTTAAAATCAATACAGATGGTGCAAAAAGTGAGACAAGCCATCCTTTTACCAGAGAGGAAGAGATTTAAGATGCCAAAGCCAAGGACACAGTCTGGTGAGAAGAATCTGATTAGCCAGCGATTGATTGAACTTCGCAAGACCCACAATATGTCTCAGCGTGATCTTGCCTATAAACTCCAGTTAGCTGGTTACGATATGGATAAAAATGTAATCACCAGAATCGAAACAAACAAGCGTTATGTCACTGATCTTGAATTAAAAGCCATTGCTGAAATCTTTCAGGTTTCATACATATTTCTCATTGATGGCAAAGATGAATAGAAGTGACAAATGGGGAAGTTCCTTTCGTGCTTCCCCATTTTATCCGTCCCTTTTTTACAAATTTAATAGTTCCAGAATTTTCTGCATGCCAGCCTGATATAAAGATTCCGCATATAATATCCATCTCTCACTAACTTCAGTAACGTATTTGTCTATTGTTTTTCGCTTTTCTTTTGATAATCCCATTGTCTGAACCTGTTCTTCATATTTCGATATTTTTTCAAGCATTCCCTGGTACACTGTATTTTCTTTCAGCTGATCTTCAACCTCATCAATCCAGGTATCCAGCAGCAACTCCAGCAGTTTCTTTGTGTCACCGTCATCATTTCCCAATATTGCTTTTTTAATTTTTCCAAGCATTGCTCCATAGGAGATCATTTGAGCCTGTCCCATATAAAAATGGTACTCTTCTTCTATCATTTCCTTTTCGCTCTCCAGTTGAAAATATCGATGTACTGCCTTATGCTCTTCTTCTGTTAGGCTGATTGACTGATTCGACTCCATAAATGTTTCTATCACTGGATACTTCTCTGTAAGTTCCAGTATTTTCTTTTGCAGTCTCTGGTATTCCGCATCATGCTTTTTCAGATAGGTGCATACCTGTTCTCCTATCCGTATCCCCAGGCACTGCTCATTCCAGATAATATCTGGCTGTGTTGTCATATCGGTGTCTCCCTTCTGTGTAGTTTTCCTGTTCCAAGCACAAGACTATACCACACTTCTGGAAGAAAGCTATTCATCAAACCTACTGAAATCTCCTGGCAGATCCTGTGCAACCTATCCCTTTTCCCACAAAAAACTGGTATGAAAGACTCCTTGTTCTCTCATACCAGCTATCTATTTCTTATTTAACTGAATACACATTCTTTTCTATTCTCTGTGTATCCTGTACTTATTTATGGCAAAAATCAGACTACAGACACGCTATACACTCTTATGCTACATAATCCAGTTTACGGCAACTGGGCTCAAAGGTCACGTTGGAAACAGACACGCCCATATCACTCAGGGGGCACAGATAACTGGCCCCGCTGAAATACTGCCCGGCCACCGTGTTGGGACTGCCCTGCGGGAACAGATTGTGAAATTCCTTATTCATATCATTCGCCCCCTTATTTCAACTTGCCGCCATCGCTGAACGCATTGCCCACACGCTCACCCAGCACATGGTACCCATTGTTGGCTGGCTCAAAAGAGATGGGCTGGAATTTGCTCATATCCAGCTTCCCATCGCTGTCCAGTACGCTTTCGTCAATGCTCACATTCACAATCTGACCGATGATGTTGCCGTCCTCGCTCACTTTCAGGAGTTTGCACTCCAGAGCTACCGGCAGCTCATCGATGAGGGGCGCATCCACCGATTCGCTCTTGGTGCAATGGAAGCCAGACTTCTCCATCTTTTTCGGCTCATTATTTGCGGACACCATGCCAACATAGTCCGCAGAAACCGCATGGGCAGCGTCAGCAAAACTGACGGTAAACGCTCCCTTTGCCTGGATATTCTTGGTGGTCTTATGATCAGCGCTCAGACACAGTACTACCTTGTCTGCATCGTACAGGCCGCCCCATGCGGCATTCATGGCATCAGGATTGCCGTTTTCATCATAGGTGCCGATCACAAGCACCGGCAGCGGATAAAACCAGGATTTTGTTCCAAAATTCTTACGCATTGCGAATCCCTCCTTATTTCTGCTCGTCTACAGGCGGAACCATTTCCGCATACTTCTTCAGCATTTCCGGTGTACTGGTGTAATATCGCTTCTGCTTGTCCAAAGCAGTGATTTTAGCCATTTCATCATCTGTCAACGCAAAGTCAAACAGGTTGAAATTGTCTTTGATATGGGCCGGGTTCTTGGAGCCAGGGATCACGATATTGCCGGCCTGAATGTGCCAGCGCAGGATGATCTGGGCATTGCTCTTGCCATACTTTTTGCCAAATTCCGTGAACAACGGTTCCTGGATCAGCGCCTTGTCTCCATGACCCAGAGGATACCATGCCTGGATGACGATGCCTTCTTTATCCAGAAATGCCTTCAGTTCTTTCTCCTGCGAGTAGGGGTGCACCTCTGTTTGGAGCACGGCAGGCTTTACCTCGCAGATGTCCAGAATCTCCTGCACCTGCTCCGGGGTAAAGTTGGAAAGGCCAATGGCGCGCACCTTGCCCTCTTTGTAGGCTTTCTCCATAAGCCGGTAACCTGCGACATAGTTGCCTGCGGGCTGGTGGATCAGCAGCAGGTCAATGTAGTCGGTTCCCAGGCGCTGGAGCGTTTTTTCTACCGCATCTTCCTGCTCATAAAAACTGGGCCACAGTTTGGTTTCCAGAAAAATCTCATCTCTCGGAATCCCAGATTTCCTCATAGCCCGGCCAACGGCTTTTTCGTTCACATAGGCATTGGCCGTGTCAATCAGGCGGTATCCGCACTGAAGAGCGGAGAGGACGGATGTCTCCGCTTCATCCGGGGTAAGCAAAAAGGTGCCAATGCCTGCCATGGGCATTTTGATTCCGTTGTTCAAAGTTGCGTATTCCATAAATAAATCCTCCTAAAAAGTGATTGCTTATTTGTACCGATACAAACCGTGTTTACCAAAATTTGTGGCTGGCGGTTCAATACACCAATGCCGTAAAGGAAAAAGTGACCAACTTCCACCGTTTTTCATCCTGGGTGTACACTTCCGTCACCATAAAGTGGTGAGTGGTTTCCTTCCCGTCCAGCAGTAGGCTGTAATCGCAGTCAGTAAGCACCACTCCGGTATCTCCAAACAACTCAGCCTTCTGACTGTGGAAGGTAATATTCGTAGGTTGAAAGGCCCCACTGGTGTAAAATTCGATTTCCTTGTCCAGTTTGCAGGTGATGCCAATATGGACAAAGTTGCAGTCAGGATGAGCACAGGCTCGCATCCCCACTTCGTCGGCGTGTTCCATAGCTTCCCAAAACTGCCGAGATATATCAAGTAGCGTTTCGTTCATGAGCATACTCCTTCCGTTTATTTTAAAGGCGTTCCACCGAATACCGCAGACATATCCATATGATCCAGTGCGTCGTCCAGAGCGCGCACCTCACTGGGCGTCAGAAAAACAGATGCGGCCCCAGCATTTTCTTTTATGCGATCTTCCTTGCGAGTGCCAGGGATGGGTACAATCCACGGGTGCTTACACAACATCCAGGCCATGGAGATCTGGGCCGAGGTTGCTCCTTTTTCCGCAGCCATATCTGCGAGCAGTTTCAAAAGTGCGGCATTTTGGTCCACAGCTTTGTCAGTGAACTGGGGCATAGCAGCACGGTAGTCGGTGGCGGCATCAAAGCGCTGCCCCTTGTCATATTGCCCGGTGAGGAAACCATTGGCCATAGGGGAAAAAGCCACCAGGCCCACGTCCAATTCTTCCAAAATGGGGAATAACGGTTCATAATGCCGTGCCATCATAGAGTATCGGTTCTGTACCGCCGTCACCGGGCACACGGCATGAGTCCTCCGCAGGTAGTCTTCATTTGCCTCCGAGATGCCCCAGTGAGTAATTTTGCCTTCCTGGATCAGATCAGCCATCACCTCCGCCACAGTTTCCGGTTCTACGTTGGGGTCGATTCTGTGCTGGAAATACAGGTCAATGTGATCGGTTCCGAGCCGTTTCAAAGATCCTTCCACAGATTTGCGGATGGTCTCCGGGCGGGAATCCGCCACCAGAGGCAATGGAACCTTTCCGCTCTCCTGGTCAAACCGCAGGCCAAATTTCGTGGCGATTACCGTATGATTCTTTACATCTGCCAGTGCCTTGCCCACCAGCGTTTCATTTACATGGGGGTCGTCGGCGGTACCGTACACCTCAGCGGTATCAAAAAAAGTATAGCCCAAGTCAAAGGCGCGACGGATTAGACGGACAGCCTCTGCTTCCTCCGTAGGCGCACCGTAGGCATGAGAAAAGCCCATGCACCCCAGGCCTACAGCAGATACGTTCAAATCAGTGCCAAGTGTTCTCATCTGCATCATCTTTCTCTCCTTTGTGATTCTATTGTAATCCATTGCGAAAAAAAACAGAAGTCTCCATTGGTTATGGAGTGATAAGTCAAAGGTTTTAACTTCTTCGGATTCCGGTATATTTCCTTGAGATTTTCAGAAAAGAGCAGGCTCTCCCCGAAAGCGGAAGAACCCGCTGCTATACGGATAGTCATGAGGCAACCCGTGTTGTTAGTTATCATCTACATCTTCCGGCATAGTGAAATAGGCGATCAGAATATTGCTATCTGAGTTGGGACTGACCGTTTCCTGCTCCATGGTATTGGAAGAGGACTGTGTTGCATCCGAATCTGTTTCCGTGGGCTGGACTGTGGAAGATTCTGTACTTGAAACCTGGTCGGACCCCGAAGTCTCGCTGCTGCAAGCGGAAAAGCTTAAAAGAAGTATTCCTGCAAGAAAAAAGGAAAAAATACGCTTCATGGGGGTCCTCCTTTCTGATTGTTATGACAGGCTCAGGCTATCCAGCCATTCCTGCACATCGCCCTCACTAACGCTGGAACGGAAACGCATTCCTTCCTGCCAGTCTCCGGTTCCGGCCAGTTCTGCCAGCAGTTGTCCGCTTTCACCCAAACCGGAGCTTGCCGAAGTGGCAAATGGAATCACTGTTTTGCCGGTAAAGTCATTCGCTTCCACAAACGTATCTACCGGCCATGCAGCAATTCCCCACCAGATGGGATAACCGATAAACACAGTATCATAGCTGTCCCAGTTCTCCACCGTGTCGCTCACCAGTTCCACATCCCGCAAAGACTCATCCGCATATTCCTGAGAAACCCGGCTGTCCTTATTGTTGTAGTTCAAATCTTCGTCCGTATAAGGATCAGCAGGTTCCAGTTCAAACAGGTCGCCGCCGGTAATATCTGCAATGTAAGTAGCTGCCTGTTCGGTATTGCCAGTAGCAGAGAAGTAGACTACCAATGTGTTACCAGCCTCCACTTCGGTTTCCTCCTGGGAAGCCGGTTCCTGACTGGCGGCGGTGGACGATGTGTCGCTTGCTTCACTGGATGCAGGGGGAACGGAAGATTCCGGCGTACTGGATTCATTTGTGGAAGATGTGGTGTTTCCACAGGCAGCGAGGCTCAACGCCATTGCAAAGCACAAGAAAATTGCAGTCAGTTTTTTCATAAGGATCCTTCCTTTCCTGTATTAATCGGGGCTCTTATTCATAGCATTCATGGAAAATTTCCAGAATCTCTTCATGGGTCATAGGCTTATAGCTGCCCTGAGAAATACCACAGGAATCAGCGATTTCTTTTAGTTGCTCCTTTTGTGCGCCCAGCTCCTTGAGGGTAGTTGGCAAGCCAATCTCTTGAATGAAGCTGGAAAGGGCATCGATACCGGCCAGAGCCAACGCTTCATCGGATTTTCCATCCCGCTCAATTCCCCATACATTTTCGGCAAAACGGACAAACTTGCTTAAGCCTTCCTTATACACATGACGGTAATACACCGGATGGATCACCGCCAGACCACAGCCGTGGTTGCAGTTGGTATAAGCGCCCAGCTGGTGCTCCATGTTGTGACATTCAAAGTCGCACTTTTTTCCCATCTTGATGAGTCGGTTTTCCGCCATGGTGGAATCCCACATCAGATTGGACCGAGCCGTGTAATCCTCCGGGCTGTCCATGGCAACACGCAGATTTCGGATCACACTACGCATCAGTGCCTCCATGATGTCATCGGAAACATTGTCCTCATTGGGCTGGCTGAAATAGGTCTCCATGATGTGGCTGAGGATGTCAAAGCTACCAGATGCCATCTGTTTTTTGGGTACAGAAAAGGTATAGGTGGGGTCCATCAGAGCAAATCGGGGATTGAGAGCTGGATAATCCCGCCCTGTTTTTATCTTTCTCTCTTCATTGGTGATTACCGCGCCGCCGTTGCACTCGCTGCCAGTACCAGCCACAGTAACTACTACACCCAGAGGCAACGGATCAAAGTCGATGACGCCGGGGTGAGCCCAGAAATCCTCCCAGATGTCCCCGTCATACCGGGCAGCCAGAGAGACAGCTTTGCAGCAGTCCATGGTGCTGCCTCCGCCTACGGCCAGAATCATATCCGCTTGATTGTCCCGTGCCAGCCTCGCACCCTCCTGCACTTTGTCGTAGGTGGGGTTGGACATAATGCCGGAGAACTCCACGATGGTCTTTCCAGCGCCTTTCAGAATGCCTGTGATTTCATCGTAGACACCATTGCGCTTGATGCTGCCGCCGCCATAGGCCAGCAGGATGGTCTGCGCATTTTTTGTCAGACAGGTCAGATATTCCTTCACACAGCCCTTGCCGAAATAGACCTTCGTGCTGTTTTGAAAAATAAAGTTGTTCATATCCATACTTCCTTTCTTAAAATTTCATGAATCATCGGTTACATTTGAGCTTTCCAAAAAGCAACAGCCTCATCAAGCCATCCTTCCGCCACAGTACCGGTTCCCAATCCGAATCCGTGGGGCAGTCCTGGATAATGATGAAACTCCGTTGGAATACCAAGGGTACTCATGGCGGTTAGGCGACGTTCCATGATTCGCCAGTTTGCAATGCCATCGCCTTCTCCCACACAGGCGAAAGTTGGTGGATCGTTTTCCGTATAATCACTGTGGCCCGTGTACTGCATAATTACTGCACTCGGCTGTGGAAGATCATCCCCTCCAAATGCCGCCGGGCCATAGGACCCAAGCCACGCTGCCATACGGGCTCCGGCTGAACCGCCCCAGAGAGAGTATCCTTTCGTATCAACTTCCAGTAAATGGCTCTGTCATTTGATCCTTAGGCGCAAAGCCGGCTGATTCCTGCTGAAAATCTGCATCATCCAAAGATGCGGTGCTCTCTGCCGAGTGAGATTCACCGGAAGAAGTTGTCTCTGTTTGTCCAGGAACCGCACATCCTGTGAAGCACAGCAACAGACAAACCGTAGCTACCAGAATTCCTTGCACCTTCATTTTGTCACCTGCCTCTCTTCCTTTTCTGATTTCATTATAAAAAAAACGAGACTTCCACAGAAGTCTCGTTTCGTTATGTAGTATTTACCTTTTGGTTATCACTTGTCCCGTCCAGTTTCTTTTTGCACCGCCCTTAGAAACTGCTTGACTACAGGGGAAGGATCTGGTGAATGGAGCAGGCCATAGGGAATTGTGTAACTCCAATCCACGGGTAAGATTTTCAAAAGCGGATGGACGTACTGCCACTTGGGCACCGCCATCAGCACACAATCGTTGTTTTCGCACTGGTTAAAGGCATTCACATCGTAAAAGTCAAAATCCACAATTTGGATCTTCGGATGGTTTTTCCAAAGATCATCTCGTAGCAAATCTACATAGTGGCTCCATTCCCGACGCATCATCATGAATTTTTCGCCATACAGATCCTGAACGGTGAGCCTGTCTTTTCCCGCCAGCCGGTGATGAATGGACACCGCCGCGCAGATAGGTTCCTTTGAAATTTCCAACCCGGCACAGCGGCGCAGGTTCAACATTGTTTCATCAAAGATACCCGCTATTACATCAATGTTCTGTCCCAAATTGGCCAGAATCTCCCGGGCGTTCTCAGGTGTATTGTCGAATGGCACCAGTTGGAATTTAACTCCTGGACACTCCTCCTGCAGTTTTGGCCACAGATCCACCAAAACCTGAGCTGGTGTCATGGATGATGTACCGATACGGATGATGTCTTCGCTCTTTTTCATGACATTTTTTGCCCTGGTCACCGAATCTTTGCAATATTGGATGATGTATTTTGCGTCCTGTGCCAAAGATTTACCAGCCTCCGTCAGCTGAAGGCCACGATGGGTGCGCACAAAAAGCTGCAGATCCAGATTTTCCTCCAGCAGATTGATCTGTTTGATGACTGCCGGGGGGGAAATAAACAATTTCTCCGCAGCTTTGTTGAAGCTACCGCATTCCGCTACACACAGGAAGGTTTCCAATTGAGGGTTATACATGGGAAATATCACTCCTTCCTTTTCTGTTTTTTCTTAAATCAGCAGGCTTTTGCGCCTCCTTGGGAATCATCCAGAACCGGCCAAATCTCTGCACGCCTTCGATCCGCCCTTCTTCACAGAGCTTCTGAATCCAGCGTTCTGATATATTCCACCGCTCAGACGCTTCTTTTACCGACATAATATCCATTGTTTCCTCCACGGTTTTCTTATTCCGTTGAAACATCTATGATATTATTATATCCGGATAAACGAAGTCTTTCAACTTGTTTTTTGTGAACCTTTTATGTACCCAGCCAGAAACGGCTGGGTTTTTCTTTTGGTCAGTTAATGCGCCGGGGTTCCGTACCCATAGATTTCATAGTAACCAACCGGGTAACTGTTTTGACGGCAGCTATCGCCGGAGTTACCCTCGATAGTGTAGATGCGGCCATTCTCCACCTTCTCCACGATACCAACATGGTCGGAAGAACCATCCTGGCCGCCATCATCCCAATCGAAAAAGATAATGTCGCCAGGGCGCGGCTCATAGCTGTTGTCCTGCCACAGTCCGCGCTCCTGGAACCACGGCACACCCTGAGATGGTGTTGGCCTGCACGGAGTCCAACAGGTACTCCACGTTCTGAGTGATGGCGGTGGGATATGCGCCGCGCTTACGGAACTGACGCCATGCGGAGTTGAAGAACACACCGCTTTGCTCGTTCTCAAACACCACATGGAACTCGTCAAGGAACACATGGGTGCGCTTGCCTCGTTTCCAGTTGAGGGTAACGCGGTTGAGAATGGTGTCGGTAATGACCAGCAGGCTATAAATTGCACTCACTATGGATTAACAGAACGCCTAAAAATAATCCATGTACTTATGAAGTAACAAATCAATAAAATTGCCAAAATCCCCATTGTTGCCCCTATTTGTAACATCAATGTACTAAACCCAATATAGGCTGAAATTTCTGCTGATATGGTTTGGATAAAGTAAGCTATTACAACAGCAGCTACAATGATTGCTGTGATAATTGGAAGCCCAAACCAAACACTTAATTGTTGCAAGATAAGTTTTCCGATATGCTTTTCTTCCACCCCCAATTTTCGGAGTACAGAGAAACGATACTTATATTGTCCTGCGTCTAAGAGTTGTTGCAAAGAAAGTACGGTAAGACATATAACCATCAGTACGACAGCACCATAAATCATTGCAGTCTGTAAAATAAAGTTATTTGCTATGGAACTATTGATTTGCAGTGTGCTAAAACGCACGCCATAAATAGCCCCGGTTTCTGCCTGCTCGGGATACTTCTCTGTAAAAAGTTTTTCCAGTTTCCTTGCATTTTCATAGGAGATATTTTCCGTTGTTGTAATATATCGGTTTTTTATCACTGGCAACAGCTTTTCACAAATATTGTCTGGAAGTACATACAATACATTTGTATAGGAATTGTACGCTGTTTCTCCAATCGGATCCTCATAATAGGACTGCCCGGAAAGAGTCAATTCTCCTGCGTCTGTCATAATGCTGGTGTGTTCTTTCAAAAAGCTATCCCGTTCTTCCTCGGTGGCGATTGCTTTCCATTGTGTTGTAAATTCATCTTCCTCCAGAGAAATCTGTTCGTAACCCAGCATTTCCCGTATAGTGTTATAATCACTCAAAGAAATTGCTACAATCGGAAAATCATATTTCTGTCTGTTGTGAAAATCATCTTTCTCTGGCAGATATAGATTGAACGTGCAATCATAAACTGTATCTATTTTGT
>ERZ780150.515-NODE-515-length-33769-cov-3.951949_pt1 | contig 33769 bp, 25 predicted proteins | sample MGYA00511019_ERZ780150 | MGnify/ENA primary metagenome ERZ780150 (study PRJEB29588, sample SAMEA2151633) | human gut metagenome | biome: human gut; feature: human-associated habitat; material: faeces | place: Denmark | collected 2008/2010 ...
GCCAGCCGCAGCAGCGCCCCGTTCAGGGAATTCTGCGCAAAGCCGCTGCTGCGGTCCCTGGACTGATGATCACAGAAAATAAACGGCGCATCCTGCACCAGCCTTTTGATATCATAAAACCTTCCCCCGGTGGAAAACGGGTCCGCATTCAGCATTCCGAACCATTTACAGTCCTCCCCGCCACAGTCCGAGGTCACCTGATTAAAATATTTCCAGTTTCTCACTCTGGTAGCATAGCTCCAGCTGACCCATTTCCGGTATACCGGATCCTCCCAATCAGCTTTTTCCGGCAGGCTGCAGCCGCATTCCTCTAAAAAAAGCCTCCTGCAGTTCTCACAATAGCATATGGTTTTAATTCCCGGCCCGGCCCAGCTGTTGTCCGCAAAGCCGTCCGGATGATATTTTTCTATGATTTCACGGAACACTTCCGGAATAAACTCCTGGTAATAGCCTCCGTTCACACAGGCCATATACCTTCCCTGACTCAGGATGGGCCGCCCTTCCCTGTCCCGGCAGTACCACTCCGGATATCTGTCATACATTTCCTTCGTGGTACAATTGATATCCATTCTGGCAATCACGGTAAGTCCCGCTTCCCTGGCCGCCCGGTTCCACAGGCCGAAATAGTCCTGCTCCCCAAGCCCCTGCGCCTTATACTGATAGGAAAAACGGCTGCGGTAATAGCTGACAATTCCCCCGCAGTTAATAATAACGCCTTCCACACCGGTCTTTTTCCAGTAATCCTGCCAGAAAGACAGATCGCATCTGACCGGATCATCCTCGGTCAGATTTACCTGTCCCCATAAAAAAGTCCTCTGATACCAGGGTTCCATTCTCACCTCTCCTTTGCAGTAATCAGTACCGCCTTATACAATCCCTTTACAGGAACCTTCAGTTTACCGTCACAGGCAATTTTTCTTTTGCCGTCCGCCTCCAGGCACTGGGCCTTCTTCACCTCCAGCCCGGGGAAGGTAAACCTCGCCTCTAAAGGCAGGGGTTCAGAAAAGGTAGTGCCGTTAAATCCGGAGTAATTTAAAATCTGCAGCAGGTATTTATCCTCCCCGCAGCGGTGGAAAAGCACCTCCGCACAGGACGGCGCCTCCACGCTTATCAGTCCTCCCTGCCCCGGTTCCCTTTGCAGGCCGTCCTTCCAGAGCACATCCAGGAACAAATTTTTAAAATCCTCATATCCCTGGGAATAATAGAGCTGTCCCGGCATCCATGGAAAATAAACGGACTTGCCTTCCCTTATGGAAACACAGCTCTGCTCCGTCACCTCATGGCCGAAGCAGCGCTCCGGCGGCCCATACATGCTGGCTGAAATCAACGGCATATAATTTCGGTTTCCTTCCTCCGGTTCCATATAGCGGTATTCCTTATCCAGATATACCCAGTCCCGTTCTCCGAAATGCCGGAAAACGCTTTTCGGTTCGGTGAGCATGTAGCTGCCCCGCACCGGCTCCAGCTTTTCTTTCAGCGTTACGGAAAACAGCTTCTTAAGAAGCGCCCCATCCTTTTCCAGCGCAAGCCCGGTCCCGATGATGACAGCGCCGCTTTTTTCCAGCGCCTGCGCAGCCTTTATCGGCAGCTCCTTTATTCCCGGCAGGATGATCACGCGGTAAGCATCCGCTTTTTCCGCCAGAAGCTCCGTCTCCCTGCCATCCATTACTTCAAAGGGAAGGTGCGCTTCCTTCAGCATTTTATAGATGCCCAGATATTCCTTCCTGGCATCCTCCCCGTCCCCCGCAGGATTTACCAGAAGAATTTCCCCGCAGGGCTGCAGGCGGCTGAAAATGTCCTCATATTTTTTATGGAAACGGAATACCCTTTTGGTTCCCTCAAAATTCATTTTATCAGGATAGGTTTCAAAACCCCCGATGATGCACCAGTCCAGGTTTCCCCTGGCCGCCATGTCCCCGTAAAGCCGAAGCTCATTCAGATACGGTGAGACTCCCATGAAGCGGTAAAAAATATCCACGGCATTGATCACGCAGTTGCTTGAAAATCTGTTGTTAAAGGTTTCCTGCACAAAGGAAACGTTGCTTTCGCTTTCCATTGCCCAGAAGGGAAGCGGCCGATCCACAGCGGAATTGGACTCGCTCCTCACCAGATCCACATGCCTGCTGCTGTAGGTGCATACGGCGGTTTCCGGATTCAGCTCCTTTACTTTCCTGTAGATTTTCTCCAGCAGATCCTGCGTGGTAAACTTCCTGAATTCCTGGTATTTCCGATATACAGGATCTTCCTCGTTCTCCTGCGTGGGCAGCTCCATGCCGCCGCTGTAGAGCGCAAAACGCTTCCGGCAGCTCTCACACTGGCAGATGCCTACGTACCGGCCGCTGTAGTCCCTCGTCTGGTAACCGAACATATTGAAAAATACCCCGTCCACCGGATAATTGCTGATCACCTCTTCCAGAATCTGCAGGGAGCATTCCTGCTGATAGGGCCCGTTGACACAGGCCGCCGCCGTATCATTGTAAAGCACCGGCTCACCCTGTATGGACTTGCTGAACCATTCCGGATGGGTTGTAAGAAACTGGATATGCGTTTTGCTGAAATCAAACCTGGCTATCACCCGGATGCCGTTTTCATGGCACCGGCGCAGAAGGTTTCCAAAGAAATCGTCTTTCAGATAGGGGCTGGTTTTCTGACATTCCAGCCTTGTGGGATGAAATGCGGTAATGCCTCCGCATCCCACCATGCAGACATTGGCTCCAAACTCCTTCAGCGTTTCCACATACGCTTCCACATCCATCCCCGCATCAATATCCCGGAGATTGTTTTGTATCATCCTGAATCTTTTTTCTGTCCACCAGCTCATCTGCTCCTGTCCCCCTCGTTTTTTCCTGTCCTATAAATAAATCCGCTGCACTCCCCGTTTTTCCTGTGGTCAGCCCCGCAAATGCGCAGCACTGACGGAGCCGCTGTAACAGTCCCGATAAGGAACTGTTATGGTTCCTTTACTCCATTACAATTATATCCCAAACAAGAAGGCTTTCCAATCGTATCCGGATCCAGCCGTCATTTTCCTCCCAGGAAACAGGCGCGCCCTCCAGTGCGGAAAAAACACGGGATACCTTCCCCTCCTTCCAGCCCCTGACTGCAAACTCCAGATGATGGCATTCCACAGTATTCTTCAGCGGACGGCTGCCCACGCCGTTTACCAGATGCACAAGGAATTTCTCCCCTGCCCGGTAAGGATAGGCAAAAATCCCTTCCGGCAGCAAAGCCCCGTCAAATTCCGTCTCCTCACCGTTCAGATAGGAAATGCAGTTCCCAAAAAGCTGTTTCTGATCCTCTAACCCAATCTCCAGCATCAGACGGGACAGTTCAAAAAATCCGGTAAGTACCCTGCCTTTTCCCACTCTGTTTTCCAGCAGCAGCGGGATCCCGGTATGGGTTACCGGCAGGCCGGCGCGTTCCGGCGGCGCCCCCACGCCGTCCGGCGGTGCAAAGGGTGGGATGAATGTCATCAGCTTCACCGCTTCTTTTTCTGCCGACACATAAAGAAGCTCCCCTTTCACAGGAATATACTTTGTTTCCGTAAGCGCCTGATTCAACACCTCACCCTCCGGCTCCAAAACGCCGTAGGCAGCCGATATGCCATGCCCCGTGCAAGCTTCCGGCCGGATTCCCAAAAGCCCGGCAAGCGCCTGCGTAATTGCGGCATCCGTCTTTTCCGCATAAAGGCTTCCGCCCGCTTCCACGTATTTTCCCAGAATATCCGTTACAGCGCTGTCTGTGGGAAACCCTCCGGGAAGTATGACTGTTTTATAGGTCTTCATCCGATCCAAATCCATATGCCAGATATCCATGATATCAAAAGGTATATGGCAGTCCATCAGTCCCTGGGTAAATCCCAGCTCACTGATGCCCGCATTCCACAGAAGAAGGGTCCGGGCCGCAGATACCGCCCCCTGCATCAGGCTGTCGGAAAGCGCCGCCTTATGGGTCACTTTTTTCATCACCGCAAGCAGCCTTTTGTCGGTAATCACCGCATCAAAGCCGGTGAGCGAATGCCACAGCTGTCCGTTGGCCGCCGGAATCTGGCTCAGCCAGAATTCATACTCCGCCGCCGGAAGCCCCGTATGCCTCCAGTCCATACCGGGACAGGAATGGATGATCCCAAAGGGCCTGGGCGCCTCCCCCGCATATTGCCCCAGCTTCATGTTCAGCGTAGGCTTCCAGGAAAAAGGGAGCCTCTTCTTTCCCGCGGAAAGAATGTCCTGCGCCTCCGTGCATACCATATCCGCCGTTTCATACCGCAGATCCAGATTCTCCGGCAGCCCCGTACCATCCTCGCGGTAGGTGCCATAGTAAAGAATGACCGGAACCTCTTTTCTGCGTTCCTTTACGATGCGGTACAGCAGTTTCATATTATCCTTAAGGCACTGCGTCTGCCAGTCCGGCTCCCAGTCCTTCTTATTTTCAGGAAGCTCCTTTGCATACAGGCTGCGATACTTTCTCCGGCAGTTCTCGCAGTAACACTCCTCCATATGGGGCGCGTTATAGAAAATACCGTCTATCTTCAGGCAATCCAAAGCCTCCTCCATCACCTTCACGGCAAACGCTTCATTTCTGTATCCGCCGTTAATACAGGTTGACATCAGCAGCGACCAGCTGCCCATACGGCCGCTTCCGTAGCATACGGGCTTTCCCTCCCTGTCCTTCACAAACCACTCCGGATGCTGCAGGTAAACCACATCATCGGTTTTACTGAAGTCAAACCTGCCGATAACCTTAATCCCCAGCGCATGGCAGCAGCGGATCAGATCCTCCAGAAGCTTCCCTTTCGCAGGAAGATATTCGTTGATATGATGAAAAGGGATCCTGCTGTGGTACCAGGCGTAGATTCCCCCCGCATTTATTACCACAGCATTGGCCCCCGCCTCACGGGCCTTTGCTGCGATTTCCTCAGGATCCATTTGAGCCGTGTCCTGTATCTGCAGATTGTACTGAATCACTCTTAAGGCTTCCTGCCACCATTGTTTTTCCATTGCTGTTTTCCTTTACTGTTTAATGCCGCTTACCGCCACACTCTGCACAATATACTTCTGCAGGAAGAGGAACATGATGCTCAGCGGGATGGCGCTGATTACGGCAACCGCCATTCTGGGGCCGTAATAAATGGAGTCCTGCTGGGCGTTGAAAACGGAAACACCTACGGATATCAGCTGCTTTTCGGAGCTTCTGATCACGACCAGAGGCCACAGATAGCTGTTCCAGTTGCTCAGTATCTGCAGGATGGAAAGGGTTGCGATGAGCGGCTTGGAAAGCGGAATAATGATCTGAAGGAAAATCCTCCATTCACTGGCGCCGTCAATATATGCGGATTCTCTCAGGGAATCCGGGATTGCCTCAATATTCTGTCTTGCAAAAAAGATGCCGTATACATAAGCGCAGGCTCCCATAAGCAGCGGCGCATAGGTATCCAGAAGTCCCCAGCTCTTGTACTGCAGATACAGAGGCACCATCCTGGATTCAAAAGGGATCATCATAACCGCCAGCATGAAAATGAACCAGAACTGCTTTCCCACAAATTTCCCTTTCGCAAACGCATAACCGCACATCAGGGCAAAAAATACGGCAAGGAAGGTATGTACCACGGTAACAAAAATCGTATTCATATAATATCTTACAAGCGGTATGGTATTGAAGGCTACCTCATAGTTAAACAGAGAAAACTCATGGGGCAGCAGTGAAAATTCCGGCAGTGTGGACAATGCTTTTCTGTCAAAAGAAAGAACGATACACCATACAAGCGGAATCAGAATCACCACCAGCAAAAGCAGCAGTACAGTGATTAATATAACTCTCCTAATTTTCTTACGCTTCATAGATGCTCCTTTCAGGCTTCTTTCTTTTTAAAGAATCCTGTCATTTTCAGATTGATTAACGTGATTACAAACGTTAGGACAAACAATATCATGGCTCCCGCAGAGGCGATGCCATACTGAGGGCTTTCAAAGCTGAACTGGTAAATATACATCAGAATCGTCTGGAGCGTGCCGCCGGGACGTCCTGCCGAGGTATTGCCGCCGATGATGAACAGATCCGAGAACCTGGCCAGTCCGTTGATAATGGAGGTGATAAAAAGGAAGGCGAAGCAGGAGGTCATCTGAGGGATGGTAATGTACCACCACTGTTTCAAGGCATTTGCGCCGTCCACCTCCGCCGCTTCATAGATTTCACTGGGAATGGACTGCAGGCTTGCCAGATTAATCAGCATGGAATAACCGATGTTTCCCCATACGCTCAGGATTGTTGCGCCGAATCTGGAATAATGGGAATCCGAGAGCCAGCCGATAGCTACTTCATGGCCCGTCAGCATAGAAAGCGCGTTATTTAAAAGCCCGCCGTTTGCCTTCAGCACCACCTGGAAAATCAGCACTACGCTGACACCCGTTATGATATTGGGGAAATAATACCCCACCCTGAAAAAGCTCTGCCATTTGTTTTTCCCCACATTGTTAATGAGCGTGGCCAGGATGAATCCGATAGGGATGGATACCAGGCTCATGAGGGCGAGCAGGAAGGTGTTACCTATGGATTTTACAAAGGAAGAGTTATGCATGATCTTTTCGTAATTCTGGAAGCCTATGAATTTATCCTCGCCGAAGCCAAGGACCTGGATGTCATGAAAGCTGTACTTGATGGCAGTCAGCATCGGTATGTAGGTCAGCACGATCAGGGTAATGATGCTGACGAATATAAAGGAATACCACACAAGCTGCTTTTTAATCTTTAATTTCAACGCCTGTCTGTCTTTCATTGAACAAACTCCTTTTATGATAAGCGGAACCAGAAAAGCAGATGCTTTTCCGGTTCCTGACCAGATAGCCTTAACTTGGTTTAATTTAATGTGCTCATATAATCGTCAAGATTTTTCTTTACGTATTCCATGGCAGCGTCCGCATCCATGTTGCCCTGGAACATTTCATTCAGCACGGTTGTCAGGTCATTGGCAAAGGTGCCGAAGTTGCTGCTGTCGTAGCAGTTGTTTGCAGAAGCGCTGAATTCCAGCGGGCTGGTGCTTACAACATAGGAAATGGGATCCGCATAATCCGCAGGCATATACTCGCCCAGCTTGCCGCTTGCCTCTTTATTGGCAGGAATACAATAGGTATCCAGAATCCACTGCTGTACCACATCGTCCATTACCATGAATTTCATGAATTCCCAGGCCAGGTCCTTCTGCGTGCTGGTATTGCAGATTGCCATGTTCCAGTCGCCCATATGGCTGGAGGTGATTCCCTTAAATTCGCCGTCTTCAATCTTGGGCAGGGCTGCCAGCATATATTTATCCTCCAGTCCGGCTGCCTTAATTGTGTTGTAAGCGCTGTAAACATCCTCGATAATGAACATAGCCAGGTTATTGTCCTGTGTATAGGCGTTGGCCATATCCAGCCCTTCAATGTAGTCCGGGCTTGCATAAGAGGAAAGCTCTGTCAGATAATTGAACACTTCCTTTGTCTTGTCATTCACAAAGTTAACCTTTGTATTTTTCAGGCTGTCGCCCCACTCATAAATATCATTGTTCACAGCCCTGGACGCCCAGATATAATTCTTATTCGCGCTTGCCGCAGCGATCATGCTCATGCCGTAGGTCTGTTTCCCGGTTACCGGATCGGTTCCTGTGGTAGCCTTGGCAATTTCCATGATGTCCTGCATGGTCCAGTTTTCATAATCCGGGATTGCCTGTCCGTAATGCTCCAGGATTTCCTTATCAATCACTACCATAACCGGATTGACATTCACGGTAAGGCCGTAAGGCACATATTCGGAAAGAGGCGCGATCTCGGAATTTTTCCTCATGGCCATCATGCCCACTGCATCCTTTACCTGCGGATCCTTTTCCAGATACGCGGTCAGAGGTTCGCAAATCGGCACAATGGATGCTCCGTGGAGAATGATATCAACATCTCCCGACAGGGCCGCCGTCTGGCAGGCAGCCTTCCAGTTATCCCAGGGAATGGTTTCTATCTGCAGCTCCACATTGGGATACAGCTCCTTCCATCTGTCAATCACCACATTATAGCCGGGCTTGGAAATACCGGTAACGATATCCGTGCTTCCTTCCTCACCAACTGTTGTGAAAAGTCCGGGGCCGTACAATTTCAGCGTGCCGCTGAATTCGGTATTTGCTTCCACGCTCTGTGTCCCTGTTTCCGCTGTCTGCGCCGTGCTTTCCGCCGCATCCGTTGTGGTTTCCTTTCCTGTTTCCGCAGGCGCCTGTGTCTGGCTGCTGTCTGCGCTGCCGCAGCCTGCCAGCATGGATACCGTCATCACCGTGCCAAGAATCATCGCAAGAATCTTTTTGTAATTTTTCATTGAATTCCCTCCCGTTTGTTTTTTTATCTCTTGCTGAGATTGTATCTACATTATAGGAAGGGAAGGAGGCTTTTCCCATGTTTACGCAAACAAAGATGCCTTTAATTTTTGTTTTTCAAATACAAAAATCAAAGGCATCTCTTGGAACCCGGCCGCCGCATACCCAAAGCCGGAAAGGCTCTGCTTCAGACCTGGTATATCTGTTCTTTTCTTTTTAAATAGTAATAAAAGCCGTTTACAAATTCCCTGTCGTTGTTATTGCCCAGCGGATCCACATTCAGTATCTCCCTTATTTTATCCAGCCGGTAAATCAGGGTGTTCTTATGTACATGCAGAAGCTTGCTTGCATCGTTGAGATTAAAATTGGCCATGCGCAGCGCCTCCATAATTTCCTTAAAGCTGTCCACAAACTTGTCCCCGAAATTTTTTTCAATGGCATAGTAGGCCACCTGCAGCTCCGTCAGCGGAAGGACCGACATGAAATACATATTGCAGTGATCATAAAAATAGAAGCTGCCGCCCCTTCCCATGTTCTTTTTCAGCCACCGGCAGTGCCCATAGCCCATGCGGTAATTCATAAAATCACTCTGGAACGATCCGACATAAACGGTAAAGGAGCATCCCGCGCTCCTCATATACCGCAGTCCGTCGCCAATGGCTTCCCCTACCACATATTTATAATTTTTCATCAGCTCCGGAAGCGGGTGATTCAGGGCTTTATATAAAAGGATGTCCCCATCCCTGGTCAGGCAGATCAAATCCTGGGAGGAATGCTCCCTGCCGTTTCGGAAGGCGCTCAGCACATTTTCCCTCAAATCCCTGCCGCCTTGTATGCTTATCAGCACAGGCATCCTGATGATATCCTCCTTCAGCTGCAGAGGCTCCATAAATCGTTCCCAGTCCTCCCTCTGCAAATCCTCATTATAAAGAATGATATTTAGAAGCTGCTCCTTCAGATTCCGCCGCTGCATTTTCTCATATTTGAACAGCTCGTGCTCCAGCATGACCTCCACCGACATCTTGATAACCAATGCAATCGGCATGACCTCGTCCGGATCCCCGGTGATTCCGATGACCCCTTCCTTCCGCTTCTTATAATAAATGGCCATGTTGACGCCCTTTTTTACGCCGAACTGGGTGTTCTCATTATCCACTATGATAGTGTCCTTATCCCCCTGGATAATCTGCAGTGCCACCTCATGGAAGGTGCCGATTCTGGAGGTGTTTTTACTGGCGATAATAATCCCCTTTTCGTCCATAATGTTGACATTGTACTCCGTGTACTGGGTGATTCTTTCAATAAATTTTTTGGCCAGTAATGCATCTATCATTGTATTCTCCAAACTTTTCCGCTGTTTTTTCCCTATTGTTATTTATGTATGATAACATTTTCTAAAAATAACAATTAGGTTTTGAAAAACAAAACAGGCCAAACAATTTGGTTTAAAAATACAAATTTGAGGCAGACGGATATTATACCGTCTGCCTCTGACTATTTACCGTCTATTCCTGACATTATGCCCAGGATTTAATTGCTGCAATAGAATTTCCCATATCACACAGCTGTTCTTTTACACAAATTGCATCAATCACATAAGTTTTACCCGCAGCTTTTGCTCTTTCAAGGGCTGCCTGTAATTCTTCAGGAGTAAAAACACGCTCGCCCATACATCCAAAGCCTTCCGCCACCTTAATGTAATCAATCGTGCCATCCTGATTATACGGCATACCAACCGCATACTCAAAACCATAAGCTCCCTTCTGATTCTGACGGATTAGCCCCAGATTAGCGTTATTTACAATAACAACAATAATAGGTTTATCAAAAACCGTTGTTACTGCAATTTCCTCTCCCATAAAGGTAAATCCAAAATCACCAAGAACTGTAACTGCATAGTTTTCCGGATGGGCTACCTTCGCCCCGAACGCGGCAGGAATTTCAAAACCAAGTGTGCCGGCGCCTCCAGAGGGTAAATATTTACCAGGTTTATCTATTTTCTGCAGCTGCCCCGACCAAATCTGGACAATTCCGCATCCTGTGGTAAACATGGTATTTTCATCAAAGGCTCTGTTTACTTCATGGAATACTCTGTGCGGCATAATTGGAACATTGTCATAATCCGTCTTTCTTGCCATCTCCTCGCGTAATACCGGAAGAACAGCCACACGTTCATTGGAAAAGTTCTTAAGCTTCTTTGCCTTCGCAGTCTCTTCCAGCAGCTTAATCGCTTCAGCGGCATCTGATACAATACCAAGATCCGGTTCGAATACCTTTCCTATCTGGGATTCACAGATATCAATATGTATAAATTTTCTGTCTCCGCGGTATACCTTCAGATCACCTGTATGCCTGTCGGAAAAACGGCATCCGATACCCAATACAACATCTGAATCAAGCAGATATTTATTACCGATTGGCTGTCCGACCTGAATTCCCGCATGGCCGGCATTTAGCGGATGATTTTCAGGAATTCCGCCTTTAGCCATATAGGTTGTGATCACAGGAATCTGATATTCTTCCGCAAAACGAATCAATGCTTCTTCTGCTTCTGCAAGACGTACACCACCGCCCATGATGATAAGCGGATTTTCAGCCTCCGAAAGCATCTCTATCGCTTTTTCAATTTTTTCAGGATCCGGCATTACTTTATTAATTTCTTTAGGTTCGTAGGAATCTATATCAAATTCCAATTCCCCCATCTGCACATCCAGCGGGAAGTCTATCAGTACCGGGCCGGGCTTTCCTTCTCTCATCAGATAAAAAGCTTCTCTCATCATTTCCGGTATTTCTTCGGCTTTCATAGGACGGAACACCTTCTTTGTAACAGTGTCAGCAATGCTTACCATATCAACACACTGGAACGGATCCTGACTCAACTGCCATGTATTGGCCTGTCCTACAATTGCCAGAAGCGGAATGGAATCAATATTGGCTGTATATAAACCTGTAACAAAGTTGGTGGCTCCGGGGCCTGCAGTACAGATCGCAAGTGCAATTTTGTGGCTGGCTCTGAAATATGCATCTGCTGCATGAGTACAAGCCTCCTCATGTCTCATCCCATAATGAGCAATAGGTGCGTTTTCTAAATATTTATACACCGGATTAATACCTGCTCCCGGTATTCCAAAAGCATCTGTAATTCCTTCTTTTACCATAATCTGAACGATTGCTTCTGCTGCTTTTACTCTCATAATTACTCCTATCCACATGCTAAACAGCACATTTAATTTATTATTTAATTGAATAAGTTCTTATTGCCGATCCTGATCAAACCACACATTATCAGCTTTAAGAGTTGCATACAGTTCCTTATAAGGTAAATCTCTGACGTTATCCTTTTTCAGCTTAACACACAGTGCCGCAGCCGTTCCGGCGGCCTGCCCCTGAGCCATACAGGAGACTGTATTTCTTGTTGACATATGTGCATGGTGATCAGAAGTAACCATCATACCAACAGCAAACAGATTTTCCATATTCTTAACCAGCATTGCACGGTACGGGAAACCGTAGGTTTCACCATTTTTCACCTGGAAATGCGGCGCTTCATCATGAAAACCATAAGAAAATACGTCATCACTGAAATGTACGCCGTTAATCACTTCCTCGTTGGAGATATCATAATCGCATGATATACATCTTGCTCTTCTGATAGTGACTGCCGGACTTGTTCTCGCAATAAATGCATTCTCGCTCCCCGGAATGACCTCTTTCAGAAGTTTTAACGCTTCAAACTGCCTTCTTCGCAATTCAAACTCGGCTGCGGATAGCTCTTTTACATCTGTCGGGCTTACCGGCATATGATAGTTTAGCTTAATAAACATAAAATAATTATCATGTAAAGTTGTTGTCACAGTATGCATTCCAAGCTCGGCTGCTTTTTTCCCAAAATTAGGATCAAGCTTATTCCAGTTACCGTCAACACGTATAATCTGCCCGTCCCGGCCGCTTCGTGGTCCAAGTGCATATTCTTTTAAAGCATCATTCTTCTTCAGGAACTGATAATACTTATCAATATCTATACCCCCAATACCCATGCTGTTTGCGACTGCATAATCATTGGGTTCTGTATAGTCCACACCTGCTCTGGCACATACATCTCCATATCCGGTGGAATCGATAACCATTTTGGTAAGCAATACCTGGCTGCCCTGATGATTAACAATAACCACCCCGGTAATTCTGCTGCCTTCCGTCAATACCTCCGCCACCATAGTATTGACATAGATATCAACACCTTCTTCATGGAGCATCTGCATTGCTACATATTTGTACACTTCCACATCCACACAAAGTGTATCTGAATCATAACCGTAATTCATTAAAGTTTCATTATGTCCGGATGCCCCATGCAGCGCCGTCAGTCTATTAATCATTTCTTCCGGCAGCCCTCTTACGACTTTTCTCTTTTCAGTTCCAGGAAACGCCTTCCATAAATTATAGAAGCTATGAAGTCCGCAGCCTCCCTCTGCTGCAATTCCACCCACATACCCTTTACTTTCAACAAGTGCTGTTTTTACCCCCTTTCGGGCTGCCGCTATTGCCGCAAATACGCCGCTCGTTCCACCCCCGCAGATGATAACATCGTACTTGCCCGCAGGAAATTTTCTTTCCGATTGAAGTACATATTCCATAGTCCTGCTCCCCTTTTCCTAATCTAAAAAGACATTCTGCTCCTTCAAAACTTCCCGCAGCTTATCGACATCAAGCTGTCTTGGCAGACATCCCTGTTTTGCGCAAAGTGCTGCCGCAGTCCCTACAGCCTGTCCCTGAGCCATACAGGATACCGTATTTCTTGTTGACATATGTGCATCCCATTCACTGGTAATCATACGGCCAGCCACAAGCAGACCTTCCACTTTTTTAGGCAGAAGTGCCCGATAAGGGATTCCATAATATTTGCCGTCCTTAATCATGATACGCGGCGCGCAGTCATGGAATCCATACAGCATTACTTCATCCGGAAATCTCTTTCCGTTCACAATCTCATCAAGTGACATATCATGCTCACACTCTATAACCCTTGTCAGCCTTACACCAACCCCCACCGGCGTCCAGCTCACATAGGCCTTTTCAAATCCCGGTACATGTTCCCGAAGCATCCTGGATAACGTCATAATCTGGCGACGCAGCTTAATTTCCGCATTACTTAATTCCTCAGTATTTGTTGCATCCACAGCTCTCAGGTTAGCGGCATTAATATAACCATAGTTTCCTTCATATAATGAAAATCCCAGAGGCCCCCACATACCGCTTTTTTCCATGTATTCCTTGAAAATGGGTATCTTTTTCAATTCGAAGCCAAGACGTATTACATCATCCGTTTCACTGCCCTTGTCCGCCCGGATTAACTGGTTGACCATATCATTTTCTTCCAGGAAATGCAGAAGTTTCGGCATATCTACATTCATCATTCCAAAAGGCATACCGACAGATGTTGTATCATGTCTCTTTACAAATGGAGCACCCGCCATTGCTGCAATATCCCCATCACCGGTTGTATCAATCACATTTTCTGCCAATATGGCTTCTCTTCCGGATTTTCCTTCGATAATAACACCGGTAATCCGATCCTCATCCTTAATTACATCTGCAACCATCGTATGAAGAAGCACCGTGACACCGCATTCCTCCAACATCTCAAATGCTACTTCCTTGAATATTTCCCAATCAATTAAAGTAATTACCGAATCATAGCTGCCGCCCTTTTCCTGTTCCAGATGTCCGGGCGATCCTCCTTTTTGTTTCATTCGTTCTATTATTTCATCAGGAATTCCTCTGACCACCTGTACCTTTTCCACACCGGGAAACGCTTTATACAGGTTAAAAAAACTATGCAGCGGGCCCGCACCATTGATCATGGTTCCGCCCACAAAGCCATATCTGTCTATTAATATCGTTTTGGCTCCGTTTCTCGCGGCAGCAATTGCTGCCACGATGCCTGCTGTACCTCCTCCCGCTACAATCGTATCGCATAAGTAATTTACAGGAGTCTGTTTTTCTTCCTTTATATATCTTTTTTCCATTACAAATCCTACCTTTATGTTCTGCTGCGTTTATAATTTAATTCTCATATCATATACATCAATCATCTACTGTAATTACATGATAAGGATAAGGATATACCGGATTGTAGATTCCAGGATACATACTGCAAATACCATTTCTCTTCTGAACAGTGATGTATACCATCAGATCCCAGTCTGCTGTCACATATTCACCCGGAATTACTGCTTCATACCCTTCCCCTGTTTCTGTCATTACCAAAGTATGGAATAATCCTTCTGTCTGATTAACATGTCTGTAATGAAGCACCGGGGTATCCGGCCATATTCCAACACCAGTTTTGCTGACTCTGATTCTGATATCACTGCCGGCTTTTACCTCTGCCGGAAACTCTGAAGACAAACATAATTCTTTTTCTTCTTTTTCCTTTTTATACAAGGTATCAGTTACAGAGGCCCCGTCCAATAATTTTTCTATTGTATTCAAATCCGCCTCAAGTTCTTTTTTCAAATCCCTCCAGGTACCACGTCGTGTTTTGGAACCCGCGGAACTGAAATCCAAATCATGATAGTAAGCCTTATCCCCTTTTTCTGAAAGAAGTTCCCAATATCTCAGAGCTCTCCTGAATAGAGTTTCACATGCTTTTAAATGTGCTGTATCTTTATTATGTTTCCACCAGGCCAGTTCTAACGCTGCTCTGATTTTATATGCGTGATATCTTGCCATATCACAAAGCATACGGAGATCAACCAGCAAGGCCTTATATTCCGCATTATCTCCTTTTTCCGGTACAGCCTGCGCCTGGCTGATTTTTTCCTCTACACCGTCAGCTAATGTCTGAAGCCATCCCGCATACTGCACAGGTGTATATTTACCAGCCATTGTTCCATTCACACAATCCTTTACATACTCTTCTATACCGTAAAACATTCCATGATCACTGGGTTCTGTAGAACCGTAAGTGATCCCGCTCTGAAAATCATACTTCTGCGGAGAATATAAATTATTTTCATCGAACAATGCAAAGCCTGTGCTCATCTCAGTCCAATAACGCAGTGACGGATGAACCGGCATATGTACTGTTGTAATCATCGGAATAATCTTGCTGGCCTCTGCAAGCGCCTGCTCCAGAATCTTTCCTCTCCCTTTTCCAAAATGGGAATCAAATTCCCTCAGCCATACCTTTTCATGTGTATCTGTTCGGTAGCCCAGCCGTCCAAACATCGTATACCACATCCAGAACCTTTCATCTTCCCATTTACCGGAACGTAATGACTCATCTGCAAAAGTATTCCATGCTTCCTTATGTGATAATTCATGTCCATACTTCAGAGATAAAGGTGCATTAACCTGAAATCCGGCAGCCTGGGACAGACTGCAGCTCTTGGAAAAACGTCTTGCATAATCTGCATCTCCCCATAAAAACAGATTGGTTGACCCATAGTTCCATAATCTGAAAATCACATTATAATACCGGGGCTTTTTCAGCATGTCCGCATAAGAATATCTTCGTGAATGATTAAAATTATCAAGCTGTGCCAGCTCTTCGCTTCGCATTGTAGAAAGATGATATGGCAAGGCTGCATGTTCACACCAGTACTTTGTAGGCACTTCTACCTTCAGTCCTCTTGCAAATGCATGCCTGACCATCGTTTCCGTCAGCCCTTTTGCCCGCAAATCAAGTGTAAATGTCTTTCCAAGCTCATTTCCTGCATCGGCAACCGCATCCGCACAGTGATTCCAGAAGGCTTCCGCAGATACCTGTGTTCCCACCCCTGACTCATGATTCACTCTGAACTGTACAATATCAATATCCGGAACTGCTTTTAACAAAGCCTTCATACCACAATAGCAATATTCACTGAGCATATTCTCGTCTTCCGGCAGACCTGATACCAGTTCATCCTGTTCTGTCGTCCAGGGTCTCTGCTGCCAGGTTGCCAAAACAAACTGGATTCCATACTCATGACATAGAGAAATAATTTTACGGAGCATATTCAAATTCTGCTCTCTTTGTTCCGAACCGAATTCCTTCATCCTTATTTGAGGAAATTCCTCTACTTCTGTAAAAAAGGGATAGGGAGGAGACATATAAGCTGTGTCAAATCCCAGAATCAAACAGAAACGGTTAAATCTTGCCTGGGCCAGTCTTTCAAGATAATAACGCCAAAATTCTTCTGACAAAAACCACTCATTATCCAAATGTCCCAGAAGATATCGATCCATACACCTGACTTCATTCTCCGGAATCTCTGTCTGATCCTCCGCGTTAATAAGCGCATCCACCCCTTCTGTCCGTACCTGCTCCGCCATTTCTAAAAGGGTGTACATAAGTCCCACCTGATCCGAACCGGAAAGCAGAAGTATGTTTCCATCCACAGTTTTACACCATTTCCGAATCGTGCTTTGAGGCTCTCTCACAGGCTTTGTTCCTGTGCTTTTCAAAAGAACTTCTACACGCTGGTCCTCTACACTTCCTACGACAAGAACAAAACCATCCAAATCTTTTTTTTCTGTAAAATGATTTAAAACCTCAACCTGATATCCTGCTTCCTTTATGGCAGTTTCCAGTTTGTTTTTACCATAAACTGCACATCCCTCAACATCAAAATAACAGATACTTTGTTTTCTGCTTTCTCCCATAATGCTTTTTCTCCTCCCTCTGATGGGCATTTAACTATGCTATTCCAGCTGAATATTCGTCTTATCCATTATTCTTTCATTCCAGATGTGGCAATCCCTGCAACAAATTGTTTCTGAAATACGAGGAAAACGGCGAATATAGGAATCAACGAACAAACAGATGCTGCCATAATTGCTCCATAACTGGATGCATTTTCATCTTTGAAAAAATTCAATCCCAAAGGAATTGTGGCGAGTTCTTTACTTCTGATATATACCAACGCTGACTCATATTCATTCCAGGATGATACAAACTGAAAAATAATCAATGCACTGAATGCAGGCACTGCAAGCGGTAATATAATTTTAGAAAAAATTGTAAAATGATTCGCACCGTCAATCTTTGCAGATTCACTCAACTCTTCCGGTATCGACATGAAAAACTGTCTGAGCATAAATGTTCCGAATGCAGTAAACATGCCGGGAAGAATCAACGCCCAGTGTGTATTGTAAAGACCAATCGTCCGAAACAGGGTAAATCTCGGTATCAGCATCATCTGTGCCGGAAATGCAAGTGTGGACAGATAAATTAGGAAAATTACGTCTCTTCCTTTGAATTTAATCTTGGCAAATGCATATGCTGCCAAAGAACTTGTAAACACCTCACCTGCAACTGATAATAATGTTACCTTTACAGAATTACCAAAAAAGGTGGAAAAAGGCACATCGGAATTCCATACTCTGTTATAGTTACTCCATGTAAAATTATCCGGGATCCAGTCAATAGGAAAGGCAAAAATGGTATTATCAGGTTTGAAGGAAGCCGAAAGCATCCAGGCAAAGGGCAGCAGCATCGCAACCGATATGATACCCATAATTATGGTAAATATAATTTTAACTATCAGTTTTTTCTTACTGTAACTCAATCTAATCCCCCCTTATTATCCTTCATTTTTTCTTGTAAATATCATCCTGCCGATTGTAAAAATAAATACCAGGAAAAACAATACCCATGCCATAGCCGTTGCATATCCTATTTCATTATACTGGAATGCATTTTTATAAATATAATATACCAGTACTGATGATGAATTGCCCGGTCCGCCTTTTGTCATTACCTGCACCGGGGTAAACACCTGGAATGAACTGATGAAAGATATCATCGTCAGAAAGAACATTGTATTGCTCAGGGAAGGAATTGTTATATAGAAAAATTTCTGAATACCGTTTGCACCATCAATTTCCGCCGACTCATACAAGGACTTGGAAATACCCTGAAGTCCGGCAAGTACTACAATAATATTATAACCGATACGCTGCCAGATACCTACAATTATAATTGACAGCAAAGAGGTACTCGTAGCGTTTAACCACCGCGGCGGATTATCAATTCCCAGTGTCATCAGCACCTGATTAATCGGGCCGTAAGACGGAAGAAATAAAATCATCCAGACCACTGACACCGCTACCATGGAAGATACGTTAGGCAGATAAAAAGCCAACCTTAAAATCCCTTTGCCAAATACGTATTCATTCAGGATGACCGCAAATACCAATGCCAGAAAAATAGCAACCGGCACAAGCACAACACCATAAATTAATGTGTTAATAAGGGAACGGATAAACACATCATCGTGTAGCAATCTGGCATAATTATCAAGACCTACAAATTCCATATTTTTAAAACCGGATGCAAAATTCCATTTTGTTACGCTTAATCCGAGTGCCAGAACCAGCGGTATCAATTTGAATGCAATGTATCCTATGAAGTTTAGCGCCAGAAACGAATAGCCTGCCAGATTTTCTTTTGTCTGGAGTTTCATTGTTCCTGATTTTGTTTTTCCTTTCAATCTTGAACCAGAAATCATAATCACTTCCTATCAGACAGATGGCTTTTTTAAGCGGTATACTCCTCCGTTCATCAAATATTTCAGAAGGAGTATACCAGCATGCGGAATAACCCGCCATCGTCATAATTATTATGTATTAATCAGTTATTATTTTGCTAAATCAGCTGTAATTGCGGCATCCACGCTCTTCTGAAGTTCATTCAGAGCTTCTTCAACTCCCATTTCACCACTGAACACAAGAGACATAATATTTTCCATACCCTCCTGTATTGCCACATAACCCTGTTTAATAGTACAGTCCTTACTTACAAGAGTACGATCCTTCATCATTGTGTCCATTGCCATATCATAATCAAGGCCAGGCTTTTCTTTAAAAATAATTTCATTGAATGCACGTTCATCTTCTTCATTATCAAATTCAACAGCCGGATGCATCGCTTTGGGACCGGCAAACAGGTCAGGTCTGTCAATACAGATATACTTTAAAAGTTCCCAGGCTGCTTCCGGATTTTCTACGTTAGCCGGTATACTTGCTGTTGAAGAATAACAGGTGGTGATTGTTTGTCCACCGTCCGGAGTAGGCATATCCACCATACCGATATCCGTCCCCTCCGGAATCTCACCATAGCTTGATTTCAGGTAAAGACATCCATAAACCGGCGCAATCCACATCGCATATTTTCCATTATAAAGTCCTGCCATACCCACAGGGTCACTATTATACTGTAACGCAGTAATCTCTTCCACAGGGACAATACACTGATCCTTAAACGTCATGTCCACAAAGAACTGCAGACTTTCCCTCATCTCGTCACTTCCGAAAGTTGAAGCTGTAAAATCATCGTTGTAATATGCGTTGTTACCTAATTTCTGCCTTGCTATCAAATCCCAGTAATTATCGGAGCCGCTGCTGCCTGCTGTATCAATCATTGCTCCATATACCTTATCCGCACCGCTGCCGCTTGTTAATTTAATGGCAGTTTCCCTGAAATCTTCCCAGGTCCATCCTGACTGAGGATATTCAAGTCCGGCTTCATCAAACATATTCTTGTTAAAGAACACCATATTAATATTATTGCAGTAAGGAATTGAATAATAATCACCGTTGATATTCTGTGTTTCTTCAATTGCGGTTCCCAGTTTTTCTGCGTAGTCCCATCCTTCTTTATCAAAAAACTGTTTCAGTCCCATGTAAACTCCATCATCCGCTCTCTGTCTTAAATCGGTATGGCTGGCCTGCGTCATAACATCAATTTTTTCTCCTGAAGCCAAAGCGGTATTAATCGTAAGAGTCATGGCATCCGCAAGCTTCTGATAAACCAGGTTATATTTTCCGGCATAGTCCGAATTGAAATTTTCTATCAGCGGCTTAATATTATCCGGATTGGACCATGCGTAAAAATCCAGCTCATATAAACCATCTGAACCTTTATTTTCCTGATTTTCTTCTCCCGTTGTTGCTGCTGCCTGCGGCGTGCTTTCTGCTGCCGGCTGTGCTGGTGTTTCATTGCTGCTTCCACAAGCTGCCATCACTCCTGCTGTCATTGCTACTGTTAACAAAATTGCTATTTTTTTCTTCCATCTGTTCATTTTTGTAATCCTCCCAAATTAATTATAAATAAAAACCCCAGTTACTTTTTCTGCCCTCCCTTCTTCTCTAAATTATTATCTTATCGTTTTCTTGAAACGTTTTGATACCCTTAAAAGCTCTATCCTGTTTATTAGTAACAGGAACTCTCAGACTCTGATGATACTGGTAAGTCCTTCCGGAATAATCGTGATTTTCTTTTCTCTGCCAAGTATGGTATCTGCTATTGACAAAGCATGTTCTAAATTATCGGCAGGAATCAAATGCATTTGCCTGACAAGCTCCGGTTCCGCTGCGCTTACCAGAATTACTGTAAATTTATGAACAATTCTTGCAAATATCTGTGATTGCCATTGATCTGCTTCTGTCTTATTTCTTCCGGTAGATAAAATTTTTTCCAGTATTATTCCAGCATCCTTTTCTTGACTGAAGGTTTTGTAAAATCCTTCTGCTCCGCATCCTTCCCTGCATTCTGCTGCCATAATTATGACGCCGCCCTTTTCACAGCAGTTTTCGGCAGTTGCCATTCCTTTTACCGATTGATATATATTCTGATCCATAGGAAAACCATTATTTGATGTAATCACAATTGGGGATATTATCTTATCGGTTTTACATAACCCTTCCAGAAATTGTACTCCTTTCAAATGTGCATCTTCCGCATCTCCTGCAAACGCACCTATTACCTTGTGTCTTGAATTGATTACCACATTTACAATATAGGCAAGCCCTGCTTTTCGAGCCGCAAAAATCATATCTTCATGAATGGGATTTCCTTCAAGTATGCCATATTGAGCCTTGGGATCAGCAATAAATTCTGCACAATGGTTTGCATATACAGTTTTTCGTGATGCAATCCCAGGAAGAACACTCTTTCGTCCTCCTGAATACCCTGCAAAAAAATGAGGTTCAATAAAACCTTCCGCAATCAGCAAATCTGCCTCTGCAGCCATTTTATTAATAAACAATTCTCCGCCGGACGGCAGCTTCCCCAAATAGACCTGTTCCCTGGCATCACAATCATGAATCACAATAGGTATCTTGTTTACAATTTCCTTGCCAAATTTTTCTGTCAATTCATTACGAGTTGTTTCTCTATGGCATCCGGTAGCAATAAGTATGGTAATCTCGGCATCCGGATTTCCTCTCTTTATTTCCTCAAGCATAAGTGGAATAATCAAACGGCTGGGAACCGGCCTTGTATGGTCGCTGGCAATTATAACAATTTTATTCTTACCTTTTGCTAATTTTTCCAGTCTGCAACATCCATATGGATGTTGCATTGCCTTTTTTATGATTTCATTTTCCGATTCCTCTGTCTCATAACGATCCAAATTACTCGTTATGATTCCCGCTATACGCTTATCACTGATTGTTGTTTCCAAAAAACCTTTTCCATAAGGTATCCTTATTTTCATATTGACTCCCAGCATCAGAACAGTTAATTTACTACATTAATCCATTTTCCTTCAACAAAGGCTTTTAAATCAGCAACAGCAACATCCATCAGTCTTTGCCTGCTTTCCTTGGGTGCCCATGCTATATGAGGCGTTAATATACTGTTATAACAGCCCAGCAGAGGATTATCCGGACTAATCGGTTCACTGGACACAACATCGCACGCTGCGGCATAGACTTTCTTTGTTCTCAATGCCTTTGCCAGATCTTCTTCTTTGATTAAAGCTCCTCTGCTGGTATTAATGAGAATAACACCGTCTTTCATTTTGCTTATATTTTTCTCATTAATAATCCCCTCTGTTTCCGGGAACAACGGACAATTGAGTGAAATTACATCTGATTCTTTCAGTAATTCATCAAGTGATACATACTTGCCAATTGCCTTGCCTGAATCATTCTGATGGGCATCATATGCTATTACCTGCATACCAAAAGCTTTTGCCAACTTACCCACAGCCTGTCCGATCCGTCCAAATCCTATAATTCCCATTGTCTTATCTGCAAGTTCGATTAAAGGATATTTCCAGAAACACCAATCCTCATTCTCTGTCCATTCCCCTCTTTTTACAGCGTCCGAATGTTCTGTAACATGATGACAAATTTCCAGCAGCAATGCAAAAGTCATTTGAGCTACTGCCGTCGTACCATAAGTTGGAATGTTACATACTGGTATTCCCCTTTCTCTTGCCGCTTTTATATCCACAACGTTATATCCTGTAGCAAGTACTCCAACATATCTAATCTGCGGACAAGCTTCAAAAACTTTCCTATCTAAGGGTGTTTTATTGACAATCACAGCTTCTGCATCCCCTATACGGGAAATGACATCTTCTTTGGCTGTCCTGTCATATACGGTCAGTTCTCCCAGTTTTTCAAACCCTTCCCAACTTAAATCACCGGGATTCTCTGTATATCCATCCAAAATTACTATTTTCATATTCATTCCCTCCATTGCTTTTGCAGCTAAAATATTTAATCTTCCAAAATAGCCCAGGCTCTATTAATTACCCTTTTAGTACCGGTAAGTACCACATCTCCGTCTTCTTCCTTCCAGGGCTTTACTTCAAAAGAAAGGACATATGGATTAGCTGCATCAAGAAAACCTTCTTCCTTCAATACCCTGAAAAAATCCAACAGCTGAACTGTATCATTTGCACTGTCCGGGAATCCAAACCGTGGATGCTGATCCCCATATGCCTCATAACCCTTTTTTATTACCGCATTGCCTATATGGAAGTGCGTAATATAAGGTCTTAATGTCCGAATTACAAACTTTGAGGTTTCATAGGTGGTAGGAAAATGGGACAAATCAACAATTAATCCAAAATTGCTGCATCTGCTCCTCATATCCGCAGCAAACCTTGCAGCATATGGAGCCGGTCCTATTAAGGCTTCCTTATCCATATCATAATCAAATACTTCCAGTTCCACAGACATACCTTTTGAAGCTGCATATTCACAAACATTTTCAGTTGTTTTAATTAACTGTAAATACGCTTTTTCTCTGGTTTCTTTTTCCCATTTTCCAGCTAAAAATGCTATTCCCTTCGCTCCCAGATATTCTGCTTCATCCACTGCTTCCAGGAGAGTCCGTTCTGCTTTTTCCCTGCCTTCCTCATTAATATCATTAGGATTGAGCCCCGGTCCCAAAAGCCTTGGCTGTGCACCATAGCAAACCTTCATGTGAGCCTGTTCCAGCATCTCTTTAGCCTTTTCACGAACAAAAGCATCCTTTATCTGGGTTACTTCCAGTGCATCAAAGTAATCATCACAGCAAATTGTTTTAATAGAATCCAACAGCTCATATTCTGCCGGAGGATGGCTCATCCACTGGATAGTTCCAATCTGAAAATACTTATGAATTGAATCTTTCATATATAATACCTCGCTTTATTTACACAAAATAACTGCTATGTCATTGACATTAGTTCCTGTAGCTCCAGTCTTGATTAAGCCTCCGATTTTATCAAGTGCATGATAAGAATCATTATTTTTTAATACTTCTTCACAGCTTATCCCCAATGCCTCCAGTTTTTCTGCTGTCCTGCCATCCACAATTCCTCCGGCAGCATCTGTCGGCCCGTCTGTTCCATCGGAACTGATTGCAAAAATTACCACATTATCCAGTCCACGGATTCCCACAGCTGCACTCAATGCAATTTCCTGATTTCTGCCGCCTTTACCCTTACCTAAAACTTTTACAATAGTTTCTCCTCCCACAATAATTGCACATGGCGGTTTCAGGCTGTAATCTTTCTTTTCTATTACTGTGTGTGCTATAGACGCAATGAATTTTCCCGCTTCTCTTGCCTCACAATCCAGAGTGTTGGATAAAATATATGGCTTATATCCCAGTTCCTTCGCATATTTAGCCGCTGCTTTGCAGAACTCACTGACACTGCCTGTCAAATATGTCTCCACATTATCCACACATCTTGGTGTTTCCTTTTTTAAAGCTGACAAAATATGACTGTCTAGCTTTAGTCCATATTTTTCAATAATACTGAATGCATCTTCACAGGTAGAGGTATCCGCATAAGCAGGTCCTGAAGCAATCATATCCAGTTTATCTCCAAGGATATCAGATAATACGATGGCACATATTTTTGCCGGCGCACAATATGCTGCAAATTTTCCACCTTTTACATCCGACAGCCTTTTTCTTATTGTATTAATTTCAGTAATACTGGCCCCGCATCTTAGGCACTGCTGTGTAACGTTCTGAACATCCTCCAAGGTAATTCCCTGTACTGGTTTTTCAAACAGGGAAGAGCCGCCGCCGGATAGAAGAAAAATAATATTATCTTTTTCTGTTAATTCTTTTACCATATCAATAATTTTCTGAGTGCCCAAAATTGAATTATTGTCCGGTATCGGATGGCCTGCTTCAATAATTTCGAAGTTCTCCAGATTCTGTTTTGAATGTCCATATTTCGTCAGTATAATTCCTTTTCGGATATGACTCCCAAATATCTCCTGACATGTGTGAGCCATTTTCCATGCTGCCTTTCCTACCGCCACAACATAAACATTCTCCATATTTTTTCTGTTGCCTAATACGCTACGGACCGCTTTATCAGGCAATACCTCTTTAATTGCCTTCCGGATTATTATTTCAGCGTCCCGATATGCTGTTTCCATTCCCTGTTTAAACACCTCTGCTTTCCCTACTTAAGCAAGGTAAAGATTTGCTCACCGCTTTTTTGTATGTCTTAATTATAGCTTTGTCATTTTCTTTTCTCTCGTCCCCCTTCACCAAAGATTTCATTTGTTTTTTGTGTCAGCGACACAAAAAAATGGAGTAAAGAAAATCACTCGTTCTTTACTCCATCTTTCACTATTTTCTTAATAAGTAATAATAAAAACATTCCATAAATTCTCTGTCTGAATTTTTTGAAAGGGGATTCATATTCAGGATTTCCCTGATTTTATCCAGCCTGTATACCAATGTATTCTTATGCACATGCAGCCAGTCACTGGCTTTATTTAAATTATACTCATTCTCAATCAAAGCGCCTATTGTCTCCAAATAGTTATCAATAAACTTCTGTCCCAGTTTCTGTCTCAGCATCAGAAAAATCGTATGAAATTCAGTCATTGATGCCATTGACTCCAAATATTTTACAATATAATCATAAAAATAAAAACTTCCTGATTTTCTTATATTCTTCTGCATCCACAGACAATACAGATAAGCCTGTCGGTAATACATAATATCATTTTGCAGCGGCCCTATATATATGCTGGACCTAATATCTGCATTTCTTATATATTGCAGGAATGACGCCAAATACTCTGCAATCATATACTTATAATCCTGCATAATATATCCGATTGGGCAGTCAATAGATTTAAAAATTACCAGAAAACCTTCTCTTGTAATATCTACAAAATCCTGTCTTGAAAAGAATTTGTTATCCTCCAACAGCATCCTCAGTTTTTCGCCACTTACCGCACTATCCTTACATTCTATCAAGATAGGAACACGTACCATCTCTTCTTCCAGATTCAATGCAATGATATATTTTGTCAAATCCTCTCTAACAAAATCATCACTGTACAGGATAAGATGTACCAGCTGTTCCTTTAAATTATATTTTCGCAGGCTTTCAAACTTGTAGGACTCGTACTCCAGCATCAATTCAACAGACATTTTTACAATCTTGGCAACCGGCATAATCTCACGTGGATCTCCGGAGAGACCAACCACTCCCTCTTTTCTTTTGTTTACATGAACCACCATATTAACGCCGCATTTTACACCCTTGTCCAAATCTTCTTTTGTAACGACCCTGCTGTCCTCGTCCCCTTTCATAAGCTGAAATGCCACCTCATGAAATGTACCAACCCTTTCTTTCAACCTGCTCGCTATGATAATCCCATCCTCGTCCATAATATTGATATTATATTCGGTAAACTGTGATAATTTATCAATTAATCGTTCTGCAAACAACCTGTCAATCATCTTTTATATCCCTGCCATTCATTATTTACTACTTTTCTATAGTATAATTACTTTACTCCGTTCTGGCTAGTGATAATTTTTAACATTAGGTTACTTTATTTCTTATATTTTATTATGCCAACCATTTTTTCTGTAATTATATGTCCTTTCATCCATTTTTAAGTTTCTGTACTTTTCCAGATACACTCTTGACTTTTCTGCACTGCCAGTTTATAGTAAAAAAGAATTTAATACAGATGCACGCTAGGGGAGCCGATTGCTGAGACTGAAACCGATGGTTTCTGACCCTTACCACTTGACCCGGGTAATACCGGCGTAAGGAAGCACCTTTGTAAAAGCAAATAAAAAACTGCTTATACCTTCTACATTTGCCTTTACAAAGGAACGTCATATGATTGTAATTGTCCGCGATATAACTGTAATGGTCATTATCGCCGCCTACTTTCATTGTTTCCCCTCTTTGCGTACTAATACCAAGGAGGTTTTTTTATGAGTAAAAGTTCTATCACTGTAAAGCAGGTCGTTTATTCTGGCGTTGCCATTGCACTGGCAACCGTCATCGCCACCGTTATCAAGCTGCCCAGCCTTCCCAACGGCGGTTCCATCACTTTGTTTTCCATGTTAATCGTATGCCTGGTAGGCTATTGGTACGGCCCCAAGGTAGGCATTATCGCTGCGCTGGCTTACGGCGTACTGCAGTTTATTACCGGGCCTTACGTGGTTCATCCCGCCCAGGTGCTCCTGGACTTCCCGCTTGCCTTCGGCGCGCTCGGCCTTTCCGGCTTCTTCAGCAAATCCAAGCATGGGCTTCTGAAGGGTTATCTTGTAGGCGTGGCAGGACGTTTCCTGTTCCATGAAATTTCCGGATTTATTTTCTACACTACATACGTGGGGGATTTTGGAGGAAACATGGCTGCAATCTGGGCCTCTACCTTGTATAACCTGAGCTATATCCTTCCGGAAGCAATCCTTACGGTGATTCTGATTGCACTGCCGCCGGTTGAGAAGGTGATGGGCAGGCTGAAGGTTATGGCTACCAGCAGCAACTAAACTATATCGTTATATAGTCTTGTTTTGTATTGTAAAAAGCATCTTCAAGAATACTGAACAGCTGTACTAAAGAAAAACAGCAGGCAAAATCCGCCTGCTGCTTTTCTTTATCCATGATACTTATACCACAAAAAAACGGCCCTGCCAAAACCCAACAGGACCGTCACACTTCACACCTTATATATTTCGTTCTATTGCAAAACAAGCACAGCCACTGCTCCATCCATCAAAATCCATCTATAGAATCTCAACACTCCAACTATTCCTGTACACCCCACCGCTCTGCACGCTCTTCAATCCCGGCTGTGTGGAAAGGTCTTCCACAATATCCTGCCTGGAAGGCAGGGAGGACCAGGGTTCAATGCAGACATAAGGAGCCTCCGAACGTGTGGCATGCCAGAAGCCCACATAATCCATATCCGGGTAGCTCACCGTCACGCGCCGCTCTCCCTTATCGGATTTAATGGAAACCGTTTTGGGCATATGGGTCAGTACAATCGCGTCATCATCAAAAAGACTGTGCTTCAGAGGAATTTTATTCCCATCGGTAAGGGGATAAGGCGTATCCTTGCCGTCTACAAAGCAGGTGGGTGAAATTCCGATTTTAACAGGGGTATCGTATTCCTTCTGTCCGCCGAATTCCAGATAGTAATCTTCAAAATCCAGTCCATCCTCCATGGGTACCAGGAATCCGGGGTGCCCGCCGATACCGAAATACATGGTTTTTCCGTCATGGTTCTCTACCTGGTAGGTGATGTTGAGCATATCCCCGTCCAACTCATAAATCACGCGGTATGTAAACTCATAAGGATAACAGGCTCTTGTCTCTTCATTGGCATCCAGCCGGAAAACAATGCGCTCCCCGCTCTGTTCCTCCATCGCCAGCTCCGTCACATGGATAAAACCATGGATTGGCATATGATAGGTCACGCCATCCAGCGTATACTTTCCTTCTGTCATACGGGCGATATATGGAAAAAGATTAGGCGCTTTCTCGTCCCAGAATGCCGGATCCGCCTGCCACAGGTACTCCCTCCCGTCTCTGATAATCGACTGGAGCTCCCCGCCCCTGCTGCTTATCTGTACTGTAAGTCTGTCGTTTGCAATCGTATAATTCATAATCCTTCCCCTTCCTGGTTTTTATTCTTTTCGCCGGCATCCGCCGCTGCCGATGCACAGTTATCCGTCCATCACTGAAACGGATTGTAAAATCTGCTCCCATCATAAAATGTGAAAACCATAGCTGCAATTACAAAGCAGATAACAAAAACAAGCGTAAGATAATCATTGCGCTGCAGTTTTTTCCCCATATACCAGGTTCTCTTTTTGTTCTTTCCAAATCCGCGCAGCTCCATTGCATTGCTCACTACGTCAATTCTGTCCATGCTGGAAAAAATCAACGGGAAAATGATGTTTGCCATTCTCTTCAGCCGTTTAAAAAAGGATGTCTTACTGGACATTTCGATTCCCCTAGCTTCCTGGGCATGCTTGATTTTGGAAAAATCCGCCTGTACGTCAGGCACATAGCGCAGCGCGATGGCAATGGAATAGCCGATATTGTAGCTGATCCCAAGGCGGTTCATGCTGGCCGCAAGCTCGCTGGGATTGGTGGTCACCATAAACATCAGAACCACAGGCACGACCGTAAAGTATTTGAGCATGATATTAAACTCATAAAAAAGCTGCTCCGTAGTCATGCTGTAATGGCCTGCAATGTGGAAAAGCACCGTTTTGGTCCCGTAAATTTCAGTCCCCTGGAAGGGGGAAAACAGGAAAATGGTAAGCAGGTTCAGAAACAGGAAAAACAGGATGAACTTGAAAACCGTTCCCACCTGCTTCCACTCGGTTTTGGACACTTTGAAAATGACAAGGCTGAAGGCCAGCATAACGGCCAGAACCCTTGTGTCATAGGTCAGCATGCCGGCAATTGACCACAGAAGGAAGAAAATCATTTTTGTCACGCCGCTCAGCCGGTGAATCCAGGTATCCTTCGGCGCATAGGTAAGCACTCTAGCCATTGGCCCGCTCCTCCCTTTCAAAAAATATGAATCTTTCCACGAAGCCCGACGGGTCGGAAATACCGCATTTTACCGCCAAATCGTATAAAGAGGTTTTCTTCAGATAAGCCTTGTCCGCAATGGCCTCGCTGGTGAGGACCCTGGCGGGAATATCATCCGCTATCATTTCACCGTCCGCTATGACAATGGCGCGGTCCGTGTATTCCAGCATCAGGTGCATATCATGGGTGATCATGATAATCGTAATTCCCAGACGGTCATTCAGTTCCTTGAGGAATTCCATAATTTCCGTGTAATGCCGGAAGTCCTGTCCCGCCGTGGGTTCATCCAGAATCAGGACCTCAGGGTTCATCACAAGGATGGACGCGATGGTCACTCTTTTCTTCTGTCCGAAGCTCAGGGCCGAGATGGGCCAGTTACGGAATGGGTACAGGCCGCAGATTTTCAGCGTTTCGTGGACTCTCTCCTTAATCTCGGCCTCCGGCACGCCTCTCACCGCAAGGCCCAGCGCAACCTCGTCAAATATCATGGGTTTGCTGATCATCTGGTTGGGGTTCTGCATCACAAGTCCGATGACTTCTCCACGCTCTTTAATGGATTTGTCAGCAATATCGGCCCCGTTCAAAAGGATGTTTCCCCGGTCGGGATTGATAAAGCCGCAAATCAGGTTGGACAGGGTGCTCTTTCCGGCCCCGTTTTTGCCGACTATGCTGAGCATCTCGCCTTTTTCAATTTTAAAATCAATATTCCTGAGGACCGGGTTCCCCGTAATATAGGAAAAATCCAGATCCAGCACCTCCAGCGCCGACTGCTTGCCGGGGCGGGGCGGGGGAAGCTGAGCTTTCTTGTACCATGCCTGCACTTTTTCCCGGTAGGGCGCAAGATCCATGGTTTCTATATGCTGGGGACGGGTATCCGCGGTTATCTGGCAGCCCGCATGTTTCAGGGCTGTGATATAAAGAGGTTCCCTGATGCCCTCCTTCTGCAGGATATCCGTACAGAGAAGTTCATCCGGCGTCATATCGGCGACAATGCGCCCTTCTCCCACCACAACAATCCGATCCACATCCCGGTACAGGGCATCCTCCAGGCGGTGTTCGATGATGAGTACGGTTTTTCCCGTGGTCCTGCTGATTTTGTCTATCAGATCAATAGCCTTTTTCCCGGTAGCCGGGTCCAGGTTGGCCAAAGGTTCATCAAATAACAGAACGTCCACATCGTCTATCATTACACCGGCCATGGACACCCTCTGCTTCTGACCGCCGGACAGCTCCGTCGGCGCATGTTTCAGAAGATTCTTCACATCTACGATTTCTGCTACTTCATCAACCTTTGAAAAAATTTCATCCTGGGGCACGCAGTCATTTTCCAGGGCAAAAGCGATATCCTCCGCCACCGTCAGACCGATAAACTGTCCGTCCGTATCCTGCAGTACGGTGCCCACCAGCTTGGACATTCCGAAAATCCCCGCCCTGGAAGGGTCTTCTCCCCCTACCTGCAGTTCTCCCGTGCTTTCCCCGGGAAACGAAAAAGGAACCAGTCCGTTGATACAGTGCGCCAGAGTTGATTTTCCAGAGCCGGACGGTCCCACAATCAGAACCTTTTCCCCGGGATAAACCGCAAGGTTTATATTATACAGGGTGGGGTCTACCTGTGAACGGTACTTAAATGTATAATCCTTGAATTCAATAATCGGTTTCATCCTTTACCTCTCTTTATTTCCGCGGGCAACAGGCCAGACAGCCATGCCTGCATGGATATTGGGCGGCTGCCGCGAGGGTCAGATAGCCCGTTGCCTGTAACGGGCTATCTGATTTTAACAACTCTTATTGATATGTACTACCGCCCGGCTGTAAATATGATGTATAAAGGATGTAAAGGTATAAAAATTAGTTTTTTTGTGTATCAGGACTACTTAACAAACTAAAAAACGCATGGATATTGCATTTTGGAGGATAGTAATATCGATCCCTTACCATGTTTTGCTGACTATCCAAAATTATATTGCACAGGACATTCTTACCACAAACTTCATTCCCCATAAACACTCCTTTTTATTCCGGTCTTGGTTTATTTGGCTTTGGTTTTCCGTTCTCATCTCTGTTTATGGGCATGGCTTTGAGATGGAATTTGATACATCCGTCAGCGCACGGGATATCCATTTCATACTTTTCCTTTAAGCCTCTGTATGTAAAGTCGCCGCCACATCTGATAACCTCGCACCATGTGTATAACTGTGCCATTGTTTTTGGGCACATCCCGGCAGGGCATTCATACGAAAAGATAAACTTATCCCCTTTTTCTAACCCAAGTCTGCAATGCCCGGCTTTTCCTTCGGTAACTGTTAATTCAAATCCCCAATCCTCGGTAACCCATTTTTGCATAGTTAACCCCCTATTATATAAATTTTCTTCGTTATAAATTCCCTGTTATTTTTTGAGTGGCCTACACAAATTTTGCTTAAAACAATTGTATCATATCTTTTACCGGCTTCCCATTTTATTTCTTATAAAAATAAATAGCCTTATGCCAAAAACAATGTGGGTTTGGGAGTTTTCTGAACAACTTATTTTTAGGAAGTGTGCCTCACTCCTGTGCTTGCTCTTCCAAAAGTTACGTTGAAAAAGACCGGAGAAGGTTTCTTTACCTTCCCCGGCCATTTTCTCCTCTGTTTGCGATTGTGTCAGTCCTCCAGACTGCTTATCATCAGGTTCCTCATTCTGCGTACCACCGAAGTAAGTCCCGCATCCGTTTTCTGCATCATGAACAGCATGGTCATACCTGCCGCCGGATCGTTGGCAAAATAGCAGCCCAGCCAGCCGTCCCAGCCATATTCTCCCACATGGTTCAGTGTTGCCGACTGTCCGGGATCCACCATCACACGCATCAGGTTTCCATAGCTGAAGCCGGGCATGTTGGCAAAATTCCTTCCGAACGCTTCCCTCTGTACCTGAGTGAGCTGCCCTGCCGTCATAAAGCGCACTGTGGCAGGCTGCAGAATCCTTCTTCCGTCCAGCTCCCCTTCGTTTAAAAGCATCTGGGCAAACCGGGCGTAGTCGTCAATGGTGGAAACAAGGCCCGCGCCGCCCGATTCAAAGGCAGGCTGCCTGTCCATGGCATTGATGATTCCAAGATGGTTCTGTGTATATCTTTCCAGCTCTCCCGCAGCATTCAGGCGGTAAGCTGCAGCCAGGCGATCCCTTTTTCCCTCCGGCACGAAGAAGCCGGTATCTTTCATTTCCAGCGGTTCAAAGATATTCTTCTTCAGAAATTCCCCGAAGGTCATGCCGGCAGCCGCTTCCACCACCGCGCCCAGCACATCCGCCGAGGTTCCGTACAGCCAGGAGCTTCCGGGCTGAAACGCCAGCGGGCCTTTGCCCAGCGCCCCTGCTATCTCCGCCGTGGTCATCGCCTGATCTGTAAGAAGCCTTTCATCCACCTGACGGAACAGCTCGGTGACATATGCTCCTGTCAGCCCCGGATTTCCGTTATACATCAGTCCTGAGGTCATGCCCAGCAAATCCTTTACCGTGACCTCCCTGACCGCAGGCACCAGCCTTCCGTTCTCCTCCACCAGCTGTCCGGAAAATTCCGGAAGATATCTGGAAACCGGCTCCGCCAGATCCAGCTGTCCCCTCTCAAACAGCACCATGGCTGCTGCCGCCGTAACAGGCTTGCTCATGGAATACAGCCTGTAAATATGATCCCTGCGGACGGCCTCTCCCTTTTCCCGATCCGCCATACCGGCCTGCAGATAGCAAAGCTCCTCTCCATGCTGTCTGACGAGCAGGCTTCCGCCCGCCAGTTCCTTCGCCGCAACAGCCTCTTCCAGTATCTCCTGCATCCGATTCATCAATTCTGCTTTCATTTCTCTGCATCCTTCCCCTTATATCAATTTATTTCTGTCCTATTTTCTCACAAAACAGGCATAAAGAAAAGACCTGTCTTATGTACACCCATAAAAAATCCCGCTCCGGATTACTGCATATGTCCCGGTCAGATTTCTGTCGGTGCCGCTCCTACGGAACAGGATTCCACAAAACACACCGTCCGCAACACTGTCCGCACGACGCGGCAGTTTTACGGCTTCACTGCAATTTTCATCACATGCTCTTTCTTATTCTCAAATATATCATATGCCTCCATCACCTGATCCAGCGTAAATCTATGGGTTATCAGACAGGTGGTATCAAGGCGTCCCTCCGCAATCAGGCGCAGGATTTCATCACAGGCATTGGCATCCACGCCACCGGTTTTAAAGGTCAGGTTCTTTCCGTACATATCCGGCAGGGGAAGGGTCTGGGCTTCTTCATACAGCGCGACCACACATACGACAGCATTGGGACGCGCGATTTTCCAGGCGGTCTGGAAGGTATCCCGGCC
>ERZ780150.516-NODE-516-length-33761-cov-5.879725_pt1 | contig 33761 bp, 27 predicted proteins | sample MGYA00511019_ERZ780150 | MGnify/ENA primary metagenome ERZ780150 (study PRJEB29588, sample SAMEA2151633) | human gut metagenome | biome: human gut; feature: human-associated habitat; material: faeces | place: Denmark | collected 2008/2010 ...
GTCTCGCGGCGGACCAGAACGACCTTCTCGCCCTTCTTGGCCCACTCTTTTGCGTCCTCAGCCGTGAAGACGATCTTGCCGCAAGCTGCGCCAGGGGAAGCCGCCAGGCCCTTGCCAACGACGGTCGCCTTCTTCAGGGCGTCCGCGTCGAACTGCGGATGCAGCAGAGCGTCGAGCTGCTGCGGCTCTACGCGCAGGACTGCCTCTTCCTCGTCGATCATGCCCTCGTGTACGAGGTCAACGGCGATCTTCAGGGCAGCGTTTGCGGTGCGCTTGCCGTTACGGGTCTGCAACATGTAGAGCTTGCCATTCTCGATGGTGAACTCCATGTCCTGCATGTCCTTGTAGTGCTTCTCCAGGCGGTCGGCGATGGCGGCGAACTGCTCGTACACCGCGGGCATCTCCTCATGCAGCTTGGAGATGGGGGAAGGGGTGCGCACGCCGGCCACCACGTCCTCGCCCTGGGCGTTGATCAGGTACTCGCCGAACAGGGCCTTCTCGCCGGTGGCGGGGTTGCGGGTGAAGGCCACGCCGGTGCCGCAGTCGTCGCCCATGTTGCCGAAGGCCATGGACTGCACGTTGACGGCGGTGCCCCAGGAGTAGGGGATGTCGTTGTCCCGGCGGTAGACGTTGGCGCGGGGGTTGTCCCAGGAGCGGAACACGGCCTTGACGGCCTCCATGAGCTGGACCTTGGGATCCTGGGGGAAGTCCTCGCCCTTCTCCTTCTTGTAGAACTCCTTGAACAGAACCACCAGGTTCTTCATGTCCTCGGTATCCAGCTCCACGTCCTGCTTGACGCCCTTCTTGGCCTTGACGTCGTCGATAATCTCCTCAAAGCGCTTCTTGCTCAGCTCCATCACCACGTCGGAGAACATCTGGATGAACCGGCGGTAGGAGTCGTAGGCGAAGCGGGGGTTGTTGGTGAACTTGGCCAGGCCCTCCACCACGGTGTCGTTGAGGCCCAGGTTGAGGATGGTGTCCATCATGCCGGGCATGGAGGCGCGGGCGCCGGAGCGCACGGAAACCAGCAGGGGGTTCTCGGGATCGGCGAACTTCTTGCCACAGATGGCCTCCATCTTGCCCAGGTACTCGTAGATCTGGGCCTGGATGTCCGCGTTGATCTGGCGGCCGTCGTTATAATACTGGGTGCAGGCCTCGGTGGTGACGGTGAAGCCCTGGGGCACGGGCATACCCAGATTGGTCATCTCAGCCAGGTTGGCGCCCTTGCCGCCCAGCAGCTCCCGCATGGAGCCGTTGCCCTCTGAGAACAAATAGACATACTTATGCGTGTTGGCCATTTGTCATTCCTCCTAGATTTACGTTGCACTACTATACTCAAATACAGTAACCGGAGACATTATACCATTTTGCCAAAAGATTGCAAGAGATACCCGTCGGTTTTCTTTCTCTTTTGCTCAATTTTCGCCACTTTGGGCGCACGGAAGTGCCAACTGGCTTCATTTTGCTCCAGCCGTCCCCGCCCCGACCGGCCGCGCATAAAAAATGCCCGCAGAAGCGGACATCGTGTTTTTAAATGTCTACATTATCAAACATGTGGATGTTTAGTAAATATATCATTTTTGCAGGAAAATTGCAACAGGCTATTAATATATTTTACAAATTTATTTCCTAAATCTTCCTATCGCAAAATGTTGTATCCTCGTTTAAAAAGGTAGACATTTACAAAAAGGAGGATACACCATGAGACATCAAAAAAAACGGTGGTTTGCCGCATTATTATCCTTATGTATGTTACTATCTATTCTTCCTTCAACTTCTCTAGCTTTTAGTGAAAGCGAAGAGACCTGGAGTGGGAACAGGAGGAATCAGACCATTGATGGCGGAACCCATACAATTACGCTTAGTAATCTTACTATTGACTCACCGGGCGTTGAGAAATCTGCTATTGATATAACTGGTAACGCAGATGTCACCTTTATATTGGAGGGCAACAACACTCTCAGAGGTTACCGGAATCATCCTGCCATCTGGGTGGAGTCCGGTTCCTCCGTTACCTTTGAAGGAAACGGATTACTCGAGGCCTCCGCCGGGGGGGCATCCATCGGTTTGGGGGCGGCCGGAATCGGCGGTGGATATGGCGCCAGCAGTAATTTTGGCAATATCACCATCAACGGTGGTACCATCATTGCCCGAGGCTCCGGAGGCGGCGCGGGCATCGGCGGCGGCTACGAGGTCGGCAGCGGGACTGTAACCGGCAATGTTACCATCAACGGCGGATACGTCACGGCCATCGGTGGGTCAAGCGGCAGTACCGGCGGCGCGGGCATCGGCTCCGGTGAGAACGCAAACTATAGCGGAACCGTCACCATCAACGGCGGTGTGGTATACGCCGAGGGCGGTGCGGACTCCACCAGCATCGGCAGCGGCAACCGTGCTATCGGTACAAGCGACAACGGAGCCTTCACCACCGGCACGGGCGGAAACGCCGTCATCGTGGCCCCGGACGGCATTGGGGACCCCTCCGGCTTCGCTGACTGGGACAGTATTTTTATCAGCTATGAGGGCAGTAATACGAGCGCGACGGTGGGTGAGGACGGTACGGTTCACCTGAATGACACAGAGGCCAATATCCAGGTCTGGGGTGAACCGGTGATTGACTATCCGCTTGTGGTGGAAAGCGGCACCGAGCTGCGGGTCGTCCAGAATGACCGAAACTACGCCTACGCCACTCTGGAAATCGGCCAGGACGGCAAACTGACCAATAACGGCACCGTCACCGTAGACGAGGGAAGCACCCTGATTCTGCTGGAAGGTCTTGACCAGACAGATGGCAGCGGTACACTGGAATGCACCGGCACCGTCAAACTACCCCCGGAGGAAAAGCTGATTGCCCTGTCCGGCGCGGAGGACCTGACCTACAACGGCACGGAGCAGAGCCCCGAGGTAAGCGTTACATTAAATCTGTGGGGCTATTCCCATACCTATGGGAATCCGGCGGACTATACCGTAACTTACACAGATGCCACAAACGCCGGAGAGACCGCCAAGGCCGTTGTTACCTCCACTGGTGCCGGCGACCTGCTGGAGGGCAGCGCCTCCAGGACCTTTACCATTCAACCCGCCGATTATACCATTAACGTGTCCGACGGGAATTGGACAGTGGCGCATGGTGAAACGCAGCTCCTGTCCAAGCTGCCCCCTGCCACCATTTCCATTGACCCGTCGATTCAAGATGACCTGACCGGCCTGAGGGCTGGGAACCTGACTTGGTATATGGATGAGCAACATTCGCAAGCGGTGACCGATACCTCCCTTCAGAATACATCCGCCGGCGAAGAGGTACCCCTCTATTGGGTTTTCAGCCACAGTGATTCCAATTTTGCGCCAGAGTCCAAGTCCGGGACACTGACCATCACGATTACCAATCTGCCCATTTATCCGGTTGTGATCCGGCAGGGAGATGAGGTTGTTACAAATGGTACCATCAACAAGACCTATGGGGATGAAAACTTCACTCTAACTGTCGAACTTCAAAAGGATGATAGTCCTATTTCTCCTGATAGTCTAGTTACCTTTACTAGCAACAATGAAGATGTGGTAACGGTAGCCCAGAATGGTGAGGTTACCATCACCGGCAGCGGAACCGCTGTCATTACCGCCAGCGTGGCGGAAAAAGGCGGAGACGATGGCTATGCCGCCGCCAGCGGTACCGTCACCGTATCTGTGGCTCAAAAGCCGATTTCCGTGGATGACAGCACCGTGAAGCTGAACGGTCACTCCAGTCCGTATACGTGGCCCTATGATGGACATGCGTCGGTTACAGTCGATGCCGAACTGACCCAAGCTGACATTGTAGGCAGCGATGATGTGGATGTGACCGCCACCGGAACACTGAGCAATGCAAACGCCGGCAATCGGTCGGTCACCCTTTCTTACGAGCTGACCGGCGACCGGGCCATGCACTACGTTCTGCGTCCAGCCCAAGCAAGTAAGCCGGTGGTCGTTGCCAAAGCTGATCCCGGCCAGAATCAGATTTCTGCCAATCCCGGCGCCTTGACCATCGCCAACCGGGCAGCCAGGACGTATACCTATTCCCTCTCCCAGTTGACTGCTGGACTGGATGGCTTGGGAAACATCTCCTATAAGTTGGGTAATATTACAATAGCCAAAGAGGGATACTTTACCACTGACGCTGTCAAGGTAAATGCCGGTGTCCTGCGCCTGCCCGTCAACGCCGTGGAGTCTGATGAAGAAACAAAGGTTGCAGACATAGCAATTACAATTTCCAGCACCAACTACGAAGACTTCACCGGCACCATTACGGTCAACAGCAAAAATCTCCATGTTCTGACCTATGATCCCAACGGCGGCAGCGGCGGCCCCGGAACGGAGCTGCTGGACACCCAGACCGGCTACCCCTTGAAGCAGTCCCCCGCCCCCACTCACGATCAGCAGGACGGCGTGGATGTGTTGTTTATTGGATGGACAGCGGACACCACTGGAAACAAGATCTACACCGCCAGCGATACAGCGCCCACCACTGTTGCCAACGTAGACATCAACGGCGACACGACGGTTTACGCCGCCTGGGGCGTGGATACCAATGGCGACGGCGTGCCGGACGTGAACGAGACCGGCAAGTACACGCTGACCTACGCCGAAAACGAGCTGGAGAGCGGCACCTTGCAGGGGGTTCTGCCCACCGACAGCGGCACTTATGTCAAGGGCAATACGGTTGCCCTGGCCGATGGAAGCGGCCTCAGCCTCACCGGAACTACAACCAGCGACAAGGGAACGGCCCGTTTCGTGGGCTGGTCCAAGACACAGATTGACCGCATTCTCTCGCAGGGTGACACCATGCCCGCCGGTGTTGTGGAGCAGGTGACCTTCACCAACTCTGATATCACTGTTTACGCCGTCTGGGGCTGGGATACCAATGACGACGGCAAGCCCGACATCACTCAGAATCCCTCCATCACCTCCTCCGCGGGTGAGAACGGCTCCATCGCCCCGGAGGGCAAGGTCTATGTCCCGGCCGGGAACAGCCAGAAGTTTGATTTTACTCCGGACACCGGCTATGCCGTGGACCGGGTCACCATCGACGGCAATGCCTATGTGAACAACGGGGTCAACCTGCTGCCCGGCATGGACACCTGGGAAAAGTGGGAATCCTACACCTTCGCCGATGTCCGGGAAGATCACACCATTTCCGTGACCTTCGGTGAGGATACCAACAATAACAACGTCCCCGACGCCAACGAGGGCACCGTCACCCTGACCTATAACGCCAACGGCGGCGAGGGCTCGGCCCCTGCCGACCAGAGCGCCGACAAGTGGAGCACCGTCACCGTGGCGGAAAACACCTTCACCCGCTCCGGTTACAGCTTTGCCGGGTGGAACACCCAGGCGGACGGCAGCGGTGAGGATTATGCCGCCGGCGACGCCTTCCAGCTCACCGGCCAGGATGCCGTCCTCTATGCGCAGTGGAGCTATAACGGCGGCGGCAGCACCGGCACGACCCGGTACACCATTGAGGCCAGCGCGGGCCATGGCGGCGGGATCAGCCCGGACGGCAGGGTGCGGGTGAGCCGCGGCAGCGACAAGACCTTCCGCATCACCCCCGATGCCGGGTATGAGATTGCCGACGTGCTGGTGGACGGCGAAAGTGTGGGCGCGGTCAGCCGTTACACCTTTGAAACCGTGCGTAAGAACCACACCATTGAGGCGGAGTTCCGCGCCGTGGAGAAGGCCCCGGATACGGGCGTGGACCGCTGGCTCAACACCACCGACCATATGGCCTACCTCAATGGCTACGGAACCGGCCTCTTCGGCCCCGACGACCACATGACCCGCGCCGAGGCCGCGCAGATGTTCTATAATCTCCTGCTGGATCAGGACGTCTCCAGTACGGTCCGCTTCACCGACGTGCCCGCCGACGCCTGGTACGCCCGCGCGGTGGAGACCCTGGCCTCCCTGGGCATGGTGGAAGGCGTAGGCGGCGGGAAATTCGCCCCGGAGCGCACCATCACCCGGGCGGAGGTGACGGCCATCACCAACCGCCTGCTGGACCGGGCGGCGGACGAGGACTACGTGGACGACCACGCCGGCGAGCTGCGCCAGTTCCCCGATGTGAGCGCCTCCTACTGGGCCTACCACGACATTGTGGAGGCCACCAACGCCCACAGCTACCGTGTCTATGACGGCGAGGAGCACTGGATGTAAGTACCTCCTGATCTTCCTCTTCCATACAAAAGCGTCCCCCGGAACCGATTGGTTCCGGGGGACATCTTTTATTCCCGCTTGTCCAGGGGAAACAGGATTTTCAGGAACAGCTTTTCGGCCGGGCCGCCGCGGATCAGATCAAAGCTGCGCGCCGAACCGTCCGGCCCGGTGACGGTAAACCGGCCCGCCCCGTTGACCACCGCGAAGCCCAGGGCTTCCAGGGTGAGCTGGAGGGTGAGCTCCCACTCCAGCAGGGAGTCCACCGCCCCCTCCCGGTAGGCGTCCCACAGCCACTGGAATTCCATAGGCTGGGTCCCGTCCTGGAGGAAGCCGCGCCACAGCGCCTCCTTCTGCCGGGCCGAGAGGGCCTCCAGCGCGTCCAGCACACCGGCGTCCTCCTCCCAGGCCAGGTAGGCGTAGCGGCTCCCCGTGGGGCGGCGGACCGGAAGGCCATCCCCCAGGCCGCGGCCCGGGCGGGGGTGTCCATCTCCACATGGAGGCACAGGCCGGTGAGCTGCTCAAAGGGCTGGCCCGACACGGAGCGCAGGCGGATGACGGGGGCGCCGTCGCTCCGGACGGCGGCCCGGAGCTCGCCGGTCTCCCGGCGGGCGGTGGTGCCGTACACCGTCACGGGCCAAAGGCCCTCCAGCCCCGCCAGCGCGCCGCCGCACACCTCCGCCAGATCCCGCCACTGGAACACCGTGTCCGGGTAGAAGAGCAGCAGCACCGGGCTGTCCGGCCGCTGGAGCACCGTAGGCTCGCAGTCAAAGAGCTGTCCCACATCCCGCATCAGGCCCAGCAGCGCCCCAGGGCCTGCCGCTCCCCCGGGCCGCAGTCCGGGGAGCCGGTGCTCCCCTGCGGGGCGGTAGGGATACAGCATGGCCTCTCCTCCCCCGCTCATGCCTCGCTCTCCGCCCCGGCCTCCTCGTCGGGCTGGCGGATCATCCGGTAGCCCACGCCGATGTGGGTCTGGATGTACCGGGGGTGGCTGGGATCGGGCTCGATTTTCTTGCGCAGCGTTTCCTTGCCATCGGCCACTACTGCGACCGAGTAGTAGCGGATGAGCTCAACAAGCTCTTTTTGGTAGACCGAATCATAGAAGGGAATGACCTCTTCCGCGGGTGTGACGACATATTGCAGCATGCCCGCCTTATCGTAATAAACGTGTAGCCACTCTACACCCTTGTTACTCGCACCGGTAACGTAATCATTGAGCGTATCCGCAAACTCCTCATCCGACGTAACGGCGGTGACTGCGTCCTCAAAGGACTTCAACTCTGAATGATCTTCCGCGCCCTCCACCGTGACGCTGGGCGGCTTCCCGACGATGTATGCAGTTTTCTGATCCACCTGCTGCTGATAGATGTTGTGGACATTATGGTGGTTGGAATTGTTCTCGTTCGTGATGAGGTGTCCCGAGCGGTCAATCCCTGCTGCTGTCCCGACCTCGTCATAAACCCACGACTGCCGAAAATCATGTTGCAGGATATCGTGAGCACCGTCGTAATACTGCTTACCAACAGCCATGTATCGCTTTGCAGGGTTCGCATCCTCATCTTTGAGGATCTGCTTAATGATATCGCTCGTGCTTAGCCTGCCCTCAGCGGTCAGCTTTTGCTTGATGAGTTCCATGTTGGTGATGTACATAGCATTACCTCACTTGCACATTGATCTGATCATCCTGCGTCGCATAACGGACGGCATCGATGGTGTGGTTGCCCCGGTCGGGGTAGGAGGCCTTAAAGTTACCATTCTTATCCCGATCCAGCTCGTATCCTAAAAACTCCCGCGCAGCATTTGGGCAGCGCTGGTCATCAATGATGATCTCTTCAAGGTCACGCATCCAGTCAATGCCGTGTTTGACACTGTCAGGCCCCTTGCGGGCGCCGATTACCCGCAATCCATACTCATACATCTCGGCAATGCTCTTCGGTTCGGCGCTGTCCGCGATGATCTCCTGATTGAGCGTATTTTCCGCCCGGATTAGCCTGGCGGCCGCCCGGTTGCTCATCTCGGCCTTATACAGCTCGTGGAAGATGTGAAGCCGTCGCCGGGTCTTATCGTAGTGGCAGACGATATATGCCAGCGGATCCACCGCATATCCCCAGTCGAGGCCGCGACGGATCCGGTCGAATCGTTTGATTGCATCGTCGGTGATTCTGTGCAGCGTGACGTTTTTAAACACTTCGCCGCCGGTACCGGTGACTTCGCCAAGGTATTCGTGCCGGTAGCGTTCTGGCTGCGTTTTCTGGAGATGGCGGGCCTCGATGAAAAACTGTTCGCCCAGCCAGCTGGCCGGAATGCCCTCGTATGTGGAGTGGTGGACCAGACGGTCCGGCCGGTTGGCGCGCACCTCCTCATTCACCCAGTCCCGAACGGATTCCGGTGGGTTGTATGTGTAAAAAACTGTAAATCGCTCCCCGCCGCGCATGAGGGACTGGTTGATGCTGCGCGTCTCCTGCATTCCTCCGAACTGATTCCATTCCTCATACCAAATGTAGCGGAAATATCCGAAGGGCGGCTTGATGGATTTGAGTTTCATGGGCTCGTCGGCACCGCGGAACAGGACCGTCTGCCCAGTGGGCGTGTATGTTAGCCGCAGGGGGCTTTGATTTGGTCGGAAATATTCCTGCGCGCCCAAAGCCGATACGGCCCAGAGCATCTGCGCAAAAACAGAATCATGCAGCGTGTTCCCGACCTTGCGCAGGATAACTGCGTGTGCATCGGGGTGCTGCATGATCCCCAGAATAATTTCAATCGATGTGAAGGAACTCTTTGTGCTTCCGCGCCCGCCCTTGAGGACGTAATGTGTGTGTCCCTCGGACCTGATATCCTGATGGAGACCATAGAAGGCGGGTGCAATCACCCGGTCAAGCTTAATCTCAGCCACCGTGGTCACCTATGTTATCGATGATGACGGGTGTATCGTGAGAAACTGAGAGTTTATCCGTAAACATTCCAATGTGCTTACCAATCAACTCCAAGGCCCTCTCTGCGCCTTTGCTGTCGAACACATATTCCCCAGATTCCACTTTGCACTTTTGTTCCGGGTCCCAGACCATCACTGGGACAGCGGCCATGCTCTGATCGAGCGTTTCTTTTAACTTGAGGATCACCCAGTCGGCGGAGATCGATAGCCTTTTGACCTGCTCCGCCTGCAATTCCCGCACGCGCGAAAGAACCTTGTCATTCCTTAGCAGCCTTGCTGCCTGTGTTTCCGCTGATTTCTCTGAGTAGCCGGCGCGGGCAGCGGCCTGCTTCCCGTTGTAGTCGATGATATATTCCCTGCAAAAAAGTTCCTGCCGTGGCGTAAGCTGTTCGGACACTGTCCTCACCACCTCATTTAAAACTCATAAAAATAGCGAACCACCTGAGAAAGGCAAAGTCCGCTGGTGTTGGTTTAAATTGCCGGAATATTGGCCTCCGCCGGTCTCGACCTGTTGCCCCACGATAGTCCCCGGTATTGCCGCCCCGGGGGAAGGCGGGAGAGAAAGGAAAAAAGAATGAATGAGATTAAGCATATCTCATCAACTGTATGATATCACAGCGTGGCGTGCCATTTGAGCCAAGTTTCAGTTCTTCGCAAGATATCGGTAGCAAATATGCTTAACGCTGTACTCGGTATTGGCTCCGCCCACACTATTCGCAACCTGCTGCCAGCTCAGCCCATTGACATACCGCAGGGTCAATATCTGCCTTGTCAAGCTGTCCTCCACGCCATCTATGTACGCGTTCAGCCGGCGCAGCTCATCCCAACACCGAGCCTTGCGGTCGTCGATCATTGACCGCAAGTCGGCGATCCGCACGGCATAGCGGCCAACCTTGTCCGACGTGCCGCCCCCGTGGGGCATGCCAGTTATTACCTGTGCGGTGCTCTCGGCCAGGCATTCCAGCTCTTCAAGTTGCCGCTCCAACTGCACAATCTCCCGATTCAGGTAATACAGTTGGGACATTTCCCGGACGGTCAAACCCATCCCTCCTCACACAACGTTTAAACGGACACAGCCCGCCATCCAGCAGCCATACACACCGTTCATCCGGGCATTGCGGCTTATCTGCCGGCGGTTTAAGGCTGCACAGGCGTTGGACGGCACGGAGCTTGCCGGGGTCGATGTCGGACATGGTGGTCACTCCTTCGCTTCTTCGCGCCTGTCAAACTGATATGTCGCAAACGACCCATCTGCCATCTCAATCTTTAAGATTTCCGGACATGTTGCCCCTTTTCGATACATGGCTTCAATTGTGCCATCTTCCTTGACCATCAAATGTGACGCTTCGCATTCTTTGATTTTTTCTTCGTTTTGGGACATCCTCCCGCATTTCTCACAGGTATAATATTTTCTTTCTATGACATTCATCGTTGTTGATCTCCTTTCATTTTTCCGGATAAACGATCCTCTGCCCGCACTCCGGGCACTTCTCCGGATGCCGGATTGCCTCCGTTCCTCGGTCCTTTGATTAAGATTTCGTAACTCGAGTGTTTATCTACGAACCAAACACTTTTCGATTCGCTTTTTTCACAATTATTCAATAACTCCACAGCCCAACCACAACCCTGGGCTCGTCCGCGTAAAACTTCGCGAACGCAGCTTCCACAATCTGCGCGTCGTCGTAATACGCGATCTTGTTCAGCGCGTCGCAGATCACCTTCGCTACGTTGTCGAAATCCGGCTTCTTGGCCGGCCGGATTACCCCCTCGCGCATTAGAGCCGCTCGCTTTTTGCTGGTGGACTTCGGGATACTGTAAAACGCTGTGATCTCCATGCCGATCTCAACACCTTGCGGGATCATGCCAGCGCCGGAGGCCATAAAGCACGCCTTGATATGCGCCTCATAGTTTTCCGTCTTCGCAGGCGTGTAGGTTTTCACAAAGTTTCCCTGCCGGCTGAATTTTGGCCGGCCCTTACCCTGCGGCTCCCCGGGGATTACAAACCTAATCATCATGCCGGATCCTCCTGTATGACGGCGCCATTACAAACCGATGGCAGCAGCCCTCCAGACGGTCCACCGTCCGGCTGTCAACTGCTCCCCGTAGAGCCGCCTCGTCCCGCAGATTGGTTGTGACCACCATCGGGCGATAGTAGTTGACGCGGTAATCCACCAGGGATTGCAGGACGCTGCGCGTCCAAGGCGTCGGTGCATCGGCCTCCAGATCATCAAGGATTAGCAGGTCAGCCTGCCGGCATGGGGTAATAATATCAGTCTCACTGTTTCCTCCGTCGAAGGATCCGCGCAGTTCGTAATACAGGTCCGTCACTCGCTTAAACACGACGCGGCGCCCATCCTCCAGCAGCGCGTTCCCAATCGCCGCGGCAAGATGTGTTTTCCCACAGCCGGTCGGCCCGGCAAAGAGCAGGCCCTCCCCGCGAGAGGACATCTCCGCGAATACCTCTATGTACCGCCTGGCAGCCTGCAAGGCCTTGCCCGTGCCTTCCCGTTCTTCGAAGGATGCAAGCGTGCACTCTCGCTGCCGGGGCGGGATCCCACTTTCTCGCTTGTTCCGCTCGATCATCAGCCAGCAATCACGCTCGGCCTCCTGACGCTCCTCTTCCTCGCGGGCCTTCCGCTGGCATTCGCATTCCCGGTTGATCCAGCCGCCAAACATCTTCCGGCCCAGGATGGGTGCACCGCAATGGGGGCATGTGCCGGTTTGCTCCAAGGGCGGCAGCTCGTATTCATCCTTTGTTTTTTGGATATCTTCCGAAGACGGCATCCAGATCACCTTCCTCCTGATACAGCGCCGGATCGGTATAGTCCGACGGCGCTGATTTTTTTGTGACTGCGTTCTGATTTTGCTTTTTCACCTGGTCAATATGGGTGACGCCCTGCGCCTTCCAACGTTCCAGGATCGAGAGCACATAGGCTGCGCTGTTTGCATTGCGCTCTTTTGCCAGCCGGATCGCGCACAACGACAGGTCGGGGTCATACTCCCCGGCGATCCGGACGATGATGTCCCGGTCCTTCCCGCCGATAAGCCGCCCGAAGGCTCCCTCGAAGTAGGCAGAGACCTGTTTCAGATTCCCGATTCCCTCGCGCGCGCATATATATATCTCTTCTTTACTTTTCTTTCCTTTACCTTCCTGATTTCCGGTACTTTTAAGGGGGTTATCCTTACTTTTAACTGAGTTTTCCTTACGGGAAATGCTTTCAAAGGTCAGCTTTCCAAGAACACTGGATGGTACGTCTTTTTTGTTGCCCGTATCCAGCAGCCAGTATTCTTTGAAAATACGTATGTCAGGGCGGCTGTTCCCCACAATCCGGAGGAACCGCCGCTGGATACCCGGCGAAGTCAATACGCTGAACATCTGATACACTCCCTGATCGAACAGGGAACGCCGCAGACACCCTTGTAATACCTCGTCTACAAGTTTGGGGGAACAACCATCACCGACACCCTCAGACATCAGGAGACAATCGTCGTTATCCCATAATTTAAAGTATCCATTGGTTGCATATACGGAATTAAGCAGTTCATATGGGCCACACAACGGCGATCAATTGGTTGCGGAAGTTTTGCGAGAGAAATAATTTGCGCTATGTCAATATCCACAGCTTCCGTCATCTCAACGCTACCCTGCTGATCAACAGCGGCACTGATGTCCGAACGGTATCGGCTGCACTTGGTCACTCTCAGGCATCAACGACACTGAATATTTACGCTCATGCATTCGCTCAGGCGCAGGCAAAAGCGAGTGAAGCAATCGCCGCCTCACTTGACCTCGGAAAGAAAAAAGCATAGATGAAATCTGGTGCTTATTTGGTGTTTATTTATCTGAAAACATGCTGAAATATGATGGAACATCTGAAAACGCAAAGCACAGAAAACGTTGATACTACGTTGTTTTTGGCAATATCTCATAACATCGAAAAACGCTTCAAACGGGTTCGAATCCCGTTTCCCGCTCCACACCTGCGGTGCGTGATTTGCGCACCGCAGTTTTTTTGCTCAGACGAGCGGCGCCGATCCTTTCACCTTTCCATTGCCGAAAAGCTTTAAACCTGTTGATTAAAAGAGGTTTAAGGCTTTTTTATTGTTGTACTTGGCTTATGTTGCTATGAAGGCCTATCGCTCATAGATCCACAATGGAAACGTGGTGTAAGCTTCGCACCAGTCTGTTTCACTTTTTCTGCTATTTTTTGTTTTCACGCGCTCAGCAGTTGAAAATTTCTGTAAACTATGCTGTAATAAGAATGACAACGGTTCGTGCCCAACGCACAAGCTTGTCCAGGCTCCCTTCGGGATTCAGAGCAACGGAAGGCGGCCTTTCCATCTATTTTCATCTAATTGATTCAGAAAGAAGGAGCTACCATTGAAAAGAGCGCTCATAGGCGGGTTCATCATCAGCGGAAAACCGGACTGCCAAGCCCAAAAGGCAGATTTGTTGATTGAGGACGGCAAAATCGCCGCCATCGGCAATATCGACCGCACCGGTGCAGAAATAATGGATTGCACCGGAAAATACATCATGCCGGGGCTTATTAACATGCACGCACATCTTTTCGGCACCGGAATGCCCAGCAAAGTGCTAGGGGGCGGCGGCTCGCAAAAAGCGGTGCTGAAATTTGTACATACCCAGCTCGGCCACAAGGTGCTGGATGCCATGGTTGCCTCCCACGTGCTCGCTGAGCTGGATTCCGGCGTCACAACGCTGCGCGCGGTGGGCGATTTCTGCGGCTCTGACCTGCGCATCCGCGACGCTGTGCGCGCTGGTCAGAAGATCGGGCCACGGATGTATTGCTCCGGCACAGCCATCACTGTGCCTGGCGGGCATGGCGACGGCACGTTTGCTGAAACCGCCTCCGATCCGGCGGAGCTGCGGGCGCTGGTTGATGCGCACCATGCGGCGGGAGCCGATTTCATCAAAATCTGTGTCACTGGCGGCGTGATGGATGCGAAGAAAAAGGGCTCCCCAGGCGAGTTGAAGATGAATTTGGAGCAGACACGTGCCGTATGCGACCGTGCGCATGAGCTTGGCATGAAGGTTGCATCGCATACGGAAAGCCCGGACGGAATGCGCGTTGCCATTGAAGGCGGCGTGGATACGGTGGAGCACAGCGCTGGATTTGACGAAGCCCTGCAAAAAATCTTGCTAGAGCGGGATGGCGGCATTATCATGACCTTCTCGCCTGCCCTGCCGCTCGCCCGCCTCTCCCCTGAGGTGACGAAGCTCAATGAGCTCTGCGTTTACAACAGCGAGGTAGTGTTGGATGGAATGCGTGAAGGGGTACGCACCGCCATGGAGGCGGGGATTCACCTCGGCATGGGCACCGATGCTTCCTGCCCTTTCGTCACACAATACAATATGTGGCGCGAGGTTTGGTATTTTCAGAAGATGATGCATGTTTCTCCCAATTACGCGATCTACACTGCGACGCTTTCCAACGCGGAAATTCTAGGCATTGCGGATATCACCGGTTCGGTAGAAAGCGGCAAATATGCGGATCTGCTCATCCTCAGCGCCAATCCACTGGAGCAACTGGAAGCGATGCGCGAACCCTATGCTGTGCTAAAGGAAGGCAAAGTCCGTCAGCCCCGATTGAAAAAAAATGCCTTTATCGATCAGGAGCTTGATCAGCTCGCCGCTGTGTTATAAGGGGCGGGTTTCGTCTGAAAGAAAGGCAATCTAAAAGCACCGGGTTGAAAATCAACCCGGTGCTTTGTTTCTATTATAAAGTGAGCCAATCCATAGAGCAACGCTTGTCACAATCATAAAAATCAAAGGGATATACGTCGCTTACAAGGTCAACCAGCTACCGGTTGTGTTTTTATTACGAAGCGCAGCGAATAGCAAAACAGGGCCTGCCTTCATTAAGGGATCACAGAGATACAACGCTTACCGGCTATTTTTTATGATGGCATAGGGGCAAACCGCATCCATATCAGCCCATTTTAGACATTTGTTTCCGTATCATTCCAGCCGGATTCTTTTTGATATGGATATACTAATAAAAACTCAATAAAGGCGGGTAATACAATGTGGCAATATTCAATACAGAGGCATCAAGATAACGATTATGACCTTATCATCACCATTCTGCCTGAAAATGTAGAATTCGGATCGGATTTATTTTCAGCAGAACGAAAAGAAAGTGTGCAACGATCCCTCCAATCCGTTCTATCACAAACAAAGAAATTCCAAATCAAAACTGTAAAAATTATTCTATCCGGAATTTTAATTGCTTCCATCCCATACAGTGTTTTTGCAGCCAATCTGGAGGAAATGCGATCAGAATTGACTGATACCATCCGGCTGGAAAGCCTGTTGAGCGCATCAAACAGTGTGCAGGCCGAGCTCCCATTTCATATGACATACCTTTACGGGGGCAGTATCGCGCAACAAATTAATTTGGTCAAAACGGTCGGCTCCTTTCAAACCGTTACTCCAGCCTATTTCGATATTGACGCAAACGGGAAATTGGCACTCGGCCCAATCAGCACAGAATTAATCCGTGCTATGCACAGTATGAACATTAAAGTGGTGCCCATGCTGAGCAATCATTGGGATCGCAGAGCAGGCCAGCTTGCCCTGCGGGATCCGGAGGGGTTGGCGCGGCAAATTGCAGATTACGTTGAACAATACCAGCTGGATGGCGTAAATGTGGATATTGAAAATGTTACCGAAACAGAAAAAGACGCTTATACGCGCCTTGTAGCTGCGCTTCGGCAAAGAATCCCCAGAGAAAAGGAGGTATCTGTAGCTGTGGCCGCTAATCCCAAGGGGTGGACAACCGGGTGGCACGGCTCTTACGATTATAAAAGCTTGGCAGAATACGCCGATTATTTGATGATTATGGCCTATGATGAAAGTTGGAATGGCAGCTCAGAGGGGCCTGTCGCTAGTTATAATTTTGTAGAGCGCTCCATTCAATATGCGCGGCGTTATGTCCCCGCTGAAAAGATCGTATTAGGAGTTCCATTTTATGGGAGAATTTGGAGCTCTGATGGTAATCTCAAAGGGCATGGAATCAGTTTGGATGTATTAAGCCGGATGCTTCCCGACTATAATGCGACCATCACTTATGATGAGACGTACCAGTCTCCAAAAGCAGAATTCACTGTAAAGCAGGGCGATAAAGAATATATTGTGAACGGTAAAGCGCTTGCGCCCGGTCGATACACCGTATGGTTTGAGGACGAGCGTTCCCTGCGCAGCAAAATTAAGCTAATCCATCAATATAATCTAAAGGGTCTGGGTTCATGGTCCCTATCACAAGCTTCCGAGCACATTCTACAGAACCTTACCTCCTGGCTAACCCATCCGGATGGGGACGCAGAGGATGAAATACTTCACTATGGCAGAGTTACCGCTTCATCCCTTCGGATTCGTCAGGAGCCCTCTCTGCAAAGTGAAACAATCGCCTTTTTCAGCCAAGGGGATGTCGTAAAAATTATTGGCATTCTGGATGGATGGTATCATGTAAGCCTTGGGGATGGCAAAACGGGATATGTCAGCTCAGAATATGTACGCATTGATGGGGCAGAGGATCAGCCTGAGTCGACTCGCACCGGCTATTCCACCGGCTCCAACGTCAATGTCCGCCAATCTGCATCTACCTCTGCCGCCGTTCTCGCCACGCTCAGCCGTGGGCAATCCTTTACCGTGATTGGCAGCGCACAAAACGGCTGGTATCAGGTGCAGCTTTCCAACGGTGTGAAGGGCTTTGTAAGCGCAAAATATGTAAAACTAAAATAACTCACGGCACAATCAGCAAATAATTTTAACCTATGCATCCTCCGTTAAATTCGCTTTTCACAGTAAAAGAAGAGCGGATGGTCCATCATTTTTAGAGTATATCAACCAAATGCGTTGATGGAGGCCGGCCCGGAAAAGCTGTTACCTCAGAAAATAGAAGCACAAGATCGTTTAATAAGGTTTGCAAAAGGGCAGATGCAAAATGAAAAACTTTTGCATCTGCCCTTTCTGAATAGACATCAAAAAACACATCTTTGCCCGTTTAGGGGAATCTCTTATTTCGTCGCTCTTCCTGTGTGCCAAATATCCTTTGCATATTCTTCGATCGCACGATCAGCCGCAAAACGCCCCGCCCCGCTCGTATTCATCAGGGACATACGGTTCCACTGCTCACGATCCGCCCAAGTCTGGGCCACCCGCTGCTGGGCGCGGCGATAATCATCGAAATCCGCCATCACCATATAGGGATCGCTGTTTTGCAGGGAAGAGGCAATTTCCGGGAAAGACACACCATTGATGCCAAGTTTCATCGCGTCAATCGCGCGGCGCAATTCACTGTTATTTAGATAATAATTGTTGGGGTCATACCCTTTGCGTTTCAGGTCGTTCACTTCCGGCGTGGTCATGCCGAAAAGGAACATGTTCTCATCACCAACCGCTTCACGGATCTCTACATTCGCTCCATCAAGCGTGCCGAGCGTCAGCGCGCCGTTTAGCATCAGTTTCATGTTGCCCGTGCCGCTCGCCTCTGTGCCCGCTAGGGAAATTTGCTCGCTGATATCGGCGGCGGGCATCAAATGCTCCGCCATTGTTACGTTGTAATCCTCCATATAGACGACTTTAATCCGATCCTTCACCACCGGGTCACGGTTGATCACATCCGCCAGCGCACAGATAAAGCTGATAATTTTTTTTGCCATAAAATAGCCGGACGCCGCCTTTGCGCCAAAAATATAGGTGCGGGGGATGAAATCAATATTGGGGTTTTCCTTAAGCATCAGGTATTGCGCTAAAATATGCAGCGCGTTGAGATGCTGCCGTTTATACTCATGCAACCGCTTGACCTGCACATCAAAAATTGAGGTGGGGTCCAGCGCAATGCCGTTTGCCTTTTTGACAAGTGCCGCAAAGCGCTCCTTATTCTCCAACTTCACACGGCCGATCTGTTCCAGCACCGTTTTATCGTCGACATATTTACGCAGGTTGAGCAATTCTCCGGCATTGTGGACAAAGCCGTCTCCAATCAACTCGGTGATCAGCCCGCTCAAGGCCGGGTTCGACTGGCAGAGCCAGCGCCGGTGCGCGATGCCATTGGTCACGTTTTTAAACTTCAGCGGCGTCAAGCCATAAAAATCCTTAAAAACGCTGTCTTTCAAAATCTGGCTGTGCAAGGCCGAAACGCCGTTTACGCTATGGCAGGCGGCCACGCACAGGTTTGCCATACGCACTACGCCGTTGGAGATAATCGCCATACGCTCCACCCGATCCGCATCCCCGGTCGCGCCCCAGACGAAGGCGCGAAAACGGTTGTCAATCTCTTTGGTAATCTGATAGATGCGCGGGATCATACGCTGAAACAGATCTTCCGGCCAGCATTCGAGCGCTTCGCTCATCACTGTGTGGTTGGTATAGGCAAACGTGTTGGTTACGATCCGCCAGGCATCATCCCAGCCGTAGCCGCACTCATCAAGCAAAATACGCATCAGCTCGGGGATTGCCATAGTGGGGTGCGTATCGTTGATATGAATCGCTACCTTATCCGCAAAATTATCAAGTGAAGGATACTGCCGCAGATGGCGGTGTACAATATCCTGCACAGAGGCGGATACCAGAAAATACTGCTGGCGCAGGCGCAGGCTCTTACCCTCCGGATGATTATCAGCCGGATACAACACCTTGCTGATCACCTCCGCCATGGCGTTCTGCTCCATGGCACGCATATAGTCGCCCTGGTTGAAGAGCGTCATATCAAGGCCGGGCGCTTTCGCCGTCCATAGGCGCAGCACGCTGATGCCTCTGCCGTCTTTGCCGGACACATACATGTCGTTTGGAATCGCCATAATCGGTTTATAGTTTCTATGCTCGGTATGGTGATAGGAGCCATCCCATTGATCTTCGATCTCGCCCTCAAAGCGCACCTCAATGGCGCACTCTTCTTTTGGCACCAGCCACACTTCACCGCCTGGCAGCCAAAAATCCGGCAGCTCTGTCTGCCAGCCATCCACAATTTTCTGCTTGAAAATGCCATACTCATAGAGGATCGAATAGCCGGTAGCCAAGTATCCCTGCGTGGCAAGGCCGTCGAGATAACAAGCGGCAAGCCGCCCTAGGCCGCCGTTGCCGAGGCCCGCATCCGGCTCGCTCTCATAAAGATTATCCATTTTAATATCATAATCTGCCAGAACCCTGCTAAACACGTCGGTCAGGCCGAGATTATAGAGATTATTCTTTAGAGAGCGCCCCATCAGGAACTCCATGCAGAGGTAGTAAACATGCTTTGCACTCCCCTGATCGGCCTTTTCTTCAAACTCCGTGCGGCCGTCGCTCATCATATCCCGCACGATCATGGCAATGGCTTTATAGAATTGCTCATAGGAAGCCTCCTGCGGCGTCACGCCGAAGAAGTGGGAAAGCTTAGCCGTCATTAGCTTATTTGCCTGCTCCTTAGAAAGTGTATATTTCATATGTTTCCTCCAAAAAATTTTGTCAATAAAGATTTTAAATCCATTTGCTTTATCTATTTTATATGAATATTCCAATAATTTCAACTATAAGGGATGATTTCATTCTCCTGCATTGAAAATTCTCATAAAAAAGTGCTATCCCCTTTAGCTTTACACAATTTTACGGGAACATACCTGTAAAAAATCGATTTGCTCGTTCCATTTGCATCTCCTGAGAAAAAAGCGTTTTTCCTCTTTCCCGCATGGACAATCTATAGTATAATAACCAATAGGGCATCTATGCGTATTTTAAAATGCGGCCCTATTTTTCACGATAGAAACGATTCCGCATTATTTTTGAAACCGTCTGTTAGAAAGGATGTCATTTTAGGTATGGAAAAGAACAGAGTCAGGCTGCAAATTTGCGGCACGGATTATTATGTCACCACAGAGGACGATGTGGAATACACACAGTCCCTCGGCGCCCAGCTGGACGAAACAATCAGCGGCCTGATGCATGAAAATGAGCGGCTTTCCCTCACGCAGGCGGCAATCCTCGCCTCCCTCGATGCAATGGACGCCTATCGCAAATCAGAGAGCAGTGCGGATAACCTTCGCTCTCAAATCCGGGAGTATCTTGAGGATTCGGCCCGCGCGCGTATGGAGGTGGAAGTTTCCCGCCGTGAAGTGGACCGCCTCAACCGCGAAATTCAAAACCTGCGCGCAAAGCTGGCCGAAACCGGCAAAAAATAAACATGCGAAACATGCGAAAACGAACAGAGGCTGAAATTCTCGCCCCGGCTGGCACAAGAGAAGCCCTCACCGCCGCAGTTCGCTGCGGTGCGAACGCCGTTTATCTGGGCGGCAAGCTGCTCAATGCCCGCCGCAATGCGGAGAATTTTGACGATGAAGCGCTAAAAGAAGCCGTTCGCTATTGCCATGAGCGCGGCGTGAAGGTATACTTAACGCTCAACACCCTGGTACGGGATGCGGAGTTAAAAGATGCGGAGCACATGCTCGCCCTGAGCTGTGAATCCGGTATCGACGCTTTGATCATACAGGATCTTGGCATTGCCAGGCTTGCGCAAAGCTGCGCGCCCGGCATTCCGCTGCACGCCTCCACCCAGATGTCGGTGCAGACGCTGGCGGGCCTGGAGGAGCTCAAAGGCCTTGGCTTCACCCGCGCGGTGCTGCCCCGCGAGCTGACGCTGGAGGAAATCACGGCGCTTGCCTCCGAGTCACCAGTTGAACTAGAAATTTTTATCCATGGCGCGCTGTGTATGTGCGTCTCCGGCCAATGTTATCTCAGCGCTATGCTTGGCTCCCGTTCCGGCAGCCGAGGCCTCTGCGCCCAGCCCTGCCGCCTCCCCTTTGCCGCGCCCGGCGGCACGGGAGCTGACCTAAGCCTGAAAGATCTTTCCCTGATTCCGTACATCCGCACGCTCCATGAGGCTGGCGTGCTGTCCTTTAAAATTGAAGGGCGCATGAAACGGCCGGAATACGTTGCCGCGGCGGTCACAGCCTGCCGCCAAGCGCTTGAAAACGGCAAGCCAGAAGGCGCACTCTCCCGGCAGCTTCAGGCGGTTTTTTCTCGCTCCGGCTTCACCGATGGCTACTACACCGGGCAGCGAGGCCGCGCCATGTTTGGCACCCGGAGCAGAGAGAATGTATCGGCAGCGGCTCCTGTGCTCAAGGAGCTTTCTCATCTTTATGAAAAAGAACGGCCGTTGATCGGCGTTGCCTTCTCTTTCACGATGCGGCCGGGCATCCCGCTCACGCTGACCGCTGAGGCACGCGGCCAAAGCGCTCGTGTGCAATCGGAAAAACTGCCGGAGGCGGCCCTGACCCGTCCGCTCACCGAAGTGGAGGTGACGCGCCAGCTCTCCAAATGCGGCGGCACCCCATATTATGCACAATCGGTTTACTGTGACCTTGCGCCGGGCCTGAGCGCTCCCCTCTCCTGCCTCAATTCGTTGCGGCGCGAGGCGCTGGCAGCGCTTACCGGCCTGCTGGGTAAGCCTGCTGTGAAACGAGTGCAATCCGGCATTATGAAGGCGCCTACCCATCAAACGAAGGCGCCTGCTGGATTCTACGCGCGTTTTGCAGACGAAGGGCAGCTTCCGCCGGATTTGAGCGCCTTCGCCTGCGTTTATCTTCCGCTCCACACCCCCGCGCCAAAGCTCAAGGCGTTGGTGCAGACCGGGGCGCCTATTGCGGTGGAAATCCCACGCGGGTTGTTTGGCAGGGAAGGCGCTGTCCGTGCGAGCTTAAAGGCAGCCAAGCAGGCAGGTGTAACAACAGCGCTTGCGCATACGCTGGACGCTGTCCGCATGGCACGAGAGGCCGGATTTCTCATCCATGGCGGCTTCGGGCTCAACCTGTTCAATACACAGGCGCTGGAGCAAGCCGCCTCTATAGGGCTAAGCCAGGCCACACTCTCCTTCGAGCTAACGCTTGCGCAGGCGTCTGCGCTAGGTGGAGAAATGCCGCGCGGTCTGATCGCATATGGCAGCATTCCGCTCATGCTCACCCGCAACTGCCCCATTTCCAACGGCAAATCCTGCCGTTCATGCAGAAAAGATGGGGTTTTAATCGATCGGAAGGGCGTTCGTTTCCCGGTTTCTTGCATGGATGGATGCAGCGAGCTATTCAACTCTCGCCCGATCTATTTGGCGGATCGACTTGCCGAAATTCAGAAGATCGATTTCCTACTTTTGTACTTTACCCATGAAACGCCGGAGCAATGCGTCGGGATTCTCACCCAATATCAAAATGGAACCGCGCCAAACGGCGCTTATACACGAGGACTCTATTTCCGCGGCGTGGAATAACCGGTTAAATTGGGAACACAAAAGATGCCGGCCTAAGAAATGGACGGGCGGCATATTTCTCTGTTTGAAACACGATAAAACCGCCCTATACTCTTACACAGAAGCCAAAAACCGAATAGATAGAAAGGATGCACCCTTGCTATGACAACCTTGAAAATAAAAAAAATGCGCGAAAACGCTATTCTCCCCCAGCGTGCCACACCGGGCAGCGCTGGGCTGGATCTCTGCGCCTGCATCGACGCTCCCCTGCTGCTTCCAGCGCGGGGCCATGCGGTGGTTCCCACCGGCATTGCCATTGAATTGCCAGAAGGGACGGCTGGCTTCGTATTTGCCCGCAGCGGGCTCGGCATCAAGCACGGAATTGCGCTTGCCAACGGCGTTGGCGTGATTGACAGCGATTATACCGGCGAGGTGTGCGTAGGGCTGATCAACCAATTCGACGAGCCCTATCAAATTCAGCCCGGTGAACGGATTGCACAGCTTGCCGTTCTGCCCATCCTCTGCCCCGTCATAGAGGCGGTGGATACCCTTACACAAACACAGCGGGGAGCGGGGGGCTTTGGCTCCACCGGCCGATAAACCCGAAAAGGGTCATGTGCCCAATCCTCATCACATTATATGAGCATTTATTCTATCATATAGGTTTTATTCTGATTTTTCACTCGATTGGAGATGGATTATGAAGCTCATTTTAGCCTCCGCTTCCCCGCGCAGGCGAGAAATTTTGGAAAACGCAGGCTATCTTTTCTCTGTGCGGCCCGTGCAGCTTGAGGAGCGCCTAGATCCCGCTCTCCCTCCTGGCCGGGCGGTGGCGGAGCTTGCTGCGCAAAAGGCTGCATGCGCCGCACAGCATGCCGCGGAAGACGAGCTTATTCTTGCCGCAGATACGATTGTGGTATGGAATGGCGCCATTCTCGGAAAGCCGAAGGATGAAGCGCATGCATTCGCTATGCTTCGCTCTCTTGCCGGGCATGAACACACCGTATATACTGGCGTATGCGTCGCGCTACCGGGTGAAAACGGCAAAAAAGAAGCCTTCTCCTGCGCTACTACCGTGCGCTTTTACGCTTTATCGGATGATGAAATTCGCAGCTATATCGCCACAGGGGAGCCAATGGATAAGGCAGGCGCCTATGGGATTCAAGGTTACGGCTGCCTTCTGGTGGAAAGCATCCAGGGCGATTATTTTAATGTGATGGGGCTTCCCATTGCGCAAACGGCGCGGCGCCTTTCCCAATACGGGGTGAACAGTGCCGTTTTGTAGATCCGCCCCATTTGCTCCTTCTTTCAGTGTGATTAGATATAGAATTTCGCCAGAAAATAAGGCGAAAACAGGCGAAAAACTGCACAGGTTTTTTCCATTTGCGGTTGAGAAAGTTTTTAATTAAGGTTATAATAATATATGTTATGGGTGCAGCCGGGCTCCGGCGCCCCGCTTGGAAAGGAGTTTGAACGCCATGTTATTTTCACAGGATATCGGCATTGACCTTGGCACTGCAAACACACTCGTATTCGTAAAAGGTAAAGGGATTGTCACCCGCGAGCCCTCCGTGGTTGCGGTAGACGTCCGTTCTAATCCGAACCGCGTTGTGGCGGTAGGTATTGAAGCAAAAGAAATGATCGGCCGTACCCCCGGCTCCATTATCGCAGTCCGCCCCCTGAAGGACGGCGTAATTGCGGATTTTGACATTACTTCCGATATGCTCAAGGAATTTATCCGCCGTGCAACGAGCGGTTCCCCCTTCAACCGTGCCCGCGTAATGATCTGTATCCCCTCCGGCGTAACCGAGGTGGAAAAGCGCGCCGTGCATGACGCGGCCCGCAGCGCAGGCGCGAAATACGTCAGCCTGATCGATGAGCCGATGGCCGCGGCGATCGGCGCCGGCCTTCCCGTGAGCGAAGCAACAGGCAGCATGGTCGTCGATATCGGCGGCGGCACCTCCGAGGTAGCCGTCATCTCCCTGGGGGATATCGTCACCTCTCGCTCCGCGCGCATTGCAGGCGATAATTTTGATGAAGCGATCATTTCTTATATCAAAAAGAAATATAATCTTCTAGTTGGTGAACGCACAGCAGAGGAGATTAAAATTAGAATCGGCTCTGCCTACCCTTATGAAGGCGAAGGCACAATGGACGTCAAAGGTCGCAACCTGATGGACGGCCTGCCGAAAAACATCGAAGTAAGCTCCGAGGAAATCCGCGAGGCGCTGGCGGATCCGGTTAACCAAATCTTGGATGCGATCCGGGCCACACTTGAAAAAACACCGCCGGAGCTCTCTGCGGATATCATTGATCACGGCATTATGCTCACCGGTGGCGGAGCGCTGCTGCGCGGGCTGGATCGTTTGATCGCTGTTGAGACGAAGATGCCCGTTCATGTGGCGGAAAATCCTCTGGACTGCGTGGTGGACGGCACCGGCATGTGTCTGGAATCCGATGTGCTCGGCATCACCGGCACCAGAGATTACAACTGAGTCCCTTGGCCCCTTGGGCCTGACTCGGAAGGCAGGCAGGGATTTTTATGCAGCGTTTCTTTCACAGCAAGCGTTTTAAGATTTTGCTCGGCATCCTTGCCGCGCTGATGATTGGGATTATCATTGCGGCGGCCTCCCATGGCGGAGCGTCGCCTTCTTCCTCTCTGCTTGGGGCGGTTTTTTCCCCCTTGCAGCGGCTTTCCGCCTATGTGTCGGAGCAAATCGGGAATTTTTCCGGCGGCTTTGTCTCCGCAGGCACCTACGCAAAGGAGATCGACGAGCTCAAGCAGCAGATAGCGGATTATCAAAAAAAACTGGTTGATTATGACGAAATGAAGCGTCAGATCACTTCCTATGAATCCGTTTTGGGCGTGAAAGAAGCCCATCAGGATTGGGAGATGGCGCCCGCTTCGATCATTGCGCGCGATTCAGCGGATTTATTTTATTCCTTTACGCTCAATAAGGGCTCCTCCGATGGGGTCGAGCCCAACGACCCTGTTATTTCCGGCCAGTATCTGGTTGGCCGCGTGGAGCGCGTATGGAGCACCGGGTGCACGGTGAAAACAATCCTTGATCCATCAGTTAACGTCAGCGCGGAAGAGTCCAACACCAATGAGCAGGGTGTCCTCGGCACGGATATTGCATTATCCCGGGAGGGCAAATGTCAGCTCACCGGCCTGGAGCGCTCAACCGTTGTTTCCAAAGGCGGAATTGTGCAGACCTCCGGCGCAGGCGAATTCTTCCCGCAGGGCATCCTTATTGGCACAGTGGAGGATGTAAAAAATAATACGTATGATATTTCCGCTTATGCGGTAGTCAAGCCGGGCGTCGAGATTAGCGCAGTGCACGATGTTTTTATCATCACTGCCTTTGAGGGGCAGAAAACGGCGGAGGATGCGCAAAACGCTTCCGGCAGCAGCGCGCCATAATGGCGGGAGCGCGCGCTGGAATCCTTGCAGAAAGGCAGGGCCTTCGATGGTGAAAAAGGAAAAAAAGCAGGTCTACCTGCGATGGGGAATTCTCGCTGTAATCATCCTGCTCGTATCCCTGCTGCAAAACACGGGCGGTCTGTTGCCTAGAATATATAGCGTCAGCGCGATGCCTTTAATTCCGCTTGTGGTTTGTATTGCCATGTTGGAGCGTGAAATGGCAGGCGCATGCTTTGGCATGTTTGCCGGTATGCTTTGGGATGCCGTGGGCACGCGTGGAGATGGATTCCACGCCGTTGTTCTGCTCATCATCGGCTGCATCTGCGGGTTGTTGCTGCACTACCTGATGCGGGTCAATTTTGTCACGGCACTGCTCCTGTCCACATGCGCGGCGTTGGTGCACAACCTGCTTTATTGGCTGGTTTTTCTGGTGATTCCGGGTTATGATGGCGCTGTGAGCGCCCTCGTGCGCTTTTACCTGCCCGCAAGCTTGTATGCGGTGCTGTTCCTGCCCCTTTTTTTCTTCCCCCTACGTGCGCTCGGCAGGAAGCTGAAAAACCCGCTTTCTACAAATGAAGAGCCGTCCGTAATCCTCTAGATGGCATGATTTCCATCCGACGCGCTGCATGAGCGCCAACCAGATGGTTGACTCAATCGCCACCAAAACGGCGGTTTCCATGAACAGAGCATTTTTGACACAGCAGTTTCTAACCGCTGTGTCTTTTACGATTTTTTACGAAAACATTTTTGAGCATGAAAGGATGGGCCGAACCGATGAATCAGGACAAACGTACCTCCCGCGTTATCATCTCTGTCTGTCTGCTGGGCGTATTCCTGCTTCTATTTGCAGGCCGCCTTGTTCAGCTGCAACTTGTCCACGGCGCCGAATATGCCGAACAAGGTAAGTCCATCAGCTCCGCCAGCACGCGGGTGGAGGCGGCACGCGGCGAAATTTTGGATCGCAACGGCAATCCGCTTGTGACCAACCGGCAGGGCAACTCGATCACATTCACAGCAGAAAAATTCCCTGCTGATAATAAAGATGAGATTGCGCAGCGTAATCAGCTCGTCAACAGCCTCATTGAGCTGCTGGAATCCAAAGGGGAAAAATGGATTGACAACCTTCCGCTGATTTATGATGAAAGCGGCAAAATTGCCTTCCCGGAGAATCGGGAGAGTGATGTGGCCTACCTAAAATCAGATGAAATCCTGCATGTTAACAGTTATGCAACCGCGCAGAATTGCTTGGATGCGCTCATTGAAAAATACAGCCTCCAGGAATATACGCCGGAACAGGCGCGCAAAATTGCTTCCGTATACTATGAGATGCACCGCCTGATGTTCAGTAAGCGCACGCCATACACCTTCGCGGAAGATGTTTCCACCCAAACGGTAGCGGAAATCAAAGAAAAAAGCGATTTTTATCAGGGCGTTGAGATTGAGGTCGTACCATACCGCGAATATGTGGATGGCGCGCTTGCTCCCCATATCCTCGGCATGGTCGGCGCAATCAGTGAAAATGAATATGAAAAATATAAAGAGAAAGGCTATCTCCAAACCGATTCCATCGGCAAAAACGGCATCGAAAAGGCAATGGAAGAATACCTGCGCGGCACAGACGGCGTGAAACGCACTACAAAGGACGACGACGGCAATATCACAACAGAATACGTCAAGGAGCCGGAGCAGGGACACACGATCATTCTCACCATTGATAAAAACCTCCAAAAAGTTGCGAACGAAGCCCTTGCAAAGCGGATTGCAGAGCTCAAAGCAGAGCAGCCTGATCACCCCTTCTGCGGAGCCGCCGTGGTAATCGACGTTCACACCGGCGAGGTGCTTGCCGCCGTATCAAACCCTACCTATGATATCTCTACCTACAGTAAAAATTATGACGAGCTCTCTAAGGCGGAAAATGCACCTCTGTGGAACCGTGCAATGATGAGCGCTTATGAGCCCGGCTCTACCATGAAGCCTGGCATCGCCATCACCGGCCTGGAAGAAGGTGTTTTTAATGCAAACACTACCTATTATTGCGGCGGCCGGGGGGGGTACCAAAGATACCGCGAGCTAAAGCTCGGATGCAGCACAGGCACGCATCGCAATATCAGCGTTGTGCATGCCATCGAGATTTCTTGCAACAACTTCTTCTTTGAGGCCGGATATCAGATCGGCATTGAAAAAATGAATGAGTATTCCCGAAAATTTGGCCTGGGCCAGCCGACAGGCATTGAGATCGCGGAAGAAACCGGCACGCTTGCCACGCCGGAATATGCCGAATCGATTGGCACTCCATGGCGCCCCGGCGATACGGTGCAGTATGCGATCGGCCAATCCTACAACTTGTTTACTCCGCTCCAAATTGCAAACTATGCTGCCACTATTGCAAATGGCGGCACGCGCTATGAAACACATTTGGTCAAATCCATTAAATCCTATGATTACAGCAAAACGGTGTTGGAGAAGGAACCAGTCGTCTCCGCCAATCTGAATATCAGCAAATCCACGATTGATCTGGTGCATGAAGGGATGCGGCGCGTGGGCGACGGAACCGGCTTCTGCGCGCGCTCCTTCTCCAAAATTAAAAATGGCGTCAAGGCCGCCGCTAAAACCGGCACGTCCCAGGTGAAGCGCAAAATCAACGGCCAATGGCAGAATGATTATAACGCTGTCCTAATTACTTACGCTCCTGTAAACGATCCTGAAATTGCCATAGGGATTGTCATTGAAAGCGGGGACACTGGCGTTGACTGCGCGCCGGTCGCAGCAGAAATCTACAACCAATATTTCTCCGGCAGCGAAAGCGCAATGGACCTTCCGCAGGAAGGCAATACCCTTCTGCAATAACGCTTGAAAGGAGAAGTGGAACACCATGGCTAGAAAAATTGTGATCGCCTCCGGCAAGGGCGGCGCGGGGAAATCCTCTTTGGCTGCCGGGCTCGGCGGAGCGCTTGCAGGCATGGGCAAACACATCCTCCTAATCGATTGCGATATCGGCCTGCGCAGCTTGGATTTGATCCTAGGATGCGCGGAAAACACAGTTTACGACTGGGCGGATGTCCTGTTGGGCCGTTGCGCGCCTGAAAAAGCGCCCTTATCGGTGGGCGGCCTTCATCTTCTCGCCGCGCCTTTGCGCGACACTCCCGCCTTTACCCCGGGTGCCATGCACTCCCTTACCGCACAGTACGATGCCTTTTTTGATGATATCCTTATTGACGCGCCGGCAGGGATCGAGCGGGGGTTTCGCTTGGCTGCCAGTGCGGCGCAGGAAGCGGTGGTCGTTTCCACGCCGGATGCGGTCTGCGTTCGTAGCGCCGCCGCGGCTGTAGACGCGCTGTATGCGATGGACATCGCGCCGATTCACCTCATTATCAACCGCTTTAAGGCTCAGCCCGTTTCAAAACGCCAGCTGCTCAATATCGACCAGGTGATCGACAGCGCGGGTGCCCGTCTGCTCGGCATTGTGCCGGATGATCCGAATGTTACGTACCGTGCGGCGATGGGCAAACCAGTGCCCTTTGATTGCCCGGCGGGCAGCGCGTATCTTCGAATCGCAAAAAGGATCGAAGGAGAGAAAATCCCGTTAAAACATCTTGATAAAATGTAATTTATCTGTTATGATAGGAATAAGAATTGTTATTTTTGAATCAACACTCTCATAAAAAAGGAGCTGCATATATGAATATCGCACTAATTGCCCATGACGCGAAAAAGGAGCTTATGACGCAATTCTGTATCGCTTACTGCGGCGTACTCAGCCGCCACACACTGTGCGCCACTGGCACGACGGGCAAAATTGTCTCTGAGGCAACTGGGCTTTCCATCCAGCGGTTTCTAAGCGGTTCACAGGGCGGCGATCAACAGATTGCTGCAAGGATCGCGTGCAATGAAATCGATTTACTCCTGTTTTTCCGCGATCCCCTTAGCCCGAAGCCACATGAGCCCAACGAAGCCAATCTGCTTCGCTTGTGCGATGTGCATAATATTCCGGTTGCAACCAATATTGCAACTGCGGAGGCATTGATTCACAGCCTCGACCGTGGAGACCTTGATTGGCGCGATATTGTTAATCCAAAGGCTTGATTTTATGCGGCTGGTCCTCCCAATTCCTCTATTAAGCTGAGCAACAGAATCTGATAAAAAGGCGTCCTGTCTGAATAGACAGGACGCCTTTCTTTGATTTCCTTATTGAACCGCAGTATAGCTACCGCCCTCATTGTATAGAATATAGCTTTCAATCCCTGCCGCTTTTAGGGCTGCCACCTGCTCGCTCACATCAGAGCTCGCATTCAAAAGGGGCATCAGGGTGGCATTTCCCGCCGCGGCTTTCAGCTGCTTCCCAGCGGCCGCAAGGAAAACGGACGGATCCTTTGCGGGCGAGAATGATTCTCCGCCGATTGTAATGCTTCCTTTGAGCCCAGACAGGCGCAAATCCGGCGCATAAACATCGGCGCCGCTTCCAAACAGACTGCCATGATACTGGCTTTCTCCACCGCCGAGGGCCCCTTCCCCTGATTGCATCAAAATCACATTTTTACTGCCAGCCGCCTGCTTTGCACTGGCAACAAAATTCTTTAAAACATCATTTCGGGATACGCCGCTTTCGCTCTCTCCTATATAATAGGTCTTATTCAGCGCATATCCGCTGGGGAACTGCACGCTATCGAGCAGGATGCTGTCAATCTCCATGGCTGTCAGCTCACCGATCAAACCGGTCAGATAGCTCTGCACCGTTTCCGAATAGGGGTTTGCCCATGGTTTGCCGCCTTTATCCGCGCTGTTGTCCAGCCAGAGCGTGCCGGGCCGCTGGTAGCATACCGCGCTACCCTCCCCCAACCTTCTGGCGGCCAACGGGTCACGGAAGCACTGCACCCGCGCAATCACAGACAAGCCATTGTCATGAATCTTTTGAATCGCTTGTGCAAAATTCGAATAAGCCCCCTCTGCGGCGCCCGTTACCTTCACCTGCTCCAATGCGGAGGGAAAAAGCAACGTGCCGTCAGTATCCTTTGCGTCAATCATTACAGCGGATGCACCGCTCTGCTTTGCAACAGCAAGGAAGCTATCTAGGGCAGATGCATTGCGAAGCGTCCTCTCCGGCAGCCAGAGCGCCGCAATTGCTTTTTGCTGCTGCGCTACAGGCCCCTCTGACTGCGGCTCCTGCGGCGCATCCGATCCTTGCCCGCCACTGCCTGTTTCCACCTGAGGCGGCTTGGTAACAGCGGGCTTATTGGATAAATTCAAAGCAAAATCTGTAATAAAAAAGGCAAGCACCATTACTGCGGCAAAGCCCAACACCATTAGCGCGATCTTAGCAATTCTTTTGCCGCGCTCTGAGCGGCTGGCACTTTTGCGGAAGCGGCCTTTGCGCCCCCCTTCCGGAAAATCTTTCCGAAAGCCGTAGTAGCTGGAGCGCTGCCCGGAGCCGTAGTCTTTTTTTACTTTATATTTTTTTCCCATACAACAGCCATCCTTTCGTGGAATTCGCACCCTTCATTGGTAAAAACAGAGTGCTTCAGGCACCGTCCTGCAATTATATAAACAGGGATCTGCCGGAAAAACCAGTGAACGCAAGCGCCAGCAAAGAAACATAAATAAAAAGCGCCGGCGTTCCTTGAAAGGCCTTTGGGATCTTATCGTTACGATCCAGCACGTGAATCCCCGCATGGATCAGAAACACGGCCAGAGCGAAGGCCGCGCCTGCCCCAAGGCCCGCGCCAAGAGATTCGCCCACCGTATAAGCGGCACTGCGGTTGATCACAGGGATCGCAAGCACTAGCGTATTGAATGCCGCCATGCCGATCTTCCGAAGGATGCTGTCGCTTGCATGCAACGCATAACGAAACACCAGCACTACGATCACATACAATACAAACAGCACAATCATATATATGAGCAGCCGTACAAGCGTATGCGCAAGGCTCACCTGTGGCAGCAGCTCTAATGCGCGGCAGATAATCGAGGTTGCAGCGGAAAACACGGTGATAAACAAGGCAAACGATAGCACATAACGCGGCTTGGAAGAGATTCTGACCGCCTCGCTTGCGCCGAATCCGCCTGTAAACACCAGATTTTGCAACAGTAGGGCATAGAGCGCCGTTACCAAAAGCGTGACAAATCCGTTCATGGCTGCTCCCCTTTCTCTTTTGCATCCTGGACATTATCCGCCCGCAGTTTACTCTCCTGCTCTGCACGCCGCCGGTTCAGCGCTGCTAATACGTCCGCAAAGCTTTCCATTTCCTCATCCTGCCTCGGCTTGCGTGCCGAATCAGGCTGTGCGTCAGAGGCTGCCGGCTTGTGCGCAGGGCGTTTCTGCGCGGACAAGGGCGCTTCTTTTTTAACTTTTTCTACTTTCAACGCTTTCTCCACGGAGCTACTCCTCTTCGTGGGCGGATGCTTTGAGGCCGGCTCTTGTGTAGGCGGCACGTCGCCCGGCTTTTGATGCTCCAATTTCGCGGGCCTGCTTTTCTTCACCGGCTTTTTGGGCTTCTTTTCATGCGGCAGTGGAACGGATTTCTTCTTAGCCAAAGCATCTGTTTCATGCTTCGGCCATTGCTCCGGCTTTTTCTTTGACTTTGGTGCGGATTCTTCCTGCACAGCGCTTCGTTTCCGGTGGAACAGGCGCGCCAGCGGCTCAATCACGGATACATCCTCATCATCCACATGGGCAACCGGAGTTGCCAATTCCTCTTCTCCAGAATGGCGCAGATGATAAATCCACTTTACGGCGGCAACCATAAAACCCAGCAGCAAAAAACCTCCAAAGGGCATCAATAGGCCCGTAATCTTCGGTAGAGTTGGAAAAGAACGTCCTAAAATAGAGCCGCTTCCCAACAACTCGCGGACAAATCCGAGCAGCAGCAACACAATCGCATAGCCCAGGGAGGCGCCCAGCGCATCCATCATGCTTACACGAAGAGGCTGATGCACAGCGCAGGTTTCGCAGCGGAACACAATCATCGCATTGACCGCAAGCAGTGGCAGATAGCCGCTCAGCGTGCCCAGAAAATCCGGGAAAAAGCGCTCGCACGCAAACAGTCCGCCCGCGAGTAGGCCGAAGCTGAGCAAGGCGTATATTCCGATACGCAGCCAAAAGGGCAGCCTCTTTAATACGAGAGCCGTCAAGAGCTCCATGATCATCAGCAGGACGGCTGATACCACTGCTACGATTGCAGCCGCCTTCAGCGTGGTGGCAAGCATAATCGCTGGAAACAGGCCCAGGCACAGCATTAAAACCGGATTGCCCCGCAGAATGCCACGTCGAAAGGCCTCTTTGGCCGAAAGAACCTGCATCTCCTGCTCACGCATTCATACCGCCCCCTTCCTTCTTCATATCCGTGGCCGAGGCGGCCGCCTGCTGCTTTTCCTTATGGCCTTTTATCAGCCCGTCTGCCATCGGCCAAACGGCATTCATCAACAGCACCGCAAAGCATGCGCCTTCTTCATAAGCGCCGAAATACCGCAGCAGCATACAAATCCCACCCGCCGCCATGCCGTAAAGCAGCCGCTGTAAATGGGTTTTGGGAAGCGTGGCGGGATTCGGCAAAAGAAACAGCGCGGTAAACACCAGCATGCCCGCTGAAATCTCCATCGTTAGGGACAGCTTGCGCCCCGTCAAAATCCGCGGGAAGAGAACAGAACATACGGAGCACACCGCTACAAAGCCCGCGGAACTGAGCCAAAGGGAAGAATGGAAAATAAAAAACGCGATTGCCGTGCCAAACATGACCAGCATACAGGTAGCGCCCATCGGGCCGGGCACCTTGCCGATTACCGCGTTGAAATAGCTTAAAATATTGCCATCAATCGAATTATGCACTTTCAGCATGGAGGCAAACGAGGCGCCCTGCACAAAGCCTTCCGAGCCGGTCACTGCCATGGGCAGCGAGCTATCGATCGCCGGATAGGTAAAAACGAGCTCCGGCCAGCAGACGCACAAAAAGGCGATACCAGCCGCGGCGGGGACAAACGGCGTCTTTTCTGCGCT
>ERZ780150.524-NODE-524-length-33491-cov-6.506969_pt1 | contig 33491 bp, 27 predicted proteins | sample MGYA00511019_ERZ780150 | MGnify/ENA primary metagenome ERZ780150 (study PRJEB29588, sample SAMEA2151633) | human gut metagenome | biome: human gut; feature: human-associated habitat; material: faeces | place: Denmark | collected 2008/2010 ...
AACCTGTCGAAACAAGAATATAAATTTTTACTGACAACTACCTTGACAATCAGCGTAGATGCAATTCTCCACACTAATTCAAGCGCAACAATAAGCGACTCTAACTGTGAATGAAATAATTGGTTTTCATTTACATAATTCATGATATCTTCTTCAGAATCGCCTTTAATATCTATATTATTTCTCAAATATTGTATCAATTTATCATAACAGTTCTCAGATATCGTTATTTTATCGCCATCTGTCTCAGAATACTCGATTTCATACTTTTTGTCATTTGACAACCATAGCAAAATTACAAGAGCAATTGTAGACTTTGATTTAGGCAAAGATGATTTAATTCCCAATTTAGGATCAACAGGTTTAAATTTCTGTATATTACTTGGTCTTTTCATTTAAACATTCCTCCTATGTTATGTCATTTAATATTGAATCGGCAATCTTATTAGCCAATAGCGGTGGTACCGCATTTCCTACTTGTTTCATCTGTGAAACCTTTGGTCCAACAAACTCAAAAGTATCAGGAAATGACTGTATTCTTGCTGCTTCGCGCACTGTAATTGCCCTGTTCAAATATGGATGTGTAAATCTACCCGATGACGGAGTATCAAATCTTGTTGTAATTGTTACAGAAACATCATCTTTTTGCATTCTGCACCAAGTACCACTATATATTGATTTTGTTAAATGTTCCTCTGGTAAACATTCCTTTCCCTGTTCTGGTGGAACAAGGGCTAAGCGTTCTAATGCAAGCTTCGAATGATTAGTTGCTTTATGATTAAGCAATTTATTTGAATTCATTCTCATCTTCTTTTGATATTCACTTCTGGCTTCGAATTTATAATCCTGAATTTCATCACCCTCACCAGAATTAAGATATGCTAAATCACTTATTGCATCCCATACTGAAACTTTTTTATTAACCGGTTTAGGCAGCAAGTTTACCCTTTCTTCATTTGTCTTTTTTCCAATAATGACGGCACGTCTTCGATTTTGCGGAACTCCATAATCCGCTGCATTTAATACACCAGCATCTAGAATGTACCCCATTTTTGAAAATAATTCTTCTATTTCTCGCTTAAAATATCCTTTTTCAGCAGTTAATAAATTAGGCACATTTTCCATTACAAAATATTGAGGTTTTACTAAATCCACCACTTTGACGTAATATTTAAACAAGAAATTACGTTCATCATGTATTGTTTTTCTCTTTCCTTTCTGCGAAAAACCCTGACATGGCGGACCGCCTATTATAACGTCAATATTACCTTTATATTGTTCAAATACTGATTGCAAATCAAGTTTGGTTATATCTTCATTTATCATTTTAGTAGAACTATGATTCTTTTTATATGCAGTTGCAATATCTTTATCGTATTCATTGGCAAGAACCACATCAAACCCTGCCATTTCAAAACCTAATGACATTCCACCAACTCCAGCAAATAAATCTATAACCTTATATTTCATTTTTCTTTACCTCTTTAATCCTAGATGTAGCTATATTAAAGTAATTTTCATCTAACTCGATTCCTACGAAATTTCTATTGTTTTTTACAGCTGAGACACCAACACTTCCACTTCCCATAAAAGGATCCAGAATTGTATCATTTTCATTTGACAACACCTTAACAAAATGTTCCATTAAAGCTTCCGGTTTCTGCGTTGGATGTTTTCCATATTTTTTTTCGCCGTTTGATGTAACAGATGTTTCAATAAAGTCATGCAATACTTTTCCGTTGTTGTTAAATGTCCCTGTCTTTGTTTTATAAGTAAAATATATCCACGATTCTGTCGAATTAACAAAATGCAAATTCATATTCCTTGGCATTGGATTAGACTTATGCCATATACCAGTTGTCTTATAATACAGTCCGTGTTTTTGCGCTAATTGTATTATTGTTTCAACCTTTATTATCGCCATAAATACAATTATTGAACCACCATCCTTCAAAACTCTTGATGCTTGATGAAAAAATTTATTCATAGATTTTTTCCATTCTTTATAATCTAAATCATCCCATCCTGCAGCCCCAAAAAAATTATCCCGCATTTTAACTAAATTAGTATCTCTCTCCTCCATAAACTTTCCTAAATTATATGGTGGATCTGTTATTATCAAATCAATCGAAGATGTTGGTATTTTTTTCATATACTCAAGACAATCTCCATTATGTAATTCTGTATTTATCATTTTCTTTTCTACTTTCTATTCTATAATGCACTTTTTCCGCTTTTCACCCACTCATCCACTTCTGAAAATTTGAATTTCCAAAGTCTGCCTATCTTATGAGCAGGAATATCTGTTTTTTTAATCCAACTTCTTATGGTATCTTTCGTTACACCTAGATATTCTGCGGTTTCTTCTAAATTAGACCATTTTTCATTAGTCTCAGACATATTCTCCCTCCGATTCTAAACTGTATAAAATAACAAAGTAATTATATCACGAACAACTGTTTCCCTCAACTGATATTTCACTGTTTAAATATGATTTATTAGTATTTAATATATCTTTAGTGTTCAATTATACATCCATTCTTAATTTAATATTGAGCAGAGGAATCATCTCCCTCTACCCTTATTCCACATCTTATCTTCCGCCTTATCTTTACTGGCATCTCTACCAACACTCTCATCATAAACCTTCTGAAATTCTCCAAAAAGCTCATCCCCATCAAGCTTTATCCCCAGCCGTTTCATCACATCTGAGAATAACCTTATGCTTCCACTTACATCAGCAATATCAAATCTAAATACATCAGCCTTAACAGAATCACTGACATTCTCATAACCACCAAGCTCTGATATTCTCCTGACAATCCAGCCTGCTTTATCCACAGACTCAGTTTCCTTAGTTTCCACAAATTCACTTTTATCTGTTACATCAGTCATACTTTCATCCACTCTTGCCACATTCGCATCATTCAAATTATAAATCTCTGGTTTTCCTACACCATCTAAATCAATCAGTTGTTTTATCGTACTATCTGTTTGCTCTTTCTGTACACCTATTTTGTTTTGATTATTGTTATGATTCATTACCTCAACATTTGCATCAGGCTCAACAACTACTACCGCTACTTTCTCAACCGTCTCTTCCATCCCAGGTATCTCAATCTCCCTGTCTGAAACAATCTCCTCATCCTCCGACGCCGCATAATAAGCTGTATACAAATCTTCTTTTATAATGTCATCAGCAAGCTGTATCTGTCTCTTAATATTCCTTTTCTCCTGCTTCAGCTCGTCCAGTTCTTCCTGCATTTCCACATGCCATATCTGATACTCACGATATTGTTCCTCGTTCTTAATATTCCGTTTCCGACTTGAGCTTTCTCTGTATATCTCCTTCTGTCTATCCTCAATCTGCTGAATCTTATCTTCTTTCTCACTTATGAAATCCACAAGCTCCACAACACTTTTAATGTCATTATTCACAAGCAACAGATATTCGTCCTGTAACCGATGAAACCTCTTCAAATCCTCTGTATACTTTGCTCCACCTACTACAAAACGCTTCTGTTCTACAATCCTTAGCCTGTATAGCTTTGCATAAAAATTCTTCTGGAATGGTGGCAGCTTCGCCCTGTGCAATCCCCTGATATCCGACGAATAAAAGTAAGGCTTTGACATCCAGGGCATATCCACATAATGCCGTAACATATCTTCTGAAAACATCTCGTCCAGCTTTGCCAGTTTATGATAATACCGAAATCCTGGTGCCTGCACCTCCATCCATGCGTCTTTCTTAAATACATATCCAAGTCTTTTCATCAGATATTTAAAATGCTCCACATTCCCGGCTGCATATGCACACATCTTGGAATCCCTTAGAATTATCTCTTTCATTGACATTTCCTTTTCCCACTTGTCCCTGCTGATATTTTTTGGATTCCTGCTGTACTCTGCCTGCATAATGGAAAGTCCAAGTTCATCACAATATTTATTTGTAATAGGCTGAAGATAATTCTTCCAGTTGCCTTTCAGTGAATTGTATTTCTTGCCAGTTGTCATGCTGACACTGTTCCAGATCAGATGCCCATGCATATGTTCCCTGTCAGTATGGACTGCATACACAGCTTCATAATCATCGCCAAGCACATCCTTCGCAAAGTGCTCCAGCACATACATTGCCTGCTCTGCCGTTACTTTTTCTTCCGGCGAAAACGATATAATCACATGATAGCCCTGCCTTTTACCTGCCTTTTACCTGTCTTATGAAATATATTCTTTGTCTCTTCCATCTGCTCAAATGCTGTATCTGGCAGGCAGTTAATACCGCCCACCAGTACACATTCTTCTGTCTTATCCGGATTCTGAATATATTCCAAAGCATTCTTCAGGTGCGATGCCGGATTTCTGCCTTCTGACTCCTGTATATTTAAGATCTTTGTAATCGCCATACTTCCAGCACCTCCCCGAATGTTTTCTTTACATCATCCAGACTGTTCTGCAATTTATCAATATCGCTGTAATACAATCTTCCCTGTGAATTGCCAAGCTTTACCGCCTGATTAATATTATTTGCAATACCTGCAATAACACGAATTATTTTTGCCCTGTCCTCTGGATAACTTGTATCAATGTTGCCTCTTGTCCGAATTAATTCTCTTATGTAGGCACTTGCTGTCATTCCTGTTCGCTTAAGTGCCGCTTTCAGAATATCCATATCTTTCTCTGACAGCTTCACCGATATCTTATAATCTTTCCTGTCAGACTTGTATCTTCTCTTTCCATCTGCCATACGTTTTTCCCCTTTCGTAATTTCCAAATTCTGTATCAAACCAATCTCTTTTTATCTGTACCATTGCTTTTTCATCCTTTCTAAAAGTTCTGCTTATAGGTTTTGCAAGATGCGGAAAAGGTCGGACCTTTTCCCGAAAAAATATAAACGCATCAGCGTTTACATAATTTTTCGTCTTGGCAGGAGCACCTGCACCCTATATATGATATGTGGTGGTTAATATTCCACCATAATTACTGATATGGTGGCGCTTTTTGCCATCACTTTGCTGTTTTAGTGACGTTTTCCGCCACCACTTTTCCATTTTGATGGCACTTTCCGCCACCATGACTTTTTTCTCGCTTATCTGAATGGTGGCGCTTTTTGCCGTCACTTTACTGTTTTGACGGCGCTTTTTGCCCCCATTTTCGTGTTTTGGGGGCACTTTTTGCCCCACACTTTTTCGGCTCTGATTTGTGCGGGGGCGCTTTCTGCCTCCACTTTGTGGTTTTGGGGGTGCTTTTTGCCCCCACGCTAATGAAACTGCATTACCACATCCATAATAACGATTTCCTCTGCCATCATCCTGGTCTGTGTTCTTAGCTGTAACTGTTCTGTAAAGGAATTTGGATTCTTTGGCTTATACTTTTTCAGCCACTTAGCTTCAATATCATCGAGCAGCTCATATGCGGTATCATTGACTTCATCTGCTCGCTCTTCAAGCTCCCCGAACCGCACCAGACTCTTATATCTCATTGGATATTCTTCCTTGATATATTTAATCCACATTCGCCCATACTTTCCTGCTTCTATATCTGCCTTCTCTGTCCCTGCGACAAGAACCGGATAGAAGATTCCATCCCTTTCTTCATATGGGGTACCTAGCTTTTCAAATGTTGTCTTACTCATAATGATTACCGCCTTTCTCATCACTCTGCAGAATATCAAGCACATGCTTTAATGGAACCAGCAGTTCTTCAACATCTATACCTCTGTCTGCTTCATCTAATGACTGTAATTCTTCCAGTATCGTATCAAGATGAACCTGCACTTTCTTTGCCACCTTCATTCCACCAACTACCCTGATTTCATGCTTCAGAAGACATTGGATGATATAATCCTGTTTTGAAAGTCCGCTGATCGAAACCTTCACATTCAGCTCCTGTGCTTCCTCTGGTGACATACGAAACGCTACTACAACATTTCTCCATCTGTTCTTGGCATCCAGCCTTTTCTCGCTCATAATAATCTGCTCCTTCCGATATAAAATCTATTCTTTTAATTTCTGCTGCATATATCCAGCAAAACTTGTACCGGCATGATTCATAATGTTTTACATAGGCATTATCAGACTGCCTTGTACTTATCAATGCTTATAATTTTTTCCGCAGCCGCATCCATATCAATCATAGGTGCTGTTTCCTCTGTCTGCATGATTTCTACATCATCATCCTGCTCTTCACAATCCTCAAAGCTTGCATTGACAGCATCAAGTCTGTCCGCCATTGCCACCTGCTTTGACGGAAACAGATGCGAATAACGATATGTGATATCAATGCTCTCATGACCAACCCTGTCAGCTATTGCAACTGCGGAAAACCCGAGGTCGATCAGATGTGAAATGTGCGAATGCCTTAGATCATGGATTCTGATTTTCTTCACACCGGATAATTTGCAACCGCGCTCCATCTCATGATGAAGAAAGCTCTTTGTTACCAGAAAAATCCTGTCTGTTGGTGTCTGGTCATATAACATTGCAAAATATTCCTGCATTTCCTCTGCAAGGAACTTTGGCAGCTTGATTGTCCTGTTGCTCTTAGGTGTTTTCGGAGTTGTAATAACATCCTGCCCCTGTAGCCGCTGATACGATTTATTTATTCTGACTGTGTTCTTTTCAAAATCAAAATCTTCCATCGTAAGTGCAAGCAGCTCACCTAATCTCATTCCTGTCCAGTACAGCATTTCAAATGCATAAAATGAAACCGGCTTGTCAATCACCGCTTCTGAAAACTTCTTATATTCCTCAGTTGTCCAGAAAAGCATTTCCTTCTTTTCTTCCCTGCCCATATTTCCGGCCTGTCTTGCCGGATTTGATTTCAGATTATAAAACCTGCAAGCATGATTGAATATCGCACTTAAAATGTTGTGCATTGTCTTCTTGTAAGTCTGGGAATAACTCTTCCCATTCTCATTACGGAATGTAACCATCTCATTCTGCCACTTGCGTACATCCCCCGGTGTAATCTCATTCATCTTAAGATTCCTAAAATATGGAAGTATTTTTGTATCCACAATGTGTTCTTTGGTAAGCCATGTGTTGAGTTTGACATAATTTTTCACATCCTCTGTATACAGCTTCCAGAACTCTCCAAATGTCATATCCAGATTATTCTCCTGCCGTATTTTGTAATTACGCTCATAATCAAGTGCTTCCCTCTTTGTTGCAAATCCTCTCTTCTTTATCTGTTTATTTTCCCCGGTCCAGTCCTTACAATAGAATTTGATGAACCAGGTACCTGTCTTACTGTCTTTATAAGCTGGCATATTCATCATCTCCTTCTTTCCATATGCAGAAGCAGATGCCTAAGCCCATATAACTTTTGCACCTGCCTCAGTCTCAATCTTCTTACCTGTTGCTTATCCTGCATCACTCATACCATAAATGCGTTCTTCAAAATATTTTCTGCTTACTTTTCCACGGATTACAATGTAACCCTTCTTTTCAAGTTCACTGTTGATCTGTCTCATTAGCTTGTATGCTGCTGATCTTGAAATTCCAAGAATCTGCATCACATCTCCTACTTCTAAAAACTTTTCGTTCATGCCCTTTCACCACCTTTCTATTAAAATTTGTTTTGGCGTTTCTCCATACCAGTTCTGCTGATGTCACAACCAGCCTCCTTACCTGAGATAATCTCCTGTAATACCGCCCGCTCCTGCTCGAGGTACTCGGTCCGCTTGGGGGAGTGTCTACATTCGCTCGATTCCTATGAATGTCATGGCAAATGCCTGTTAGATTTCTGTACCGCTCATTCAGTTATTTTTCAATACCATATCGTATAGATAATTGAATTGATATTATTCTATACCGTGTGGTATTGAATTGTCAAGATGTTTTTCTAATGTTCTTGTATAGAAAAACTTCCATTTTCATTTTTTCCGTGTTATACTGTCTTTAACAGTCCATCAGCGACAGATAAACGGAGGTAACTACACTATGACAATTGGTGAAAGAATAAAGAAAATACGGGTATTCCGTAAAATGACAATGGATGAGCTGGGCGGTGCACTTGGATTTGAGGGCAAAAATATGTCGGTCCGCATATCCCAGTATGAAACCGGTGCACGCATTCCCGGTGAAGATATGATTCTAAAGCTTGCTGATGCATTGCACTGCAATTACAAGGCAATCTCTGATTACAGCCTTGGTGCTGCTGAGGATATCATTGAAACACTTTTCTGGCTTGAAGAAAGTGCCTCATCACTTCCTGCCCGTGGAAAAGGTACAAGATTCCCAGAGTACACAGCTCCCGGCAACCTGATTCATCTGACTGCAATGACTCCGGCAAAACCTTCCGAGGCTGCCAGACCAACTTACAATGAAGATGATTATGAAAGTGCAGGCTCACCTGTCGCATTAACTTTTGAATATGGATTGGTAAATGATTTCCTTACGGAATGGTGTGAAATGAAAACGAAATTAAATAATGGAGAGATTTCTCCAAATGAATATTTTGAGTGGAAAATAACATGGCCTCATACCAATAATAATTTATAGGAGCAAATAATATGATACGAGATATGGAATTATTACTTAATAGAGTATACGATGATGAAATAAAGTCATATTTACACGAAGCACTCAACTGCTATTCTGGAGAAGCTTATCGTGCTTGTGTGATACTGTCAATAATTGGCGGAATTCATGATTTACATAATAAACTTAAAGGATTAGCTTCAAGCAATAAAGACATTGCTGAACTCGAAGCCAATGTTTCCAAAGCCAAGGAAAATCTCATGCCTTATGAAAGACTATTAGTCGATGGATGTGCTAAATCTAATATAGATTTATTGAGTCCTTCAGAGGCAAAAGAACTGAATAGATGTTTGGATATACGTAATGACTGTGCTCACCCAAGTGGATACATATGTACCGCAGAATGTGCACGTTATGTATATTCAACAATTATTGATATCTTGGCATCTAAACCAGCACTACTGGGTCAGCAATATATAAACACCTTATATACCAGCATAATTTCTGATACTTATTTTCCGATAATTGATAAAACTGAAATTCAGATTATTGTAAATAAGCAACTTCAATTATGTAGCAAACGAATTATAATTCCTCTCGCCCAAAAACTCGTCAAAGGAATTATGAATGAAACATCTTTCACTAATAATAAAGAGTATTTCTTTGCCAATATGTCAAATACTTTAAATAATACTTTTGATAAAATATTTCAACCTTTATTATTAGATTCAAACTTTCATTCCAAATCGATGATTATTTTAGATGCAAATCCTAATATTATTAATACTCTTTCAATCGAAAATATAAAGCGCCTACTTCACATTTTTATACCATTTATCGAGCAAGATCAAGGATATAATGAACTTATACTACAAATTTTGCAAAATGATAGACTGTCAGATTCAGCATTCAACAGCAATATTATCGATTTACTCAATTACAATTATGAACAAATGACTGATAACCAAACCGAATTATGGATAACTATTGTCAGCAAAAAAATTTGTAGTCAACAACAAATTACGCAAATTAAATCTGATTACATTGAGCATGTTTTAGATAAATCAAATTTTGCTAGTCAAAAATTTCAAGAAATATTTGAATTGTGTAACAATGAATTTTTATATTCTTCATTGATAAATGATATATCTGAAAGGATTTCTGACTATGATTACACAATAAGTAATCCAGCTGTTTTACAGCTAAAACAACTAAATGAAAACTTTATAAATTCACTATCTATAAACAATATAAATAACATTATATATAGCATTTTAGCTGGTAACCAAGGCTATGGACGTGAAGTTGGTTTTTTACTCGAAAATATCTATGACAAACCATTTTATAGACGCTACATTGAAGAAACCGCTCCAACATTTAATACTAACGAACTAAACAAAATGCTAACCTACAATTTGAATGACAATACATTTATTAATTTTGTAAATATGATGACAAAAGCTTCTGAAGATTTTAATATTAAATTCATTAAAATTTCTGAAGAATATATTTCCAAGAATTCCGATGTTTACAATAGTACTGTATTAACTAATTGTATTAATGAACTCAACAATAGTAATCCTAAGCTTTAGTACCAAAATAGTATCACAAGGCAAAAAACAAGCTCGCAAATGCCAATTTTACTAGGCTTTGCGAGCTTTTGAAAATTATTCAAACTCAATCGTTCCCGGTGGCTTACTCGTCAGATCATAGAATATTCTATTCACTCCACGAACTTCATTTATAACTCTGCTCATCACTTTATTCAGAACTTCATACGGAATCTCCGCCGCCTCTGCAGTCATGAAATCAATCGTATTAACGGCTCTAAGAGCTACAGCATAATCATAAGTTCTCTCATCACCCATAACACCAACGCTTCTCATATTCGTAAGTGCTGCAAAATACTGACCAATTGTCTTATCAAGTCCGGCATTTTCAATCTCTTCACGATAAATAGCATCTGCATCCTGAACGATACGAACTTTCTCAGCTGTTACTTCGCCGATGATACGTACTCCAAGTCCCGGTCCTGGGAATGGCTGACGGAATACAAGTCTTTCAGGAAGTCCGAGCTCAAGTCCTGCTTTACGAACTTCATCTTTGAAAAGATCACGAAGCGGCTCAATGATTTCTTTGAAATCTACAAAATCCGGAAGTCCTCCTACATTGTGGTGAGATTTGATCACAGCGGATTCTCCGCCAAGACCACTTTCTACCACATCCGGATAAATTGTTCCCTGTGCAAGGAATTCAACAGTACCGATCTTTTTTGCTTCTTCTTCGAAGATACGGATGAATTCTTCACCGATAATCTTACGTTTTGCTTCTGGCTCTGTAACGCCTGCAAGTTTGTTATAATATCTTTCCTGCGCATTTACGCGGATAAAGTTCAGATCAAACTGTCCTTCTGGTCCGAAGATTGCCTCAACTTCATCTCCTTCATTTTTACGAAGAAGTCCGTGATCTACGAATACACAAGTAAGCTGTTTTCCAATGGCTTTGGAAAGAAGTCCTGCTGCCACTGAAGAGTCAACCCCACCTGACAATGCGAGCAATACTCTTCCGTTTCCAACCTTCTCGCGGATCTCTGCAATTGTATTCTCAACAAAAGCATCCATCTTCCAGTCACCCGCACATTCACATACATTTTTTACAAAGTTGTTGATCATCTTTGTTCCTTCTACTGTATGAAGTACTTCTGGATGGAACTGGATTGCATACAGTTTCTCAGCTGCGTTCTCAGCTGCTGCAACCGGACAGTCAGCAGTGTGTGCTGTAATTTCAAATCCCGGAGCAATCTTTGAAATATAATCAAAATGGCTCATCCAACATGTTGTTGTCTCTGAAACACCCTCAAATACTTTGGAGTCTTTTTTATCAATAATAACTTCTGTCTTACCGTATTCTCTTACATCTGCACGCTCAACTTTTCCACCAAGTACATGAGACATCAGCTGTGCGCCATAGCAAAGTCCGAGAACCGGAATTCCAAGCTTGAACAGTTCTTCTGAATAAGTCGGTGAATCCGGCTCATAACAGCTGTTCGGTCCGCCTGTGAGAATGATTCCTTTTGGATTCATCTCTTTGATTTTTTCAATATCTGTCTTATATGAATAAATTTCACAATATACATTACACTCCCTGACACGTCTTGCGACCAGCTGGTTATACTGTCCACCAAAGTCAAGGACAATCACTAATTCTTTCTTCAAATCTTTCCTCCTGTAAAATCCAATCAAAACTATTTACTTTATTTATATATCTTTTTCTGTTTTTCATTATAGTAGAGGAAGCATTGATTTACAAGTATTTGTTTATGTAAAATAAAATCTTATCCACAATTTCTATTACTATACACGGTAATTATTCCCCTTCTGATCTATCCAGAACAAAGAATGTGCCTCGGCACCCTCTTACGCCTGCGGTGGTCGCTTGCGACACCTACATCGTACACCGCAGTGCGCATTCTATGTTATCCACTGTTATGGGTATAATATATCAAAAAAGATGCCGAACAAATGCCCGACATCCCATTTTTATGTTCCATTTTATGCTGCAAATCTTTCTAGCTGTCTTTCAAGTTCTGTGCAATCGTCTGCATACATCTGCAGTTCAATCACGTTATTCAATCCCAGATTCATGATTCCAAGTAATGACTTCGCATCTACTACTGCCCGTCCTCTTCTCATGTCCATGTTAAAGTCAAATTTACATACTGTTTTCAAGAAATCAATGATCTCATCCGGGTGTTTGAAAGTAATGTTCATTGTGCTCATTCTTTTCACCTCTTTCTGCCTTAACGGCTATGAAATCCTTTTCACTTTTCACATATATCATAGCACATTTTTTATATTTAAAAGGGCGAAATTTTTTATAAAAGTGTATTTTTTTAATTAAATATGCCTCTTATTCTCTACTTTTTTCTATAAGCAATATGAAATTACTCCTAATTATGAAATCCCATTGGAGTTACGTCTGTATTCCGTCGGTAAAATTCCTTCCTCCTCTTTAAACACCTTACTCATATATTTGGGATCAGAGTAACCGACAAGCCCCGCAATCTGATTCATCTTATATTTTGTTGTCCTGAGAAGCTCCTTTATTTTTTCTATCCTGTATTTCCTCACAGTTTCTGTAAAATTATATCCTGTCTCCTTCTTAAACTGAGAACTCAGGTATTCTTCCGATACATAAAGTTGTCTCGCTGCTTCTTCCAATGTAATACCACTGTCATATTCTTTTCTTATAATTTCCATTGCTTTTTGGATAAGCGTACTGTACTGCTCAAATTTATGCTCATATGATATCATCCGTTCCAAGCCTTGAATCGCTTTCTCTATCTGTTTCCAGCTGATGGCATAGGTAATCTGCTGCATAAGACTCAGGATTTTTGTTTCGTCAATCTCCCCGCCATAATTTCTATAATTCAATCCAGCTGCCATGCAAAAACGAATGATACTGTATTTTATTTCTTTTGGAAAATATTTTTCTCTTTTCATTTCCTCACAAACAAGTTGAAATTGTCTGGCAATTCCTTTCTTGTTTTCATCGAAAATCATTTCTCGCATTCGTTGTTCTAATTCTACCGGATAACGCACCGGAACAGCTTCAAATTTCTCAACTATCTGCTGACAGATTAAAACTCCTCGCGGCTGAAGAAGATTCCATTCCATGAGACTTCCTGCCTGAATCATTGCATCTACCAGCTTTGTCAGCTGTTTTGTCTCTATCCATACACAAATAATTGTCCCCGGAAAATTCCTACATAACCCAGTAACCACATTTTTTTTAAAATATTCTTTCCAGTTCCTTGCTTCACGTACCCGGTAAATGATCAGATACACCTGTTTCCATCGATCCGAACATATAACAGATGCCGAAAATCCACACTCACGTCTACAGATTTCTTCGAGAAATCCACGTATATTTTCCTTCTGCTCCTCGTATTCGTCTGCCATTGAAACCGTAAATAAATATCCCGGATCATCCACTGTAAAACCATATTTCCGGATAGTCATTTCATTTAACTTCTGATTCGATATAATTTCTCCATATCTGCAGCTTAACAGAATATTTTCAACAGTAAAAGAAGCCTGCATCCAATATTCATTCCTGATTTTTTCATGAATACGGCTTAATGCCTTCTTAAGCTCCATCGGCCGGAACGGCTGTACTAAATATCCGTCCACACCCAGATCGATTGCCTGCTTTGCCTGTTGAAAATCTTCATCCTTTGTTATAATAATCACACGGAACTCACGTCCTTCCGTGCGTAATTTTCTCAAAAGATTTAACCCATTCATCCGCGGAAGCCCAATGTCCATGATAACAAGATTTGGCTGCATAACTGTTATCATCTCATATGCAGACTGTCCATTCCCTGCAATCCCCGCCAACTCGTAATTCGGATCTACGCGTTTTAAACCTTTTTTCAGTTCTTCTAATACTTTTTCATCCCTTTCAACGATTGCCACCCGCATTTGAACAGTCTCCTCTCAATGTCCGTGTTTCTGATTGAATATCCTCTTTTATTGTAACATTAACTTCAATAATTGGAAGCATGCAAGTGTAAATATTTTTCTCTGGTAGCGAGCCCTCCCCGGATGTGACGTTCTGATTTGTTGGTGTCTAAAACCTTACGCGTTTCATGAGCCAATGATGGATTGATCTGAAGCAGACGTTCTGTAACATCCTTATGTTTGGTCGTCACAATTTAGAACGGTTTCATTTTCTTCAATTAATACAGACTCATCTAACCCAAGATCACCAAGCAAGCGTAAATAAATATCTACATTTCCCTCCTTATCTACTTCTATCTTCTGAATCAATCGTTTTAACTGCTGATTGGTCATCTGGTGTACATCTGTGATGTCCTCAATCTCCTTAAATGTATTATTTAAAATGTTCTCTAACTGTTCTCCCTTGGTTAAATGATAAGATACCATCTTGAGTTCATTTTCTATCCGCTCCATCTCTTGACGAGAACCGCCAATCTTCTCATTCAACTCTTCACGGGAAATCAAATCATCCGTATACATATCCATATATTTTTGTCTGGTCTTTTGCAATTTAGCAAGTTCTGCATTTAATTCTTTTTCGTACTCTACATTTTCATCTTTAGCTTTATATACACGCTGAAACTCATTTACCACATGAGCAATGACTTTTTTCTTTTGTTTCAATACATTTGTAAAATATTCCTGCAGAACTTCAATGAGTTCTTCCTCATCCACAACCGTTTTATTGGGGCAGCTATCTACGCCCCGGCCATTTCGCCCCGAGCATACCCACCGTACATACGTGTTCTTATAAGTACGAACCGTTCTACGGAAGGACCAGCCACATTCTTTACATTTGATCAATGTCGAAAACAGATGCTTATTACTCTGCCGTTCGTGACTAAGATTAAATGCATCATGTCTGCCTCTTAAAATCTCCTGTGCTTTTTCAAATGTCTCATCTTCTATGATTCGAAGTTCCGGTCGCTCCACAACCATCCATTCAGTCTCGTCCTTGTCTCTTCTCTGACCTGTCAGAAAATCACTGACTTCTTGCTTGCCATTGATGATTTTTCCGGTATATATTTCATTTGTTAAAATACGGCACGTTGCATTCTGACTCCATTTGCAATTTCGCTTTGTCTTATAACCTTTTTCATTTAACATATTTGCAATCTTGGCCGCACCGTAACCTTCTTCTGTATACCACTTGTAAATCTGCTGTACAACTTTAGATTCTTCTTTATTGATTGCAAGATTAAAATAATCTCCGATTGTTTTATCGTATCCATATACAATATTAGGAACTCGTCCTTTTTCTGCGTTCATCTTCTTTCCAAATTTTACACGCTTGGAAGTATTGGCACTTTCTTCCTGTGCCAGAGCTCCAAAGATGGTTAGTACGAACTCGCTGTTTCCCATGCTGGTCATATTTGCGGTTAAGAACTGCGTTTCGATTCCCAATGATTTTAGCTTACGGACATTTTGTAAAAGATCTACAGTATTTCTTGCAAAACGAGAGATGTCTTTTACAACAACCATATCAAATAATCCATGCTCTGCATCAGTCATCATACGAAGAAATTCTTTTCGATTTTTAATTTTAGTTCCGGAAATGCCTTCATCTGCATATAATCTTACTAAAGTGTCCCCTGTGCGTTTTGTGTATTCTGAGAAAAATTCCTTTTGGGCTTCCAGACTGTTGAGCTGATCGGCTTTGTCGGTGGAGACTCGGCAATAGGCTGCTATGTTCATAGTGTCACCTCTCTGTTATAGTTGTATCGTTCTGTTACTTCTTTTATTATACAATAAATTATAAAATAGTAAACAAAAAACATAGGGAACAATTGAAAATTCAACGTTCTCTATGTTTTTGTGCATTTTTTTAATATTATTCAAAAGTAATTTCTTCTTCTGCTTTAAAATATACATCTGCCTGTGCTTGTACATCAAGTCTATTAACAATCCAACCTCTCATCATGCACATTTTTATGAAGTCATCAATTCTATTTTCACCATTCATTTCTCTTAAAGTAACTACTATTCCAAAACGCAATCCGCGTCCTGCTTTGGGATCAAGTCTCTCTTTTGTTTTAATACTTAATCCCCATAGTCCCGATTGATACACTTTACGCGGGCGTCCATTTTCCTTTAACGCCTCACTTATATGCTTAACATTATCCCATTTCCGGTATAGTTTTCGTGCATCTTCTTCATAAATCGTATTAAGTCCCTCTTCTGCCTGTTTATTATAATCTATTGCTTTAATAACTGCCTTTTCATCCTGTCCCTTTATTCTTCCAAAATGAATATCCATTTCTGTTGATGTATAATCAACTCCTTGATTTCTATCACTTTGCGGGAAATAGGCAAGTGTTGCCTTTGCAAAAAAAGGATGTGCATTCATCTTTTGTGGTACAGGAATATTATAAGTATACACCTCATACTCATCAATATTTCCAGACATAATAAATCTAATTTCATCATCTCGAGAATATAAAATATCTTCAATTTTTTTAGGTACAATTCCATATCCTTTTTCGTATTTAATATTATCTTGACGATTCCACCCTGCAGCCGAATCAATAATCAAAGCCTTGGCCACCTCTCTACTCAGCCCCATTACATGTATGAGATATGCCATTTTACGAGTTATCCAAGGTGCTGCAAAAGATGTTCCTGTTACAGTTGCTTTCCCTAATGGTTCACAAACCACGATTTTATCTGGCCCATCTCCTCCATAATAGCAAACATCTGGTTTATAAAAAAATGATAATACTGGGCCTCTTCGTGTATATGACGCTGAGTTTCCACTAAAATCTACCGCGTTCACAACTAATGAATTAAGGGAATCTGCTGGTGCTCCTATTTTATTAACTTTTGAATTTCTTTTCTTATTTGTACCAGCAATTACAAATATAACATCATATTCATACTGAATTTTATCTAATTCAGCTGCTTCCGGAGATATAAAATTCGAATCAATTTCCATAGCAGATCCCAGTGACAAATTCCATACTTTTATATCTCGATTCCTACGAACAATATCTCGAATTTGCTTCAATATTGCAAATGAGCTAAAACGTCCTGCTGTAGCAACACCAAAATGCCGAACTCTAAAACGTCCACAGTTATCTTGTAAATTTGGATTAAAAGAAGGGCCATCAACAATAATTGATGATACTGCCGTTCCATGGAAAAAATCTCCTGTCTGTAAATCAATGTCTTCACTAATACACTTATGATATTCTACCCATTCACTGAAATATACACTTTTATCAAATTGAGTATCTATCACACCTACAATTGGTTCATTTTTCGGTTCTGGGATCAACAATTGTTCTATATTTTTTTCTTCCTCAGGAATCTCATATACTATTTCTGCCAAATCTTTAACATTCATCGCAATTAAGTACGGAACTTTGTCTTGCAAAATGTCTATTTCATTTTTTTCCAACCGCAAAGTCGTATCATCTATCATTTTAGCATTTATCATATCTATTCCCAAATCACTCAATAATTCCATCGTATCTATACCAGTTTTATATAAAGTAACAATCGCCTGCTCATTTGCAGTTTTAGGAGCCATATCTATACTAAATTTTTCTACATAAAAACAGTCCACAAGTGTTTTCAAAAAAGGATTTTTTTTCATAATACTGTCATTATATATGCCAGAATTTATATTTTCTGTATCTTCATTTGATATATTTCCATTATAAAAATTTTGAATAACAACTGCACATTTTTCTAAAAGAGCAACTGATTTTTGTATAGATGAGATTGACAAAAAATAAGTGAAAATATGTTTTTGAACCCATTTATTCTCTTCATTATATCCTTCTGAAAACTTTGACCCCCTAATGGATTTATTAGGATGTTTTCCATTTTCTGAAAGCAAAATCTGAATCCTATTACTTTTTGCCACAACTTTTCTATAATGAACACTTACTAAAGCTCCTTTAATTATTTTTTCCTTACTCCAAAACAATACAATGTCTTGTAACTGTTTTTTTAACTTCAAAACGTGTTCGACACTAACGCTTTTCCCCTTCGGTAAATTTACTGGTCCGAAACCACTTGGAGCTTTTCGTTTTTGAAATTGTCCCTTTAATTGCAAAATATTATTCACTTTAATTCATCTCCTTTAATTCTCTTGCAACACTGCTTTTTGGTATTTTACTTAAAATTTCAATTTCTCTAATTGTAAAGTTCTGTTCTTGTAGTTTCTTAATATTTTCTGGTTTTTCACCCGTAACGGTATAATATAGTCTTCTAAAATAGTCTAATTCATCATCTGGATTACTAAATGCTACCGCCGTTTTAATTAAATTTTTCAAATCTCCCGGATATGGTAATGGTGAAATTAATTTCATTATCTTTCTAAACAATCTTATATCTTTTTTGGCCAAATTAAATTTGACTAAAAATCTGTTCAAATATTCTTCCGAAATATCCATTAAATCTTCTTGTGAATATCTATTAAAGTCAATGACAGAATCAAATCGTCTTATTAAGGCTTTATCGAAATGTTCAAATAAATTTGTAGTCGCTATTAAAACAATTCTTTCATCCACTCGATCCAAATATTTAAGCAATGTGGAAGTTGCTCTTCCCATTTCCCGTAAATCATTCATATTAGTTCTATCCAATGCAATTGCATCTATTTCGTCAAATAAAATAACTAATTTTTCAGGATGAACAAAACCATTAATTTCCCGAAATAATTCAGACATATTTTTCTGTGTCTGTCCCATTTTACTATCTATGATTGCCGAAAAATCCACCATATATATTTCCCGTTCCAAAATGCGTGCTAATTGTTTTACCGCCTCTGTCTTTCCAGTCCCTGGTGCTCCTTGAAAAAGAAATTTATTTATTCCTGCATTATGAGCCACTGCATGTACAATTCCAAGCACATCTTGCATAATATCCTCTGGCAACCATAAAGGATCTCCATTTTTTTCAACTTTTTCAAACATCGAAGATTCATTTTCATTCATTTGTGGGACAAAAGTATTGGCATTAGACATTAATGCCATAATATATTCAGCTAATTGATAATCTCCTATTTGATCAAAGTCTTTTGCTATTTCATAAGCTTCACTACGAAAACCTGAATCATTATTCTCTGCATAATATTTAATTAAATTAATAACATTCTTTTTTTTCATATCCTCCACTTCCTTCCTCTTTTCCTTCTATACTATATTTATATATCATTGGGACAATTTTGTCAATATTGGGACATTTTTTATATTGACTTGTGTTTTTTCTGGTGTTATAGTAAATGTACAAACAAAAATTCCAATAAAAAAGAAACCAGCACCTAACGAATAGAATACTGGTCTCTCATGTACAATTGTACTTTGCCGTTGATATTGTACCACAGATTCACCAATATCCTCAAGTAAAATATTTATTCGTTATGGTTTCTTCATTATTGTTAACATAAATCAAAATATATTTAATGGAGGGACATTGTATGAAAGCCACAAAAATCAAAATGAAACCTGGTTGCTCTAACTCAACCAAAACAACAGAAATTGACCAAATTTATATTGAAGGATGTACCAATCCAGGATATTTCAAAAAAGCTACATTATATGATTATCTTAAATCCAATCCTAATAGCATATATGTAGATATTTCACCATACCCTTACTTAATGCCTGCATTAAGTTCTCATAACGAAAAATACGTTCGTTCCGAACCTAACGACACCCCTACAGACAACCTTCTCCGATTGCCAAGAAGTTAGTATTGCAAACTAGAGATAAAATGGTATTTGGTTAGTACGCCAGATACCATTTTTTGTATTATCCATTTCTATATATCCATTTTTCTCCAATATTAATATATATTTTTAATTTCAGTATTCCATATTCTTTTCTGTACCATATTCTCCTGCAATATCTTCTCCACCTTCTCAGTATTCGCTTCTATCATCACTTTCAATATGTAATCGGCGGTCACTTCCACCGGATTTGGATTATGAAATCGATAGTTCAGTTTTCTTTTCGCCACGGTGAAGTTTCCACCTCCTCCCTGCTCACTCTTTGTTCATTACTATGAAAATTCCTTCTGAAATAGTCCTAGATTTTCAGAATGCTTTTCATAGTCTGCATATTATCATTTGCCATGGCTTCACGTCTGCTGACTCCATCGATCTTTACCGGAACACATCTTTCCAGAATTCTGTCATAAATTCTTTTCTTCTCGATCTTTGTCTCTTGTTTTAATTGTACTAAAGGAATATTTGTTGTGATAATCAAAGGTTTCCCCGATCGGTATCTCCAATCAATCACACTGAAAATATTTTCTAATGCATACTCACTGTTCCGCTCTACGCCAAGATCATCAATAATTAAAAGCTCATATCCATTCAGTGATCTGATGTATTCTGTCTTATCTTCAGCTGCGAACAGATCATTTAATATAGTATTGAAATTTGTCATTTTCACGGTAACTTCTTGTTCCAGCAATGCGTTTGCAATACAGGCAGCCAGATAACTTTTTCCTGTTCCAACTGGTCCCCAGAACAAATATCCCATATGGTTTTGTTTCATTTTTTGCCAGTTTGCTACATATTCTTCCGCAATTCTTATGGCGCTACTATCTCTGTCTACATTTTGAAATGTAAAACCCTCCATTTCTTTTTCTTCAAAGCAGATTTTCTTATTTCTTACAACCAGTTCCCTACGTTCTTTTTCTTTAAAATATTGTGCCTCTTCTGCATATGCCTGTCGTTCACACGCACACTGCCTGTGATGCTTTTTCATTTCAAGTAATGAGCCTTTTGGATAAAATGCTTCCACAGGTTCCTTACAAACAGTACAATGCATCAGTCCATCTGCACCTAAATATGTTTGTATCTCATCCATCACAGGCTTTCTCCCTCCCCACACTCATAATTTATCTTTTGATTCTTTATACTGTAACTACTTACTCCATACTTATTACTTGTATTATTTTTCTCTATTACTTTATTAGATGCCGTATTTATATCCTTCGTAGAGTTATCATTCCGACCATATGAAAGCTCATTTTTCAGCTCTATATCGGCTTTCTTTATATCGGTCTGTAATTGTGCCTTTCTGGAAATCTCTACTTTGTCTGGTATCATTACATGCATATGTCTTGGTTTTGAAAATCCACCAAATTTCCGAATTAGCAGTCCTGCATCATCTAGTTCTTTCAAAGCCTTTTTAACAGAAGATTTGCACTTCCCGGTTTTCTGTGATAGTTCTTCAATTGGAAATATTGCATATACTCTTCCATCCTCATCTGTCCAATTATTCTTTCGTGATATTCTCGCCCGGTCATACAACAGCATATAAATAATTCTTGCATTCTGACTTAGCTGTAATTCCAGCAAGAATTTTGGAAATTGATAATACTGCATCTGCCGCTCCTGCTCATTCATGTACAAATATTTCATTTGTTTCTTCCTCACCTTCTCAATATTTGAGGAAATATATTTTTGAATTTTATATCCGCAAAAATTTATCCCTCTATATATACAAAGGGAGAGGGCATAAAATACAGCCCCCTCATCAAAATTTTTTTATTTTTTTCATAATTTCATTACTGAACATCCCAAAATTCCCCATAATCTTAAAGATAAACAGAGAACCAATTAAGATACTATCGTCCCTAGTGAATTTCGCTCTTTGTTAATTCTTTCTTCTTTTTAATCTGAATTTTTATACAAGAGCAAGATCCACCTGTGTTTAACAAGTTTATTCTTGATGAATCTTCTATTTTCATCCTCTTGATTCAATTTCATCTTCATCTAATTAGCTTCCATCAAAGATTTCCGCACCATTTACATAATATTTTCTTTCAAAATTTTAAAAAAGCACCCGGCTTCTGCCAGATGCTCTGTAAAAAAATATTTAATTTTTACATGCTTACATTTTCAATGTAGCCACTATAATATTCCTAATTTCTAAATATTATTTTCGATTATTACAATACGGTATTACCCGGGTGGATCTTGCTCTTCTCATTTTCCGAATATAACCAATCATATTTTTCTATAATCTATGACATCTCTATTGTGAAATGATATACTAAATCTAACTTATAAATTCGGAGGTATATTATGTCGAATATTCAAATAACAGAAAATAGATTAGGGAAATATTCTCCCGAATGGTTTTATAATGAATCTCAAACTTCAGAATGGACTGCATTTACCCACAAAGCGGATGAATTACGAAAAAATTTTATAAATCTATTTGGTATAGAACAGTTAAAATCTTTTTCTGGCAGAGATTTGTTAACATCTTTATTTTACAATGATGAAGGAAACAAATCCAATCTCTGCTATATGCTTGAAATGGATAAAGATATTAGAGAATTCTTCGGCGGAATTTCTGGAGGATCCGCATACAAATTTGGTCTTTTCTTTCATAAAAAAACTAAAAGATGGACTTGCGGTTCTCCTTCAAAACCTATACAGCTTACAGAATCTGAGGCAATACAAAAAGCAGAAGAAATACGCAATGATTTAGTAAAAGGTGCCGAAATTATATCCTCTTTTGGTCCATTAAATTCTGAATCTGATTATGAAAAGTTATACCAGCAATTAAAAGACATTCCCGGAATCAATACGGTATGGAAAATGAAATATTATCAAATGCTTTTTCCAACATTATTTGCACCTTTTTACGGACAAGATCATCAGATAAATATTTTACGTTTTCTGAATCAAAATCCAAGCGATATTCCTTTCATCCGCATGGGACAGATTGCACTATATGTAAAGAAATGTAAGATTCCCGGAGTTGTTTTCGGACATATTTATGGGCAAAATATCGGATATAACAATACCTCTAATGATTCCGACACGAATGTTCTTTCCGACAGAAAGCATAAAACACGCTACTGGATGTATACCGTCTTTGATGACAAGAGCTGGAATGAGTGTCAACAAAAGGGATTCATGGTTTTAGGCATGGATGACATCGGTGATTACTCTCAATACGCCTCTAAAGAATCTCTTCGGCAAGAATTGATTGAAGTTTACGACAACAGTACTTCACGAAAAAATCAAGCTCTGATGGCATGGAATTTTGCAAATACCGTATCAATTAACGATATAATTTTTGCTAAACGTAGTAATACTCTTGTTGGCAAAGGTATCGTTACTGGTAGTTATATTTTTGATGCTCTACGCCAGGAATATAAAAATATCCGCACAGTAAAATGGATACAGGTTGGTGAATGGGAACATCCTGGTAATGCTGTTGCTAAACGTTTAACCGATATTACTCCATATACAGATTATGTTGAAAAACTGACCTCCATCTTTGCTCCTGATGAGTTAGATAACGTAGATACACAGCCAGAGGTTGACTATCCAACATACTCTTCTACTGATTTTCTTTCAGATGTGTACATGAGTGAGCAAAATTATAAAACATTGGTAAATGTCTTAAAAATGAAGAAAAACATTATTTTACAAGGTGCACCAGGCGTCGGAAAAACTTTCGCAGCTAAGCGACTTGCTTATTCGATTATTGGTACAAGAAATCCTGATCGCGTTCAAATGATTCAGTTTCATCAGAGTTACTCCTATGAAGATTTTATTGAAGGATACCGACCAACAGAAAATGGATTTACAATAAAAAAAGGTTCTTTTTATAAATTCTGTAAAATAGCTGAAGAAGATGATGAAAATGATTATTTCTTTATCATAGATGAGATTAACCGTGGTAACCTAAGTAAAATCTTTGGTGAATTATTTATGCTGATTGAAAAAGATAAACGTGGTATTGAATTACAACTGTTGTATTCTGACGAAAATTTCTCCGTACCTTCAAATGTCTATATTATTGGAATGATGAATACTGCCGATCGCGGTCTCGCCATGTTAGATTATGCTTTAAGACGACGTTTTTCATTTTTTACTATGAAACCAGGATTTAATACTATGGGTTTTCAAGCTTATCAGAATTCTTTAAAAAATGATGCTTTTGATAAATTGATTTCTTGCGTAAAACAACTCAATTCTAAAATAGAAGAGGATGTTTCTCTTGGTGAAGGATTCTGTATTGGTCATAGTTATTTTTGCGGATTAACTTCTGATACAGTTAATGTTCAAACGCTTTCATCAATTGTAGAATATGAATTGATTCCGCTTTTAAAAGAATATTGGTTTGATGAACCAACAAAAGTTATAGATTGGTCTGAACGACTAAGGAGTACCGTCATATGATTCCTGTACAAAATATTTATTATATGTTGTCCTACGCTTTTCAGGCATTACAGACACAGACATACAAAAATCTGGCTACAGAAAATTTTCATAATACTGCCGAATTATGCGCAGCTATTCTTGACAAAGGCGTTAGCACACAGTTAAAACGTGGTTTAGGAAGAGATTATGTGCCGAAATCAGAATCTCTTTCTACGCTACAGGGAAAACTTAATATTTCCCAGTCCATTAAAACGCAAGCTTTATTGAAAAAGCAAATGATTTGTACATATGACGAATTTTCGACCAATACACCTTTTAACCAAATTATCAAATCTACAATGTTACTACTTCTTAAAGCCAACATTACAAACACACGAAAAAAAAGTCTGCGGAATCTTTTATTATTTTTTTCAGATGTCGACGAAATCGACTTGCGTTTCGTAAACTGGAACCAACGTTATAATCGCTCCAATCAAACCTACCAATTGCTAATCGGTATCTGCTATCTAGTGTATAACGGACTCTTACAGACACAGACTGACGGCACTACAAAAATAATGGATTTTTTTGATGAACAACGCATGTGTCATCTATACGAAAAATTTTTACTTGAATATTATAAAAAGGAACATCCGGAACTTACTGCCAATGCATCACAAATTGCATGGCAACTTGATGACACCGAAAATCAAATGCTTCCTAAAATGCAGACTGATATTATGTTATCTAAAGGTAACAACATACTTATTATCGATGCCAAATATTATTCACATATGACTCAACAACAATATGGAACAAATACCTTGCATTCCAACAATCTGTATCAGATTTTTACATATGTGAAAAACAAAGAATTCGAATTAAGAAATGTTGAACATACAGTCTCCGGAATGCTTCTTTACGCTCAAACCAATGAAGATATTATTCCCCATAATACATATCAGATGAGCGGAAATCAGATTACTGTGCGGGCGCTGAATTTGAATCAAAATTTTTCTGGAATAGCAGATGAATTGGATGCAATTATAAATAATTCATTTTAGTTTGAGGGGAATCTGTTTTCCCCTCATTTCAATCAATACAAACTATAAAATATACGAATGTATAATTTTCATTATTTCTTTTATATCCAAGTCTTCTTTATTATTATCCCTTTCCATTATATCTTCTTGAACTTTTTTATGTTTTTCAAAAAAGTTATTGTATGCAGTATCAGTCAATTTTCCACCTTCATCTATTATCAACATTAAATACTCCACAAAAGGTCTAAAATTTCCAACAATTCCCAAAACTATAACGAACAATTCTTGCAAGTCCACACAAGTATTCGGCACTATTGGCATTTTCGATATCCAACTTACATCTGTTTGTCCATCATTATTTTTCTCCTTATTTTGCCACTGCTCCGCTTTTCCTATAGGCGCATTGTAAAACTGATAGTTTCCTTGTCTATTAAACGTATATCGAGCAAAATCAAAATTGGCCTTTACTCGTTGCAATTCTTGAATCAATTTGATTACTTCTGGTAATGCAACGTTTATTGTCTGATTTAAACTTAATTTTTTCAATTCCCCCTCTAAAATCTCTAAATACTCATGAATCTTATGGTTTTTCTTTTTCTTATTATCGATTCCCTGAAAATAATATATTGCATCTACGCTACTTTTTAACCAAAGTTCTACGCCATGCCAAATGTCAAATAAAATTGGGAAAATAAAAGTATCTGCTACTGAACAATAGTTTCCACTATATAAAATTGAAAATAACCCTAATACTGCATTTCCCATATATGCATTTCCCATCACAAAATTATCTTCTACCGATTGATAGACATTATTTTTTCCACCTCGTGAATTATCAAAATCCCAATTTAAAAAAGCATAGTTATTTGACTTCGTATAATCTATATCCTTTTCACCGTAAAAAATCATATGTTCTTCGTTACTCATACCCACCTTACCTTTCTACTATTAATTCTATTTTATTTTTTCACATTATACAAGTAACGGATGCAAGGCAAAAAAATCAAAGAAATATCTTATCGCAAAAACAAGACTCAGAAGAGGCATTTCTCCTCTGAGTCTGTACATTTTCAGCCAACTATTTTTAATTCCATTTTTCTTTGTGATCACAAAACTTATTTTTCAAATCCTGAAGGCTCTCACGAATACTTGTTTTAACATGCATATCCTTTTTTCTAATCAATCGTATAGTATATCTTCGTCAACAGTTCTATATTGTTACAACCATATGCACCGTACTCTTACTAATCCGAAACTGTTTCGCTGTCTGTCTCACTGTCGCATTATTTTCTATAATATAATTTGCAATTTCTACTGCACGCTCCTCAATATATTCTCTCATAGAAAAGCCCCTGCATAGTTTGTTTTTTACAATCTATGCAGGGGCAAATTAATGTATGTCTAATTCCTGTTCCATCTATTCGTGGAAAACATTATACTATACAACTTAATACTCAAATACTGCCACACCATATCCCGGAAGAGGATATGCAAAGGAATATTTCTGACCATCACATTCCTGCTTCTCTGGTTTGTAAACCAATGGGCGTTCTTCTCCTGATCCGCCGTATTTTGTCTCATCACTGTTAAGAACAAGCTTAAACTGCTTTCTTCTCGGAACACCAACACGGTAATCCGGTCTGTCTACCGGTGTAAAATTGCATACAAAGAGCAGATTTTTCTTACCATCTTTTGAATGTCTTGTGAAACTGAAAATACTCCGGAAGATATCATCCTTATTGATCCAGTCAAATCCCTTCGGATCATTATCCAACTCATACAATGCCTTATTCTTCTTATAAAGATGAAGCAAATCTTTATACCAGTTCTGAATCTGCTGATGCGGTTCTTCTGCAAGAAGGAACCAATCCAGTTCTCTCTCTTCACTCCACTCACGAAGCTGTGCGAACTCCTGTCCCATAAAGAGAAGCTTCTTTCCAGGATGTCCCATCATAAATGCATATGCCACCTTCAAGTTGCGGAACTTATCCCATCCTTCTCCCGGCATCTTATTCAACATGGAGCATTTCAGATGAACAACCTCATCATGAGAAAGTACAAGAATATAGTTCTCTGAATATGCATATTCCATAGAAAATGTCATCATGTGATGTGCATTCTTTCTGAAATAAGGATCCAGTTTCATGTATTCTGTAAAGTCATGCATCCATCCCATATTCCACTTCAAAGTAAATCCAAGTCCGTCATCCTCAGGAGATCCTGTCACCTTCGGCCATGCTGTGGACTCTTCTGCGATCATCATAACGCCTTTATTTCTTCCGCAAACTACAGAATTCAGATGTTTAAAGAATGCAATCACCTCAAGATTCTCATTTCCACCAAATTTATTCGGAATCCACTGTCCATCTTCTCTTCCGTAGTCCAAATACAGCATAGATGCCACTGCATCTACACGAAGTCCGTCTACATGATAATGTTCAACCCAGAACAATGCATTCGCCAGAAGGAAGTTGGAAACTTCCGGTTTTTCATAATTGAAAACCTTCGTTCCCCAATCAGGATGCTCACCTTTTCTCGGATCTGGATATTCGAATGTCGGTGTTCCGTCAAAATCTGCCAGACCATGTGCATCTTTCGGGAAATGCGCCGGTACCCAGTCAAGAATAACGCCGATATTATTCTTATGAAGATAATTTACCATATATGCAAAATCTTCCGGTGTTCCATAGCGTGAAGTTGGTGCATAATATCCAGTCACCTGATATCCCCAGGAACCGTCAAACGGATGCTCTGCGATTCCCATCAACTCAACATGAGTATATCCCATCTCTTTTACATACTTTGTAATTGCTTCTGCAAACTCACGATATGTATAGAATCCTTCATCTTCTCTTCCAGGATGTCTCATCCAGGAACCCATATGCACTTCGTAAATAGACACTGGTTCTTCTTTGTTATCCCACTTCTCACGAGCTGTCATCCACTTACTGTCTGACCAGTTCAGATTAGAAATATCTGTAATTCTGGATGCTGTTCCCGGTCGGAGCTCTGCATAATTAGCAAATGGATCTGCTTTATATATCTTCTCACCCGACTGTGTCTCTATACAGAACTTATACAAATCCCCTTTCTTCGCCTCCGGAACGAAGCATGTGTATATTCCGAGAGGCTCTCCTCTCTTCATCTTATCTTTCGTCTCATCCCAGTCATTAAACTCTCCGATTACAGAAACGTTTACTGCATGAGGAGCCCATACCGCAAAATATACTCCTCTTTTTCCGTTCTTTGTCACCTCATGGGCACCCATCTTTTTATAAATCTCATAATGATTTCCCTGCCCAAAAAGATAATGGTCAAGTTCTCCGATCTCATAAGGCTGCACTTTCGTCTTCGTGCTGTTTTTCTTAACCATAAAGCCACCTCACTGCTCAAATATATTCCTGATTGTAATGATTTAAAAACCATACAATTTCTTATAGATCAAGGCACATTACCGAATCTTTCAATTGGTAACAAAGTTTCATTCTCCCCTTGAACACTATAGTTTTATTATACTTGATACTGTATAAAAAAGAAAGAGAAAATGTATTATTGCACAAAAATAGACAGTCGTTTTACTGACTGTCTATTAATTCTTAACAAATATATGTCATTAAATGTTGAAATCTTTCTCTGAAAGCAGAATTCTGTCGGAAGAATCTGTATTCTTTCCAAATACTCTCTTCACAAGTTTCTTTGCAGAAGCTTTCTGTGAATGAGCAATCGCATCATCCATCACTTCTTTCACTTCTGCTACTGTTACTGCATGATCTTCTCTCTGTAAAGAATCAATCTTACTGTACAGTGCAAGAATTCCCATCTCATCGATTCTGTAACCATTCTCCTGAGCATAAGTCTGTCCAAATGTTACAAGCTCATCATTAATAAAGATCGGCACTTCAAGTCTGGAAGTAAATTTTCTTCTGAATTCTCTGTTGGAAGAAAGAAGTCTGTCCAGTGGTTTTCTCTGCTCTTCAAGAACTACTAAAAGTTCTCCTGTATCCTGCTCCATTGCTTTGTTCAGCTTGGCGAGTGTTTTTTCGTTCATCTGTCCGGCTTTTTCAATGATCAGTGCACCGCCGTACAGTTTACGGAAAATGTCTCCGATTCTCTTCTTATTCAGTGACTCTCCTGTTACAATCGCAACCTTGCCCTGACGGATGTCACGCTGCTTCTGAATTGCCTTTACAACATCAACAGCAAGGACTGTCTTTCCATTTCCTTTATTTCCAATAATCAGAAGGTTTCCTGTTCTGGAAGTTCCTTTGCGGTTTGTACAGTTCTTATCCTGCTCAAGTACATCTACCAGCTGCTCACTCATACCACGTACAGGTACGAAATAAGAGAAGAGTTTCTTCTGTTCCTCTGTAAGTCCTGCTCTTGTACCAATTCCGCTCTGTGTTTCAAGATCATAACGACCATGCACGATAAATCCTGTATCAGACATTGCATCTGCAATCTCATCTAATGGCAATGGTGATGTCTTACCTGTTGCGATCAATTTTGCAGTCTCTTTACGGCTCAATGGTGTCGTCGCAGACATGATATCAATTCCGTCATCTTCATCCGGAATCTCTCTGTCATCCGGTTCCTCACTATGCGCTGGATTCACGCTGAATTCATCTTCAAAATTTGGCACTTCTTCATAAGAATTCAGACCAAGAAGATCATCATCTGAAATCTTATCTTCTGCTGTGAAAAGATCTCTTGGATTAATTACTTCATCATCCTCATCGTCTTCTTCATAACCATAGGCATCCAGATCATCATATCCTTCTTCCTCACCGAACAGATCATCATCAGCGTCTTCATAATCATCCGGCAGATCGTCATCAGACTCTTCATAATCATCCAACAAATCGTCATCAGACTCTTCATAATCATCTAAAATATCGTCTTCGTCAAACTCTTCTGCATCATCCCAGTCATACGCATCATAATCTTCGTACTCATCCTCACCGAGTCTGAGATCATCCGCAAGCTCTCCCATATTTTCATGTGGTTCTTCTTCTACCTCAAGAACTTCTTCTGAACTTACTGTTGCATCTACTTCTTCCTCTTCCGGAATAACACCTTCAATCTCATCAATCAGTTTCTGTATCTCTGGTGATAAAATTGGTTCTTCATTATTTTTATTGTCCATAGTCTCTCTTACTGCTGCTCCTTCTGAATCATCTTCATCATTGACAACTTCAGTTTCTGAGATCAGTTCCTCCACCCCAGACAAATCTTCTGATTCATCTGTCAGATCTTCTGACTCAGCTGCATCTATTTCAAGAATTTCTTCCTCTTCCGGTTCTGCTTCCCCTGCTTCAAGGATTTCTTCCTCTTCCGGTTCTGCTTCTCCTGCTTCAAGGATTTCTTCCTCTTCTGGTTCTGCTTCTTCTACTTCAAGGATTTCTTCCTCTTCCGGTTCTGCCTCTTCTACTTCAAGAATTTCTTCCTCTTCCGGTTCTGCCTCTTCTACTTCAAGAACTTCTTCCGGTTCTGCTTCTCCTGCTTCTATAGTAACTGCATCTTCTGGGACATCTTCTGAAGTCTCCTCCACTGCCTGTTCTATAAGCTCTTCTTCTGTCTCCGGTTCCGGTATCAGTTCTTTCATCCCTGATGGAACTACTCGTTCTTTATTGGCTTCCTCAGCTTTCTTCTCTTCTGTCAGTTGATTCACGATCTCAAGATCTTCTACATCCTCAATTGCTGCAATATCCTCTTCCAAATCTGTCATATCCGGTTCGACTTCTTCTCCCGGTTCTGCCTGAACTTCCGGTTTCGGATTGAGTAATTGCTGCAGAGCTTCATCTAACCGCATCGTATCTCCAAGTTTCTTCTTGACTGGTTTTACCGGATTCTTACTGACAATCGGTATGGAAGCAGTATCTTTGCTAAGTGTTCTCTTATCTCCACTTGTCTCTACCGTTGCCGGCTGAACTTCTGACTCATCCTCGGAAACTTCTATAACTTCTGCTGTTTCTACTCCTGCTTCTTCCTGATTTTCTACTTCGGCATCCGGCTCTTCTGCCGCTTCCAAAGTAACCGCATTCGTGTCAATCACATCGGAAGTACTGTCGTTCTCCATCACCGGCTGCTCTGTCAGCCCGATTGATCTTGTATCTCCAAGTGCTTCGGCTCCTTCTGACGCAGAATCTTTTTCCTCGTCTTCTCCTAAATAGGAAGTCAGATCCGGTATTTCTTCTGTCTCTGAAGAAAGCTTCTCATATCTGTGATCATATTTCTGCTGCTGCGATGGTGACAATGGCTTATACTGCATCTTCAGTTCCATTGCCTTATAAACATACTTACCCTCGCTGAACCAGAGGATCAGATCATCACACTCTTCCAGACATTCTGTCATCATACCTGCTTCGCGATAAAGCTTCGCCAGTTCATAAGCCCACTCTTCAATATATTCTGCCTTCTTAAATTCCTCCAGAGCCTCAATCTGCTGTTCGATCGGCGCTCTCTGCGCTCTTAAGATCTGATATCTAAGGATATGCCTGTTCGGATCTTTCGGTGCAATCTGGATAAATTCGTCATAATAGTCGATTGCTTCATCTATATTCTTTGTCTTAATTGCAAGAGAACATAACTTATAGATCACCTTGCGGCTTCCTTCAGAACGGCGATATGCAAGATTCATCACATCATAGCTCTTCTGATACTCTTTTGTTTTTTCATAAATATCACTGACATTCATCAGCATCCCTGCGTTACGGACACGCTTCCAGTCAATCAGATCTGCTGCTGCCGCTGCTTTTCTGTATTCTCCATCTTCCATAAGTTCCAGCATCTCTTCTGTCTTTAACTTATATTCATACTTATCCACTGTACTCACCTCATTGTCATTGAAATATTAGTTTTGGTCTGAATGTGTCCATTAGGCACTAGCCGATACTCTTTCATTATTCTACCATATGAGGTCTGTAATGTCAAAAAAATGCACCTTCAATTCCTTTTGAAAGTGCATTTTTAGTGTTATTTAATTGTATTATTATTATAATTTTATATTTTGTATCGGAGATTATTCGCGATTCTACGTTCCTGTGAGACCTTTGTCGTCTGTTATTTTATCACCTGAATGATTTTCATATCCATTCAATACTTTATGTATTAAATCTTCTGTCAAGTCATTCCTGCTTTTATAACAAATCTAAGATTATAACATATCCTTTCAATGTTTCTTTACACATTTTTCATTCTATGTTATATGCGGTATTTTTATTCAATACATCTATGAGTGATTCATCTTTTTCTCTTTGCTTCCAGTTTCCGTACTCTCCGATCTTTGATCTTCTTTTCTTTCTACTGGACTTTTACGCTTGGCAAAGGTCTCTTTCTTCACAGGAACCTTCACTCATCATACCACTGACATATTGATAAAAATCTGAAACTATACTGTCCATGGGACTGACCTCCTGTTGAACTTGTATTTTTAATCTAATCAGGCATCTGTTACTTTTGCCTTCTTAGTTAAATATCTTTGGGAGATTTCTTTCTCTCTTTGATGGTTATATAATAACATTCGGCGTCTAATTTGTCAATATATTCATTTGATTTTTTTATATTTTTTATTTATTATCTGCTTTGATTGTAATTGTCTGAATTTTCAAACATTTCGATTAACAGATTTCTGCTCCAGCCGGCATTTCTTTTTCCGGTGTCATCAGTGCAAGGTTACCTTCTGCATCTTCTGCACACAAAAGCATACCTTCTGACAGAACCCCTGCAAGTTTTGCAGGCTTCAAATTCACAAGTACCATAACTTTTTTTCCAACCATTTCTTCTGCTGAATAATGTCCTTTGATACCTGACACAATCTGTTTTACCTGACTTCCGATTTTCACCTGCGAGCAAAGTAATTTTTTCGATTTTTTTACTTCCTCACAAGCGATAATCTCTCCAACCTGGAACTGCATCTTCATGAAATCGTCAAATGTGATCTCTTCTTTTGCTTCGATATCAATTCCTTCCTCTTCTTTTTCTTCCTCTACCGGTGGATGAAGCTCTTCCACTTTTTTTATCACTTCTTCCAAATCAAGTCTCTGGAATAAGATCTCCGGCTTATCTGTTACATTTCCGCCGTTCAACTGAGCAAGAATCTTTTCAGCTGTCTCCGGCATAAAGGATGACAATAATTCTGCTCCCTTAGAAATGCTGTCAATCAAGTTATAAAGCACTGTCTCAAGACGATCTTTCTGCGCTTCATCTTTTGCAAGTACCCAAGGCATTGTCTCATCAATGTATTTGTTGCAACGTTTGAAGAGATTGAAAATCTCTGTGATCG
>ERZ780150.528-NODE-528-length-33137-cov-6.218880_pt1 | contig 33137 bp, 27 predicted proteins | sample MGYA00511019_ERZ780150 | MGnify/ENA primary metagenome ERZ780150 (study PRJEB29588, sample SAMEA2151633) | human gut metagenome | biome: human gut; feature: human-associated habitat; material: faeces | place: Denmark | collected 2008/2010 ...
AGAATACCGCAAAATATCGTAACAGATTTTTAAAATGGAGTAATATTGGAGTAAAAAGCGAAAGAAAATGGAGTAAATATTTCAAAGGTAAATATATAGAAATAGGAGATTGTAACAAAGAATAGCAATCTCCTATTTCTATATTATGTGTCTAAATTTAATATAACTTATGAAAAAAAATTGGTGGAAAGTTGTTTGTAAAAATAGAAAATAGTATAATTATGAAGAACATATTCGGAGTAAAGTATTTGCAAAGGAAAAGGAGATTTAATAAATGGCTATATTTGATGTGTTTAAAGGAAAAAGCGATATGGAAATCGCAGGTGATAATCAAGTAGATGAATTGGATAAGGGGAAAGTTAAAGAATTTGATTTGAATATCGAAAAAATACTTGAAAACTGGGAGAATTATCATGCGATACGAGAGATTATTGCCAATGCCTTAGATGAGCAGGTACTTACAAATACAAGGGATATAGAAATCAAACAGGCAAAAGATGGGTGGTGGCATATTGTAGACTACGGTCGTGGATTGAATTATCATCATCTAACTCAAAATGAAAATGAAGAGAAATTGAGTAATGATAAGCTTATTGGACGATTCGGAGTAGGATTGAAAGATGCTTTAGCGACACTTTATCGTCATGGTGTTGATGTGAAAATAAAATCAAAATGTGGGATTATTAAATTGAAAACTGCTTCTAAGGTTGGCTTTGATGATATAATAACTCTACACGCAGAAATACTGCCATCGGATAATATAAAGATGATTGGAACAGATTTTTGTTTGTACGGATGTACAAAAGAAGATATAGAAAAGGCAAAATCTTTGTTTTTAACTTTTACAGAAGATAAGGTTTTAGAAAAAACAAAATATGGAGAGGTTTTAGCTAACAACGGAGTAAACAGTAATATTTATATTAATGGTGTGAGAGTAGCGGAAGAACTTAATTTTTTGTTTTCATACAATATTACTTCATTAAATTCTCAAATAAAAAAGGCACTTAATCGTGAAAGAACAAATGTTGGAAGAACTGCCTACACAGGTAGAATCAAAGATATTTTAAAAGATTGTTGTTCGGATATTGTTATAAAAAAATTGGTGGAAGATTTGCAAGAGTTCGGTTCAGGTAATAAACATGACGAATTGTCATGGAATGACATAGCTATGTATGCGTCTAGGAAAATGAGTGAAATAAATACGGCGACAACATATGTAACTACCGACAATTTGAAAAACAATCCGTCACTTATAGATGATATGCGGAGAAACGGGTATAATCCAGTTGTTGTACCAGATAATTTAATAAACAAAATGGAAGATTATAATACTGGTGCAGAAGAAGGAAAGACGTTAGTAACAGCAAATCAATATATTAAGGAAGAACAAAATAGATTTACTCCTCAAATTGTGGAGATAGATTCATTATCAGTTGCTGAACGTAGAGTATATGATATAACGGATAAGATATTAGAATTAATCGGTGGAAAACCGAGAAATGTAAAATGTATACAGATAGTAGAAAAAATATATGAATCAGAGATTTTTAATGAAACTGTTGGATTGTGGGAACCGAAAGAGAATCGTATTTTGATAAAACGAAATCAGTTGAATGAACTAAATAGTTATGCGGGTACATTATTGCATGAATGTGCTCATGCTATAAGTGGAGCTTCAGATGTTTCAAGAGATTTTGAAGCAGAGCTTACCAATGTTATAGGTTGTATAGCAAATAAACTTATAGACAATAAAATGTGATTTTGATTTGTAGGATAATGATACATAGTGAGGTCAAGGAACAAGGCGTAGCCGATACGCCGTAGGGCAGTCCTTGACGGAACGGATACAATCAACAGCACCATGATACATCAGAGGACTTGAAAGGTCAGAAACCTTGCAAGTCCTCTTGTTTGTTATTGGGCATTATATTTTAAGTAAAGAGCTTCTTTCATTTGTTCTTTTTCAAATGCTTTTATGTGAGCGTCTTGTATTCCGTTGTCGATGTAAAAGCAATCGTCAGCTTGTGAGTAGGCAAGTTTGGTAACTTCTGGTTTATACGTCTTTGTATCAATTCCATAATAGTAAATCGTGGCGGTTGTTAATACCATATGAATACTTTCAAAATCTCTTGTAAAAATAGTATGCCTGTCGGAATAGAAGAAATCAGACGGACATTCGTAGAATTGGGAACTATCGTCTTTTAAAAACAATGGAAGTATGTGCATTGCATTTCCAGCACGATTGACAAGTACGTAAAAGCGTGGAATAAGAGCGGCATATTGTGTCATCATGGCAATATATATATCATCTAAGTTATCAAGAAGATACTCGGAACAGGTGTTGTTGTAAAAGACATATTGCAGAGCATTGTCATTTTGGCTTGTATGTTCCATAGGCACATTTTGTCCGTAAAGCCATCTCAAGTCCACATCTAAAGAGTCGGCAATCAGTTCCATTTTATCGGCTTTTGGATTGTACTGTCCCGAAAGATAGGAACTGAACGCTCCTTTGCTGATACCAGTATCTTTGACTATATCCACTTGTTTTTTATTTTTTGCTTTCATGGCAAATTTAATCCGTTCTGCGATTGTATTCATCTGAAAAACCTCTCTTTCCATATCGTGTTATAACTTCTCATATCGTATCGTCTAAGGACACTATATCATAAGTTCAGAAAAAAGAAAACAAAAAGTTCATAAAAAACTAAACTTTCTATTGCGAAATGAATATACTTGTGCTAATATACAAATGAGTTTAGAAATAACTGAACAGAAACGACGTCGTAATAGGAAAATGAAAATATGAGAAACTGACCTATCGGTTCAACGGGGAGAAAGGAACGAGTATGCAGATTACATTGACAAAAGAACAGGTAAAAGAAGCATTTGGAGAACTTCGTTTTATGGGTGCGGACAACTGTTACCACTATGACAAAGACAGCAAGAAGAAAACAGAGGAAGTGGAAGCTTTAAAACTTCATCTTGGAAGCATGAAACTTGGAAACAGCGTGGATATTCGCTTGGAAGCAACGGAACTTCCGAAGATTGAGCCTTATGCTGTGGTGGAACTGGAAGAACCAGTTTATGCCCCTTATGTGCAGAGAGGAAATTTCCCTGTATTAGTGGAGAAGATTACCTGTAAGGGTATCCGCCCTGTTCCAAACAAAAATATGTAGGCGGTCAAAGTTCCTGTCCTCGTTCTGTCGTACCAAACGGCAGGTTGAGGGTGGGGCAATGACAACGCCATTGAAGATAGGAGGTATGTGAAATTTGGAAGAAAGAAGCGGAAGTTTTCTTCCGGAACTCCCCTACACTAACAGGGGAGTAATACGACAGAAAGAAGAATTAAGTGCCTTGATAGACTGGTGTCAGGTAACCATTAAGGAAGTTCCGTTAGAAGCAGTTATAGAAGATATGTTGAGAATACCGTTGGAACTTATGACGGTAACAGGTTATGAAAAAGGAATTGCAGGACATGAGGTTGTGGCAATCTTTGATAATATCAAGGTACTAAAACCAACAGGAAATGCACAGTATCAAGGATTTCAGATTTTAATGAGTGGGAAAGGCTGTCGTAACTATGAGAATTTTTTACAACTTAATAAGGAAACTTGGTTTGATTTTTTTAACAGAGTTTGTCAGTATCATGTCAATTTTCCTCGGATTGATTTGGCGATAGATGACAGAAAACCGTATTTGAGCATTCCCGATTTGATTATACGGACAAAAGAGGGATTACTTTCTTCAAAGTTACGAGAGATAGATTTTCACGATTCGGGAGAATTGAAAGAAGATGTGTTTCAGAGTAAAGGAGGAAGTCTTTATCTCGGTAGTTCAGCCAGTAATTTGAGATTGGTGTTTTATGAAAAAGGATATGAGCAGAGTAAAAAATATGGAATAGAATTAGATGAAAATTGGAATAGATATGAATTGAGATTTCGGCAGGAAATGGCAGTTAGTGTAGTACAGGAATTATTGAGATATAAAGATGTAGCAAGGTTGGCAATGGAAGTATTGAACAGTAAAATACGATTTTTAGAAAAGCCAACAGACAGTGTGACAACAAGAAAAAGGCTTTATTCCACTTATCGAGCATGGGCGGAATTGATGAAAGACATAGGCAAGGTCAAACTTACTATGCAACCACAGAAGAAAAGTCTGCAAAAGGTATGGGAGTGGTTAGAAAAATATGTTGCCCCGTCTTTGAAATTGTTTGCAGAAGTTGGGAAGATAGAGCAGAGAGATTATATTGCTAATCTTATAGCAAATGGAGAAATGAATATCACACAAAAGCAGTTGTATGATGATTATATAAAAGCAAGAAAATTAGACGAAAGGGGGTAATCGTATCGAGAAAGCATTACTAAATATAAATGAATTTTGTGAGTATATGGGGATTGGGAAAACAAAGGCAAGAGAATTGTTGAACAATCCTAAAAATAGATTTACAGTACGCATTGGTAATCGGTTGTATGCAAATAAGAAATTACTTGATGAATGGTTGGAATATCAATGTAAAAGGGCTTGAAAAGAAAATGAGGTGTCGATATAATGAAAATTGAAATATTTACTTTACCATATTTCTTTCAGTAGAAGAAAGGAAAGTTGGTATGGGTAAAGATTTAAAGGGCAAAGAACTCGGTAAGGGAATTTCACAGAGAGCAGACGGACGCTATATTGCAAGATTTACAAGCAAAATAGGGAAACGAAAAACGCTTTATGATTTTAAACTAAATGAGTTAAAACGGAAGTTGCGAGAAGCGATTTATGAAGATGAACATGGTTTGAATGGCAATGGCGAAAGTATCACTTTAAATGCATGGTATGTAACGTGGACGGAGCTGTATAAGAAGAAAACAGTTAAAATGACTACGATATATAAAAATCACAGTTACTACAATTCAAGAGTGAAGAACTCTATCGGGAAGATGTATTTGCAGGACATTAAAACATATCACGTTCAGAAGTTTTTGAATGATTTGTTAGATAATGGTCTTGCACATGGAACTGTATCAAATATCAGATTTATGTTAAACGATATGTTCGATAAGGCAGTGTTGAGTGAATACATCAGAAAAAATCCTTGTATCGGTGTGGAAATGCCAAAAGAAGTGAAAAAGGAAAGGCGTGTATTAACAAGAGAGGAGCAGAAAAAATTTTTTACATTTGCTTCTTCCTACATACACATCAATGTTCTAAAATTTGCCGTGACAACAGGTTGTAGGATTGGAGAAGTGCTTGGACTGAAATGGGAAGATTGCGACTTTGAAAGAAGAAAAATTACAATCAATAAGACAATCCATTATTCAAAGGCTTCCAGTCCCGTTGAGGGTTCGAAGTTTTTCTACACGACTGCAAAAACCATGTCTAGTAATCGTGCAATTCCGATGACAGATGAAGTGTATGAGATTTTACAAAATCAGAAGATAAAGCAGACAGAACAGAAGATGTGGAAACGCTCGATATGGAAACAGCATATAGAATTTCAAAATTTGGTATTTACCTGTTCGGACGGTTCGCCGGTTTATTATTACAACGTTAATAGTGCAATCAAAGACTATGTAGCGAAAATCAATGTGATAGAGATTGAACTGGCAAAGGAAGAAAAGAGAGAGCCGAAGATATTTGAAGTGTTTACCTGTCATACCCTGCGACATACATATGCTACAAGGTGTTATGAAAATGGCGTAGACCAACAAGTAGTACAGAAACTTTTAGGTCATTCCACGCTGGCAATGACAACTGATTTATACACGCACGTTTCAGAAGAAAAGAAAAAAGAAGAAGTAGCCGAATTGAAAATATTGGCTTAAATTTGGAGTAAAAATGGAGTAAATCAGAAGATAGATAGCGAAAAACGGCGTAAAATCAATGTTTTCAAGTGGATATAAATATTGTAAAGAAGCATGTAAATAAAATAAAGTGGAAAAGAAAAGGAGAAGAATATGAAGATCGGAATCGGAAATGACCATTCAGCATTAGAATTAAAGGCGGAAATCATTAGTTTCCTGAAAGAAAAAGGACATGAAGTAGTAGATTACGGAACAAATTCAAGCGAGAGCTGTGATTATCCGGTCTACGGGGAAATCGTGGCAAGAGCAGTGGCAGCAGGCGAGGTTGAACAGGGAATCCTGATCTGCGGAACAGGTCTTGGAATTTCTCTTGCGGCAAATAAAGTAAAAGGAATCCGCGCCGCGGTTTGCAGCGAGCCGTTTACGGCAAAGATGGCAAGAGTGCACAATAACTGTAATATCCTGGCGTTCGGAGCTCGTGTGGTAGGAGCGGAGCTTGCGAAAATGATCGTAGAGACATGGCTTGACGCTGAGTTTGAAGGAGGACGTCATCAAAGAAGAGTTGACCTGATTACAGCGATTGAGGAGAAATAAACATGCAGTCATATCATCTGACACAATGGGTATTGTTCTTTTTCATTTACAGTTTTATCGGCTGGGTATGGGAATGCTGCTTTGTTTCTGTGCGGAAACGCCGCTGGGTAAACCGCGGATTTATGTACGGGCCGATGCTGCCGATCTATGGATTCGGAGCGCTTGCGGTCTTGATCAGTACGATCAGAGTCAGAGACAGTATTCCGTTGATCTTTTTATTCGGCATGGTTGGAGCAACGCTGTTGGAATACGTTACAGGGGCGGTTATGGAGAGACTTTTCAATGTGAAATACTGGGATTACAGCAATCAGAAATTTAATCTGAACGGATATATTTGTCTTACCTCGTCTTTGGGGTGGGGATTGTTTTCCGTTTTACTTGTTAAGTTTGTTCATGTACCGATCGAGGGAGCGGTGCTGAAGATTCCGACGATTATTGCGGAGGGTATCGCATTTGTGCTGACTGTTGCGGCGGCGGTCGATGTGACGCAGTCGTTTAATGATGCGATGGATCTGAAGCGGATTCTTGCACAGCTTGAAGAAAGCAAAAAACAGATCAGGAAGATACAGGAGAAATTAAAAGTCGCTTCTGAAGAATTTGTGGAAGATTATCGACAGCGCGCAGGTGAGTTTGTAGAAGATTATCGCAGGCGTGTAGAAGAACATGTAGAGGATTACCGCGGACGTGCGGAAGAAATGGCGGAAGATTACAAAAAACTGGCAGAAGAGCATATGGACAGTTACCGTCAGCGCGCAGAAGAAATGGTAGAGGGATACAAAGAAGAGATCAAAGTTCAAAAGAAGAAACGCCGCGAACAAATCAATTCACGCAAAGAAGAATATCTGGCGCGTGTTCATGCAAGGCGCGAAGAGAGACAGCGTCTTCTTGCAAGATTGTCGGAGAGGGCGGAACTGTTGATGAAGGAAGAATTTACATCAAAGGTTGACGAATTGATCGGCGAAGATAAACGGGAAGAATATGCGAAGATCAAGAAAAATATTTCCCGGGAGATGACGAAGATGCACGACAGAACAGACAGAAGCTATATCCGTGCAGCAAGACATTTGAAAGGCAATCCGACGGCTGTGTCAAAAAGATTTTCAGAAGCTCTTGCCGAACTGAGAAAACATATGGATGAGAAGTGATAGCGGAGGGATACCAAAGATGACAAAAAAGCAGCGTGCGTTACAGGTGATCGAGCGGCTGAAAAAAGAATATCCGTCCGCCGGCTGTACGCTTGATTATGATCAGGCATGGAAACTGCTTGTCAGTGTGCGGCTTGCGGCACAGTGTACAGATGCCCGTGTCAATGTAGTGGTGGAAGGGTTATATGAAAAATATCCGACAGTGGAAGCTTTGGCGGAAGCGGATGTAGATGAGATTGAGAAAATTGTGCGTCCGTGCGGTCTTGGCAGAAGCAAGGCGCGCGATATCAGCGGCTGTATGAAGATGATCCGGGATGAGTATGAAGGGAAAGTGCCGGATGATTTTGACGCGCTGATGAAACTTCCGGGAGTCGGAAGAAAAAGCGCAAACCTTATCATGGGTGATGTGTTCGGGAAACCTGCGATTGTGACAGATACGCATTGTATCCGGCTTGTAAACCGGATCGGACTCGTAGATGGGATAAAAGAACCGAAAAAGGTCGAGATGGCATTGTGGAAGATCATTCCTCCTCAGGAGGGAAGCGATTTCTGTCACAGGCTTGTCTTCCACGGGCGGGATGTGTGTACGGCAAGGACAAAGCCGTACTGCGAGAAGTGCTGTCTGGCGGATATTTGCAAGAAAAACGGAGTTTCATAAAAAAGAAAAAGAGGAGGCAGAAAATGAAAAGTTTGAAATTAAGAGATGATTTTTATTGGACAGGTATTATTGACGATCAACTCAGAGTATTTGATATTATCATGTATACGGAATTCGGTACAACTTATAATTCTTATGTGATGAAGGCGGGGGACAAAACAGTTCTTTTCGAGACTGCAAAAGCGAAGTTTTTTGACGAATATTTGGAACATCTTCAAGAAGTGATCGACATTCGGAAAATCGATTATCTTGTTGTAAGTCATACAGAGCCGGATCATGCCGGAAGCGTAGAACGCCTTCTCGATTATAGTCCGCAGATGAAGGTGATCGCTACGGGATGTGCGCTCGGTTTCCTGAAAGAGATCGTAAACCGGGATTTTGTCGGCATTCCGGCAAGGGATAAAGAGAAGATGACGATCGGAAATAAGACGCTTGAGTTTTTGTTTGTTCCGAATCTTCATTGGCCGGATACGATGTACACTTTTATTGAGGAAGAACAGATTCTTGTAACATGTGATTCTTTCGGTGCACATTACTGTCTCCCGGAAGTCGTATCAAGTGAGATTAAAAATGAGGCGGATTATCAAAGTGCTTTGAAATATTATTATGACTGCATTATCGGACCGTTCAAACCTTTTATGCTTAAAGCTCTCGACCGTGTTGAAACAATGGATATTTCCATGATCTGTACGGGGCATGGACCGGTTCTCGTAGGAGATCGGATCAGACAGGTTATGAAGCAATACAGAGAATGGTCGACAGTGGTCAATCCGAATGAGAAAAAAACAGTTATTATCCCGTATGTGAGCGCATATGGCTACACGAAGATGCTTGCGGAAAAAATCGCGGAAGGAGTCAAAGACAGCGGCGATATCGACGTCAGGTCTTATGACATGGTTGAGGCAGACGCAGAGAAAGTGAACGAAGAACTTTTGTTTGCGGACGGAATATTGCTTGGAACTCCTACGATTGTCGGAGAAGCGCTCAAGCCGATATGGGATCTTACACTTGCAATGTTTCCGGCTACTCACGGAGGAAAATATGCCGGCGCATTCGGAAGCTACGGTTGGAGCGGAGAAGGAGTGCCGAATATTACGCAGCGTCTGAAACAACTGAAAATGAAAGTATCGGAAGGATTCCGCGTTCGGTTTAAACCATCGGAAGCGGATCTTGTGAGCGCTTATGAGTACGGATATCAGTTCGGGTGCATCGTGCAGAACAAAGAACCTGTAAAGCCGAAGAAAAAAGGCGCCAGAACGCTTGTGAAATGTCTTGTCTGCGGAGAAATTTTCGATTCTTCGCTCGAGATATGTCCGGTGTGCGGAGTCGGAAAAGAGAATTTTATAGAAGTTGAAGCAGAAGAAAGCGCCGTTTTGAATAATACAGAAGAATATTATGTTATCCTCGGAAACGGAACGGCAGGATTTAACGCTGCCAAGGCGATAAGGGAACGTGATAAAACGGGAGCTGTTACGATCATTTCTGATGAAGAGTATCCGGCATACAACCGTCCGATGCTGACAAAGTCGATCGTGGCAGGATTGAGCGCGGATCAGATCGCGATCGTAGATCCGTCATGGTATGAAGAAAACAAAGTGTTCCAAATGTTAGGAAAGAAAGTGGCGTCTGTCGATGTAAATGAAAAAGAAGTGATTCTTGAAAGCGGAGAGAAAGTGCATTTCACGAGACTGATCTATGCACTTGGAAGCGAGTGCTTTATACCTCCGATCGAAGGAAGTTCTTTGCCGGAAGTAGTTGCGATCCGCCGCCTTGCAGATGTGGAAAAACTGGAAAAAATGATGGAACATGCGGCGAAAGCGGTTGTGATCGGAGGCGGTGTGCTTGGTCTGGAAGCTGCCTGGGAACTGAAAAAAGCGGGGATTGATGTACAAGTGTTAGAAGCTGCTCCGATTCTTATGGGACGTCAGCTTGACGAGAACGCTTCGGACATTTTGAGGATGTTCGCCGAAAAGAGCGGTGTGAAGATCAGTACGGGCGTTTCCGTGGAAGCAGTGGAAGGAGACGGACATGTATCGGGAGTCCGCTTGTCTGACGGTCAGGTGATTCCTGCGGAAGTTGTCGTTGTATCGGCGGGAGTGCGTGCAAATACAGCATTGGCTAAGGAGATCGGACTTGATGCGGACCGTGCCGTTAAAGTGAACGAACGGATGGAAACGAGTGTTCCGAACGTATATGCATGCGGTGACTGTGCGGAATTTAACGGGGCAAACTATGCTGTTTGGCCGGAGGCTTCCGAACAGGGACGTATCGCGGGCGCAAATGCGGCAGGGGATCAGATTGAGTATGCGGCGACAGCTCCGACATTGACATTCCATGGGATGAACACGGCTCTTTTCGCAGCCGGAGATAACGGGAAAAATCCGAATCTGCTTTATAAGACGGCAGAATTTAAAGATATGGGAAAAGGAAGATACAGTAAATATTACTTTTTAAACAACCGCCTTGCAGGCGTTATCATGATCGGAGATCTGTCCGATATGGTCAAAATCACGGAGGCATTGGAAAAACATGCCCTGTATAAAGATGTGCTCGGATAGAAAAGAACGCATCACATAAAGTGGCGCCTCCCGGGCAGGAGTGAGTGTCTCGTATAAAACCGTGTCCGGGGGGATTATTTTTATCGAAGGTGCATCTGAAACTGCGTCTTTGCAAAAAAGATGTGCGGGAAAGGAATTCAAAAGAGAAAATATGGTAAACACAATATATGAACTGGCATGGATCTTTTTTATTTATTCATTTATCGGATGGTGCGGCGAGGTCATCGTTGCGGCGGTTAACAGGCACAAGTTTGTCAACAGGGGGTTTATCGCGGGACCGCTCTGCCCGATCTACGGAACGGGAGCGGTGGCGGTGGCGGTGTTTTTGCCGGAATTAAAAGAAAATCTGATCTTTCTTTTTATCGGCGGAATGATCGTTACTTCGTTCGTAGAATATATTACGGGAAGGCTGATGGAAAAGATACTGCATAAAAAGTGGTGGGATTATTCAGATCAGAAATTTCATCTGGACGGTTACATTTGTCTGCGGGTATCTGCTTTATGGGGCGTGTGCAGTGTACTGATGATCTACTTCCTGAATCCGTTTTTTTGCGGTCTTGTCAATATGATACCCCGTTTGATCGGAGAAGTGATCTTATGGGTGCTTTTAGGCCTGCTTATTGCGGATGGTCTCGGTTCGGGAATTGCGGTTCTTGAATTGAAAAGAAAGAAAGGTCGGATCGAGCAGATTACGGAAGAGCTGCAGAAAACGTCTAAATTTCTTGAAAACGCTCTGACAAAACGGATCCAGAAAAGACTGGTAAAGGCATTTCCGAATATTGAGACTGAAAAAGATGCTGAACAGGAAGAAAAATTTGCGGAAGGATGCGGATTTTTTAAACTGGCGAGTCTGTTTATCATCGGAGCATTTATCGGGGATATAGTAGAGACGATATTCTGCCTTATTACAACCGGGCGTCTTATGAGCCGCAGCAGTCTTGTGTTTGGTCAGTTCAGTATCGTGTGGGGAATTGCATGTGCGCTTCTGACATGGATTTTATATAGATACCGTGATAAGAGTAATTGGTTTATATTCCTTTTCGGAACAATACTCGGGGGCGCATATGAATACATATGCAGTGTTTTTACGGAGATTGCCTTTGGAACAGTGTTCTGGGATTATAGTAAGATCCCGTTTAATCTGGGAGGAAGAATTAACCTGTTGTATTGTTTCTTCTGGGGATTTGCCGCCGTTATCTGGATGAAAGCGGTTTACCCGTTTTTGTCAAGACAGATCGAACGATTGCCGAAAAAGGCGGGACGTATCATCTGCTCCTTGCTGCTTGTTGTTCTGACGGCGGATATGGCGCTGTCATTTGCCGCTTTGGCGCGTTACGGAGAACGTCAGGAAGGAAAAGAAGGAAACGGGGTTATCGCTGAAAAGTTAGATGAGTATTTCCCGGATCAGTTTATCGAGAAACGGTATGAAAATCTGAAAATAGCGAAATAAATAAAACAGATAAAACAAAAAACCGGAATGTGCCTTTTGGCGCTTCCGGTTTTTGCTGATGTGCGGCCCTTCGCCGGGAAATTATGATTTGGAATTCAGAGACTGCAGTTCGCGAAGAAAGTCCAGATCATCTTGCCTCAATTTTATGTTTGTAACATAATTTTTATCGGAAGGCGATGTGACGCTGATTTCGATCACTGTGCCTTCTTCCAAAGCGTTATGAGACACCGCGTTCAAAAAAGAAGGAAATTTCGGGTGATTTTTACGAAAAGTTTCCAGATGTTTTTTTAAAGCTTGTAAACGTGCGATTTGTGATAAATTCAAGTAACACAACTCCTTTTTGGTTATTCGGAATATTTTCCTTTATATGATTTCGATTTGTGAAAATCTATTTAATCTTATAACAAAGATTCAATAAAAAAGCAAATAAAAAAATAAAATAAAAAAAGTAAAAAAGTTCTTGCAATTATCTTTATCATGTGGTAGTATACTACTTGTGTCAGAGATGACGCGGGTGTAGTTCAATGGTAGAACACCAGCCTTCCAAGCTGGATACGTGGGTTCGATTCCCATCACCCGCTCTATTTTTTTATCGTAACAGTTCAGCCGGTTTCAGCCGTTGTGGTTGGACTGTTTTTTTGTAACGGCGAAGAGCCGAATCCCGGACTTGCCTGGGAACTTGACGGCTGCTTGCGATTCCGGAACGCATCTTTTATCGCTTCCGGTGATTATCCGAAAGAAGATGTGAAAAGCCTGTGCTATACAGGCTTTTCTGTGCTATACTGTAGTTTACAATAGAAAAAACGGGAGGCGGATCATGCGGGGTGATGTTACTGACAGCGGTATTATGCGTGTGCTTTCAAAGATTTGCGATATCGTGTGTCTGAATGTTTTGTGGCTTGTTTGCTCACTGCCGATCATTACGATCGGAGCATCGACAACAGCGTTGTATACAGTAATGCTGAAACTTGTAAAAAATGAAGAAGGTTATATATTTAAAGGGTTTCTTCATGCATTTAAGTTGAATTTTAAGCAAAGTACAATCATATGGCTTATATTGCTTTTGTGCGGAGGCGTTTGTTTTGTTGATTACAGAATATCGGAAATGATGCCGGGGACACTGGGAATGGTGTTTAAAAGTATTTTTTTACTGTTTGCATTTTTTTTGATTTCAGTAACGATTTATTCATTTGCGCTGACTGCAAGATATGAAAATACGATAGGGGCTACGCTGAAAAATGCGCTCCTTTTAACGGTGGCAAAATTACCTTATACAATTTTGATGACAGCGCTGACAGTCGGAGCGGTTGTTTTGTCGTGGTGGAATACGGGAATCCTTATGCTTACGATCCCGGTCTGGATCTTGGCGGGAACAGGTATTCTTGCTTTTATTAATTCCTGTATATTAAGAAGAGTGTTCCGTGTATTTGATGAAAAGGCGGAAGGCGGCGACGAAGAAGAAAGAACCGATATGGAAGAATAAGATGGAAAAATAATCTGCACAGGCAGGAAAACGAGAGGAGCAGAAGATGAATTTTTTAGAAGAACGCATTGTAAAAGACGGGGTTGTGAAAGAAGGAAACGTATTGAAAGTAGACAGCTTCCTGAATCATCAGATGGACATTAAGCTGTTGGATCAGATGGGGGCTGAATTTAAGAGACGTTTTGCGAAAAAGCCGATTAATAAAATTTTAACGATCGAAGCGTCGGGGATCGGTATTGCCTGCGTGGCGGCACAGCATTTTGATGTGCCGGTTGTGTTTGCAAAGAAATCGCAGAGTATCAATCTTGACGGAGAAATGTATGTAGCGGAAGTGGAGTCATTTACACACAAATGCAGAAATCATGTGATCGTATCTCAAAAATTCCTGACGCCGGAAGATCATGTTCTTATTATCGACGATTTTCTTGCGAACGGATGCGCTCTTCAGGGATTGATCCAGATCGTTCAGTCCGCAGGCGCGACAGTAGAAGGAATCGGGATCGCGATTGAAAAAGGCTTTCAGTCGGGAGGAAGGATCATCCGCAACCTCGGTTTTCAGCTTGAGTCTCTGGCAATCGTTGACGGAATGGATGCTGCGGCGGGAACGGTGACGTTTCGCAGCCAGGAAGAGCAAAAAGAGGCGGAGCAGCCCGCAGAAAAATGTGAACAGTGCAGGAGTGCGACTCTTGATTAAGAAAAAACCGGTCTCTGTGAAGGGGCTGGTTTTTGACATGGACGGACTTCTTCTTGACTCGGAAAAAGTTGTAAAACGGTCTTGGGATTATGCGGGAAAAGAACTTGGATATGAAAACTTCGGAGATCACATCTATAATACAGTCGGATTTAACTTGAAGAGGCGGACAGAATATTTCAAGACGAACGTTGATTTGGATTTTCCGATGGATCGATTTGCGCAAATGACACGGGAATATTATTATAAGATTGCGGATAAAGAAGGAATAGCGGTGAAAAAAGGCGCTCCGGAATTGCTGAATGCCGCAAAAAGTCATGGATGTATGATCGGACTTGCAACGTCTTCGCGGCAGATACACGCAGAGCAGTCTTTGAAAAGAGCGGGATTGTACGATTATTTTGACGGCAAAGTGTTCGGGGATACAGTGAAGGAAGGAAAGCCTTCGCCGGAGATTTATCTGAAAGCGTGTAAAAGTATCGGGATTGAGCCGGAAGATGCGGTCGCTTTGGAAGACGCGCCTTCAGGAGCAATATCGGCACATGCGGCAGGTATGCGCGTGATCGTTGTTCCCGATCTTGTGCAGCCTCCGGAAGAAGTAAAACAATTCCTATGGAAACAAGCGGAAGATCTTGAGCGGGTGATAGAGATGATATGGGGATGATTCGTTATATTGCACATAAGCCGGAGAAAAGTTTCTTGAAAAAATTATGAAAACAAAAGAAATGTTTAAATAATGTACAAAAAATAAAATGATGTGTCGATCATCTTTTAAGTGAACTGAATTTGTGATAAAATTGCATAATCATGTAAAGTGTTTTACAGGCAGACGGAAAAAGATGGAAGAAGTTTATGGAGGCGGAAAATGAAAAAGGAAGTACGAGGCGGGGTCAGTCTTGTTCTTGCATCGGCAATGCTTGTGGCATCGCCGATGGCGGCAGGAATGACGGAAACAGTTCAGGCAGAGGAACTTACAGTAGATAGTAAAGTTGCTCAGATTCAAGGAGAGAGCATCATTCCGAGAGCGGATCAAGTTCCCGGAAACGAGGAGTTGTTTGCTCAGTATGTAGAACAGACATTTTACGGTGAAGAGAGCGAAAGCTATCGTACGCCTGCAGTTTACGGCAATATCGGGCAGAATGTTTTAACCGGAGCGGACAAATATGTATATAATGAACTGAAAAAAATAGCCGCTAATATCGCGGACGGAAAAGCGGCGGACGGAAGCGAACCGTCAGGACAGTATGTATCTACGAAATTTACGCTTTCCGTTGCGGGGCAGGGGATTACATATGAAGGCGGCGCATTTAAAGGATTTAGTTTAAGTAAAGTGATTGCGGCGCTTCTTGCGGACTGTCCGTATGATTTGTACTGGTATAATAAAACGGCGTCCACATGGTTTAACGGCAGAATTTCGGGACGGGAAGTTGTGGAGATTGATATAAATTTCCCGGCTGCGGATGCTTATGCGGGACCGGAAATCGAACAGCAATACAAGACGAAGTGTACGGTTGACAGCAAGAAGACAGGGGCAGCCAGTTCGGCGGCGGAGAATGCGCGAAAAATCATAGAGAAGCATAAAGCCGAAAAAGATTATGAGAAGATGGAATCTTATAAAGAAGAAATCTGTGATCTGACATCGTATAATTATGATGCTGTGAAACCGGGTGTCGCTTACGGAGATCCGTGGCAGATGATCTATGTATTTGACGGAGATGAAAGTACGAATGTTGTATGCGAGGGATATGCAAAAGCATTTCAGTATTTATGCGATATGAGCGATTTTCTTGATCCGGGATATAATTGCTGCAGCGTAACCGGCATGATGAGAGGCGGTACGGGAGAAGGACCGCATATGTGGAATATCGTGACGATCGGAGACGGAAATTATCTTGTGGATGTGACGAACAGCGATGACGGGACAGCGGGAGAGCGCGGCGGACTGTTCATGGCATGGGATAAGAACAACGGAAGCGTTGAAAACGGTTATGTATTTAATACTGTTTATTATGATGATGCTATTACTTTTGCCTATGACGGACGGACGAAAGATTTGTATGGAACAGGAGATAACTCTGTTTTGAAGATCGCTTCAGCAGAGTATGAAGAGCCGAAGGGGACAGCTCCGGTTATTGAGGGAGTGGAAAACGGTGGAAATTATTACGCTACACAAAAGATAACGGTAAGAGACGCTGACAACGATCTTGCATCTGTGACTGTAAACGGGAAACAAGAAGCAGGAACGGAAATTTCTCTTTCCGCAGATAATCAAAATAATCGGAAGAAAGAGTACACGATCATAGCAGAGGATCGCAGAGGAAACAGTACAAGCTGCAAAATAACGATCAATCCTTGTTCCGACCTTCAGAAAAGGATCTCGCATCTGTCTGTGGACACAGTAAAGGTTACAGACAGAGCGTTAGTGCAAAACACATTGAAAGACGCGGTAACAGCAGTTGAAAATGCAGCGGAAGAAGAGAAGACAATTCTTGCAGAAGTAAAAACAAAGTGTGAAACACTTCTTGCAAAAATCGATGAGATGACTCAGCCGCAGGACTATATCAGAGGCGATGTGGATGCCAACAGTAAAGTCGATGTCGGAGACGTCCGCACTGCGTTGAGATATATCTGTAAAAAGACCAATTTGACGGAAACACAGATGAAAGCCGGAGATGTGACAGGAGACGAAAAAGTAACGATCGAAGACTTAAGAAAGATCTTAAGATATGTATGCAAGAAAATAACAGAGTTATAAAATAAGAAAGCAACGATATAAATAAAAAGTGTTCAATATTCAAAAACCGGGAAAGTCAGATCGACTGTCCCGGTTTCTCTTTAATTCCAAAAATCTGTTTTGTCTTTTAACTGGATATCGGCAGCTTTAAAGACTGGATCTTTTCCGGCTTTTTTCTGCTTTGTATAGTCGTTCATAGCCTGAATTGCCGGTTTGCATAAGATGAGGATGACAGGAAGGTTGATTAAAGCCATCAATCCCATCAGTACGTCCGCTGTGTTCCATACGATGCTGAATTCCATTGTCGCGCCTGCAAGTACGATGGCGGCGGCGATAATACGAAATGTATTGATCACTGCTTTCGGCGGTTTTCTGCCGCAGAGGAATTTCAGCCCCATTTCCGCATAGTAGAAGTTTCCGATCAGCGTTGTAAAGGCAAACAGGCAAAGTGCGATCGTAATAAAGATCGTACCGAAACCGCCAAGCGAGCTGGAAGCCGCTGCCTGAACCCACGGCATTCCTGCCAATTTAGAAGTCGGCTCTACGCCGGAACAAAGAAGCATGAACGCTGTTGCGGAGCAGATCAGGATAGTGTCGATGAATACAGAAAGCATCTGCACAAGTCCTTGTTTTACCGGATGGGAAACTGCCGCGCTTGCCGCTGCATTCGGAGCAGAACCGACACCGGCTTCGTTGGAGAACAGTCCTCTTTTGATACCGTGCATAACGCAGGATCCGGCAAACCCTCCGAAGATGGCCTGTACGTCAAATGCATTATTGAAAATGCTTGTGAACATTACAGGAACAAGCTGATAATGTTTCAGGATGATGAATAAAGAAACTGCAAGGTAAAAGATACCCATAACCGGAACAAGCACTTCCGTAATCTGTGAGATCTTTTTACTTCCTCCGAATACAGCCAAAGCAAATACAACCGCAAGGATCGCTCCGACAATGAGCGGAGTCCATTCCGGATTGAAGAAAGAATAGACACGGAAGGAATCCGCAATATTAAATGAAGCTACAAGGTTGAATCCGCCCATATAAGTCAGGATCAAAACAACTGCGAAAAGGACGCCGATCCAACGCTTCTTCAAAGCGGCCTGAATATAATATGCAGGTCCTCCGTAAGAACTTCCGTCCTTTGCTTTGTGTTTGTAAATTTGAGCAAGCGTACTTTCGATAAATGCAGATGCGCTTCCGAGAATAGCCGTAAGCCACATCCAGAACACTGCGCCTGATCCGCCAAGACAGATCGCTGTTGAGATTCCGGCGATGTTTCCTGTTCCGACTCTGGAAGCGGTTGATACCATAAGAGCCTGAAAGGAAGAAAGTCCGTTCTTATCGCTGCCCGGCTGTGCGACAACGCGGAGAGATTCGATAAACATACGGATCTGTACGAATTTTGTTTTGATCGTAAAGAAGATTCCCGCTCCGAGAAGCAGTATGATCAAAATGTGGCTGTAGAGCAGCTCGCTCAGCGAGTTGATCATGTTTGTAATAAAATCTGTGAACAATAGTTTTCCCTCTCTTTCCTAAAGTCATGTTTGCTGTGTCAATATCGCTTATATGATTGACGATCGCGTACTGCGAATGCAGACAGTTTAGATACATTTCGGTGTGAGAACGACAAAGCGGGACTGATGTCACCGAAAATGCATACATACCGGTTAATTATATAGTAAAAACGTTTGTTTTGCAACAAAACGCTTCTTGTGTTATTCTATAAAGGTGTCAAAAGGTCGATTTTCAAAAGGAAAATAAAATCGGGAGGGCTGAGTATGAAATTAAGCAAATTATTAGAACGGTTAGAATATGAGGTTGTTCAAGGCAGTGTCGAAACAGAAGTGACAACGCTTGCCAATGACTCGAGAAAAGTAGAAAGCGGATCTGTTTTTGTCTGTATCAGCGGAGCGGTTTTTGACGGGCATCAATATGTTTCGGATGTGGCAAAAAAAGGCGCGGCGGCGATTATAGCAGAACGGGATATCGAGGTGCCGAAAGGGGTGACGGTGATCAAAGCGGAAAATACGAGATATGCGCTGGCGCTGATGTCTGCGGCGTATTTCGGATATCCGGCAGAGAAGCTGAAAGTGATCGGAATTACCGGAACGAAAGGAAAGACGACGACAACATATCTGATCCGGTCTATCTTAGAAGGTGTCGGACATAAAGTAGGACTTATCGGTACGATCGAAGCGATCATCGGAGATCGGAAGATCCCTGCGGCAAATACGACGCCGGAATCGTTTACGATCCAGCAGTACTTTGCACAGATGGTTGAAGAAGGCTGCGACAGTGTTGTTATGGAAGTTTCCTCTCAGGGACTTATGCTTCACAGAACGGCGGGAATTCCGTTTGAGATCGGTATTTTTACGAATCTCGGAAAAGATCATATCGGTCCGAATGAACATAAAGACTTTGAAGATTATAAACGGTGCAAAGCAATGCTGTTTCAACAGTGCAAACTTGGCATTGCCAATATAGACGATCCTTATTATGAAGATATTTTCCGCGGCGCGACATGTAAAGTGGAAACTTTCGGTTTTTCTCCGAAAGCGGATCTGAGAGCGGAGAATGTAAATCTCGTATCGAAGCCGGGATATTTAGGCGTTTCGTATCATGTGGCGGGGAAGGCTGATTTTGATGTGGAGATCGATATCCCCGGAAAATTCAGCGTGTATAATTCGCTGACTGCGATCGCGGTGTGCCGTCATTTCGGTGTTCCGTCTGAGAAAATAACAGAAGCGCTTAAAACAGCGCATGTCAAAGGGCGTATTGAGATGATAAAAGTATCGGATGATTTTACGCTGATGATCGATTATGCACATAATGCGATGAGTCTGGAGAGCCTGCTGACAACACTGAAAGAATATGAACCGAAACGTCTTGTATGTGTGTTCGGATGTGGCGGAAACCGTTCAAAAGACAGAAGATATGAGATGGGCGAAGTGTCGGGACGTCTGGCGGATCTTACGATCATTACTTCGGATAATCCGCGTTTTGAAGAACCACAGGAGATTATCAATGATATCAAAGTCGGAATCGCAAAGACTGACGGGGCATATGTGGAGATCTGCGACAGAAAAGAAGCGATCAAATATGCCATCGAACATGGTCAGTCGGGAGATGTGATCGTATTGGCCGGAAAAGGTCATGAAGATTATCAGGAGATCAAAGGAGTCAAATACCCGATGGATGAAAGAACGCTGATCGCAGAGGTACTTGAGGAAATCAGGGAAAATTAGGAAAGACAAGGGGACAGAGATTGTTTGCGGATGTAATCATAGATATTCAACATGAAAAACTGGATAAGATCTTTCAATACCGGATCCCCGAGCGGCTGGAACATGAAGTGGAAGCGGGGATGGCGGTGGTCGTACCTTTCGGAAAAGGAAACCGTAAGACAAAAGGATATGTAACCGCATTGTCAAAGACATGTGATTATGATATTTCAAAAGTGAAAGAGATCGCTGATATATCGCGAAGCGGCGTGGAAATCGAGACGAAGCTGATCGCGCTGGCGGCATGGATGAAGTCGAATTATGGCGGAACGATGCTGCAGTCTTTGAAAACGGTTCTTCCTATCAAAGAAAAAGAAAATATAAAGGTAAAAAAGCGGCTCAGACTGCTGATCGACCGGGAGACGGGGGAAAAACAGCTTCATTATTATCTGGAAAAGAATCAGAAAGCGAGGGCGCGTCTGATGGCGGCGCTTCTTGACGATCCGCTTTTAGATTATGAACTTGTCAGAAAGAAGCTTAATATTACTGCCACGGTGATACGCGCGTTGGAAGAACAGCATGTTCTCGCCGTAGAATCAGAGCAGGTGTATCGTAATCCGGTTCATGCGGAAAATATTCAAAAGAAGGAGATTATTTATACGCAGGAGCAGAAACGTGCGATTATGCGTTTCTGTAAGGATTATGAAAACGGAATCCGAAAAACATATTTGCTCCATGGAGTTACGGGCAGCGGAAAAACAGAAGTTTATATGGAAATGATACAGTCTGTTGTAGATAAGGGGAAGCAGGCAATCGTTCTGATTCCCGAGATCGCGTTAACTTACCAGACTGTGATGAGATTTTACAGAAGATTTAAAGACCGGGTATCTGTTATGAATTCCCGACTGTCCGCAGGAGAACGATACGATCAGATGATGAGGGCGAAAGCCGGGGAAGTGGATGTGATGATCGGACCGAGATCGGCGCTTTTTACTCCTTTTCCGAATCTGGGACTGATCGTGATCGATGAAGAACATGAGCCGACTTATAAAAGTGAACAGACGCCGAGGTATCACGCGCGGGAAACGGCGCTAAGAAGAGCGCAGACAGAAGGCGCGAGCGTTGTTCTGGGAAGCGCGACTCCGTCGATGGAAGCCATGTATCGGGCAAAAAACGGCGAGTATGTTCTGATGGAAATGAAGAACCGTTCTAAAATGCAGGATCCGGCAGAGGTTTATACGGTGGATATGCGGAAAGAATTGAAGAACGGAAATCGTTCGATACTCAGCGAACAACTGCAAAGACTGATGAAAGAGCGGCTTGAAAAGAAAGAACAGACGATGCTTTTTTTGAACCGGAGAGGGTATTCCGGGTTTGTTTCGTGCCGGGAATGCGGGCATGTTATAAAGTGTCCGCATTGCGATGTGTCGCTTTCGGTCCATCGGGACGGAAAGATGAGATGTCATTACTGCGGATACGAACAGACGCGTGTGAAAATATGTCCTGAATGCGGCTCGGACCATATCGGAGAATTCAGGGCGGGAACACAGCAGATCGAAGAGATTGTGAAGACGGTATTTCCGCAGGCAAGAGTGCTGCGGATGGATATGGATACGACACGACAGAAAGATTCCCATGAGAAAATACTGTCTGCATTTGCAAATGAAGAGGCGGACGTACTTGTCGGTACGCAGATGATCGTAAAAGGTCATGATTTCCCAAATGTAACATTAGTCGGGATTCTGGCTGCGGATATGTCGTTGTATACAGATGATTACAGATCGGGCGAGAGAACGTTCCAGCTTTTGACTCAGGCGGTCGGAAGAGCGGGGCGCGGAGATAAAAAAGGAGAAGCGGTGATTCAGACATACAGTCCCGATCATTATGCGATCGCAACGTCTGCGGCGCAGGATTATGAGGCGTTCTATGAGGAAGAGATCCGATACAGAACGATGATGGGGTATCCCCCGGCAGAAAATCTTCTGGCAGTGTTTATATCAAGCGCCGATGAGGCGTTATTGGAAACAGGCTGCCGTTATTTGAAAGAATATATGATAAAAGCGAAGAAGGATATCGAAGCGTCCGTGATCGGCCCGGCAAGTCCGGGGATCGAAAAGATCAACGATGTTTATCGGAAAGTGATCTATGTAAAAACCGCGGACTATCATGATCTTGTCGTGCTGAAAGACCGGACGGAAAAATATATTGAGATTAATTCGGGATTTGATAAAATGAGAATACAATTTGATTTTAATCCGATGTAGCGGATAGAAAGAAGGAGAAAAATGGCAATCAGAGTAATTAGAGAAATAGGAGACGATATATTAGAAAAACAGTGTAAAGCAGTGCCGAAGATGACGCTTCGCACGAAAATACTGATCGGAGATATGCTTGAGACAATGTATGAAAGCAACGGTGTCGGTCTTGCGGCTCCGCAGGTCGGCGTTTTGAAAAGAATCGTAGTGATCGATGTAGGGGAAGGTCCGATTGTTTTGATCAATCCGCAGATCATCGAATCTTCAGGCGAACAGACAGGAGAAGAAGGATGTCTAAGCGTACCGGGAAAATTCGGAATCGTTACAAGACCGGACCGTGTAAAAGTGCGGGCGTTTGATGAAAATATGAACGAGTTCGAAATGGAAGGCGAAGGCTTGCTTGCAAGGGCGTTTTGCCATGAACTTGATCATTTGGACGGAAAACTGTATGTTGAACTGGCAGAAGACGGACTTCATGAAGTGTCTTATGATGAAGAAGATCAAGACGATGCGCAAGGAGGGGAAGAATGAGAATCATATTTATGGGAACACCCGATTTTTCGGTCGGAACACTGGAAGCGCTTGTGGAAGCGGGGCATGATGTGTGTCTCGCCGTCACACAGCCTGATAAGCCAAAAGGCAGAGGAAAAGAAATGCAGTTTACGCCTGTAAAGGAAGCGGCGGTTAAGCATGGGATTTTGGTGTATCAGCCGAAAAGGGTGCGCGATCCTGAGTGTGTGGAAGAATTGAGAAAATACAATGCCGACGTGATGGTCGTTGTTGCTTTCGGTCAGATCCTTCCGAAGGAGATTCTTGAGATGACGCCTTACGGATGTATTAATGTCCATGCATCTCTTCTTCCGAAATATCGTGGGGCTGCACCGATCCAGTGGGCGATCATAGAAGGAGAGAGCGTGACGGGCGTTACAACGATGCAGATGGATGAAGGACTTGATACAGGAGATATGATTTTAAAGACCGAGATCCCGATCGCAGAAGACGAGACAGGAGAGTCGCTTCATGACAAACTGGCAGAAGCAGGCGCCGCTCTCTGCGTAAAAACATTGCATGCAATAGAAAATAAAACAGCAGTGTTTGAAAAGCAGCCGGAAAGCCCGACTGCTTATGCGAAAATGCTCACGAAAGATCTTGGCAATATCGACTGGGCGAAATCGGCAGTGCAGATCGAGCGTCTCGTGCGTGGATTGAATTCATGGCCAAGCGCATATACACACCGGGACGGAAAAGTGATGAAGATATGGAAAGCGTTGGCAAAGCCACAGGAAGAATGTGCAGAGCAAACCGAACTGGGAAGCGAGGAACATACAGCGCAGAAAACCGGGAAGAACGCCATGCCGGGAACGGTAGTGTCCGTAGCAAAAGATTCGTTTTGCATACAGACGGGAGACGGCGTGCTTCGTATTTTAGAAGTACAGATGCCCGGCAAGAAACGAATGGATACAGGCTCGTTTCTGCGCGGATATAAAGTGGAAGAAGGAATGGTGTTTGGGAGAGAATAATGGCAAAGGCGATCAATGAAAGAGAAATCGTAGCCGCAATCCTTATGGAAGTAACGGAAAACGGCAGATACAGTCATATTGTATTAAGAGAAGTTTTGACAAAATATCAATATCTTGAGAAAAGGGAAAGAGCATTTATCACCCGCGTTACGGAAGGAACGCTGGAACATATGACAGAGATCGATTATATTCTGGATTGTTTCTCCAAAGTAAAAGTAAAAAAGATGAAGCCGTTAATTCGGGCAATTTTAAGAAGCGCGGTCTATCAGATAAAATATATGGACAGTATTCCCGATCATGCAGTTTGCAGTGAATCGGTAAAACTGGCAGTGAAGAAAGGGTTTTCCGGTCTGAGAGGCTATGTCAACGGCGTGCTGAGAAGTGTTGTCAAAGGAATCGATGAGGTGGAGTATCCGTCAGATCCGATCAAACGGCTTTCGGTACGATATTCCTGTCCGGAATGGATCATCCGATTATGGAAAGAAACGTATGATCTTTCTTTGATCGAAACGATGCTGAAAGATTTCCAGACAGAAAAGCCGACAACGATCAGACGCTGCAGAAGCCGGATTACGATGGAGCAGCTGAAAAAGCGGCTTGAGGAAGAACATGTTTTAGTGGAAAATCATCCGTATTTAAAGGATGCGCTTCTCATTTCAAAATATGATTATTTAGAGTCTCTGGAAACATTTCGGGAAGGTCTGTTCGTCGTGCAGGATATCAGTTCGATGCTTGTAGGAGAACTGGCGCATGTGCAGGCGGGAGCGCAGGTGATCGATCTGTGTGCGGCGCCGGGCGGAAAGGCGCTTGATGTGGCGGAACGCATTTTGATGGAAGGTCAAGCCGGATGTTCCGGTCATGTGGAAGCCCGTGATCTGACAGAATATAAAGTGTCTTTGATCGAGGAAAATATAGAACGTATGGGACTTTGCAATGTAACCGCGGTTTGTCAGGATGCGTCTGTGTATGATGAAAAATCAGCGGGTAAAGCGGATATTGTGATCGCCGATCTGCCTTGTTCCGGTCTGGGAGTGCTTGGGAAGAAAACAGATCTGAAATATAAAGCGTCGCCGGAAGGAATCGTAAGTCTCGTAAAGCTTCAGCGAAAAATCCTTTCCTGCGCGGCTTCTTATGTGAAGCCGGGAGGAGAACTTCTGTACAGTACGTGTACTGTGAACCCGAAAGAAAATATCGAAAACGTACATTGGTTTTTGAAAGAATTTCCTGAATTTTACGCAGACGATATAAGGGAAGATCTTTGCCTTGAATTGAGGGAAAGCGTGACAGAGAACGGCTGTATCCAGCTTCTTCCGGGAGTTCATAAAAGCGACGGATTTTTTATTGCGCGATTGCGGAAAAAAGAAGTCTGAAAATGCCGGAACGCCGAAAAAGGATGAAATGGCAGGACGCGCAAAAGGGTGAAATGGCAGGATACGAAAAATGAAAAAGGAAAGTATGAGAATGAAGAAAGATATTCGGGCATATGAATATGAAGAATTACAAAAAGAGCTGGAACGTCTCGGAGAAAAACCGTTTCGGGCAAAACAGATATATGAATGGCTGCATGTGAAGCTTGCAGATCGTTTCGACGAGATGACGAACCTGTCTGTGAAACTTCGGGAAAAGCTTGCGGAAGAATATGATATCTTTCCGGTACAGATGGCAGAGCGGCAGCAGTCGAAACTGGACGGAACGAACAAGTTTTTGTTCCGTCTGTATGACGGAAACATGGTGGAAAGCGTTCTTATGCGGTATAAGCACGGTAATTCGGTATGTATTTCCTCGCAGGCGGGATGCCGCATGGGATGTGTATTCTGCGCTTCGACGATCGGGGGATTAAAACGGAATCTGTCTGCATCCGAAATGCTCGGTCAGATCTACCAGATCCAGAAAATTATCGGAGAGAGGGTTTCCAACGTCGTTATCATGGGAACAGGAGAGCCGCTTGATAATTATAATAATTTTCTGAAATTCATTCACATACTGACAGATGAACACGGACTGAATATCAGTCAGCGGAATGTGACTGTTTCTACATGCGGGATCGTACCGAAAATACTGGAACTGGCAGAGGAACGTCTGCAGATCACACTGGCGCTTTCTCTTCACGGATCTACGCAGGAAAAGAGAAGGAAACTGATGCCTGTCGCAAATAAGTACGAATTAGGCGAGGTACTTTCCGCCTGCGATACTTATTTTAAAAAGACAGGACGCAGAGTGACGTTTGAGTATAGTCTTGTACATGAGGTGAACGATACGGACGAGGATGCAAAGGAGCTTTCCGAGCTTCTCGCGCCGCGTAACTGTCATCTGAACCTGATTCCGGTAAATCCGGTAAAGGAGCGTTCTTTTCAGCGTCCAAGCCGCAAAAGTGCTTTGAATTTCAAAAATAAACTTGAAAAAAGCGGAATTAATGTTACTATAAGAAGAGAAATGGGCTCGGATATCGACGGGGCGTGCGGTCAGCTTAGACGGCGCTACGAGGAAGAGACAATGAATGAGAATTAAGGAGAAGCATATGAGAACATTTTCGATAACAGATGTAGGAATGGTAAGACAAGTAAATCAGGATTATGTTTATGTGACTGACAGACCTCTCGGAATTCTTCAGAACCTCTTTGTGGTGGCAGACGGTATGGGAGGTCACCAGGCGGGAGATTATGCTTCTAAGTATACGGTTGAAGTGCTCAACAGGGAATTGGCGCTAAGCGAAGGCGAAGATATTGAAAGATGTCTTGTAGGCGCTATAAAAACGGCAAACAGGGAGATCATAAAAGAAGCTTCAAGAGACGAACATCTCAAAGGAATGGGAACGACGGTTGTTGCGGCGACGATCTCAAATCAGATGATGTATTTCGCGAATGTAGGAGACAGCCGTTTGTATTTGATCAATCAGGGCATTCAGCAGCTTACGAAAGATCATTCCCTGGTAGAAGAGATGGTAAGGCTTGGCGGGATAAAACCGGAAGAAGCAAAACATCATCCGGATAAAAATATTATTACGAGAGCGATCGGCGCGAAAGCGGATGTAGAGGTAGACTTTTACGAGCACCGTCTGAAAAGGGGAGACATCATATTGATGTGTACGGACGGTTTGAGCAATATGGTAGAAGATGAGGAACTTTTTCATATTGTTCAGGGAGGAAGAGATATCGTAGAGTCCGGTCAGGCTCTTATAGAAGCGGCAAAAGAAAACGGCGGTACAGATAATATAGGGGTTGTCCTTATAGAACCGTTTGCAGATGAGGTGAGTGTATTATGATTAAAGAGGGAGTTTGCTTAGGAAAAAGATATGAGATACTCGGACGGATCGGATCGGGTGGTATGGCGGATGTTTACAAGGGAAAGGATCGTAAATTAAACCGCTATGTCGCGATCAAAGTATTAAAAAGCGATTATCGTTCGGATCAGGTATTTATAAAGAAATTTTTGAGTGAGGCGCAGGCTGCGGCAGGACTGATGCATCCGAACGTTGTCAATGTGTATGACGTCGGTCAGGACAGAGGTCTGTACTATATGGTAATGGAGCTTGTCGAAGGGATCACTCTGAAAGATTATATAAAGAAAAAGGGAAGACTTTCGGCAAAAGAGACGATCAGTATTTCCATTCAGATGGTGACAGGGCTTCAGGCGGCGCACAATCATCATATTATCCACAGAGATATTAAGCCTCAGAATATTATCATTTCAAAAGACGGAAAAGTAAAAGTGACGGATTTCGGCATTGCCCGTGCGACCACGTCTACACAGACGATCAGCACAAGCGTTATGGGATCGGTTCATTACACATCTCCGGAGCAGGCGAGGGGCGGAGTCGTAGATCAGAAGAGCGATCTTTATTCCATCGGTATTACGATGTACGAGATGATCACCGGGCACGTACCGTTCGACGGAGATTCCACGGTGTCGGTCGCGTTGAAGCATCTTCAGGAAGAGATTACGTCTCCGGCAGAAGAAGTTCCGAATATCCCGTACAGTCTTGAGTGCATTATCATGAAGTGTACACAGAAAAATCCGGGACGCCGTTATCCGGACTGTGCGTCTCTTCTTATGGATCTGAAAAGATCGCTTGTAGAGCCGGACGGCGATTTTGTTGTTTTGGGAGCGGGAACAGGAGCGGAGACAGACCGCACGATGGTTATGTCGACAGAAGAACTGGAACGGATTCAGGGCAGTCGTTATGATGATGAGTACGATGACGATGATGAGTACGATGATGACGACGATTATGACTACGACGACGATAATGATTATGATAACAGAAGGCGCAGTCAAAAAGACAGGCGGAAGAAGAATGATGTAAATCCCGATACGAAGCGGATCATGAAAATACTGATGATCGTGTCGGGAGTCGTGATCGCGCTGCTGATTCTGTTTCTTGTCGGAAATGCGGCGGGATTTTTCAAAGGAGCCGGTCTTTCTTCAAAGACAGAAAAGATGGTAACAGTACCGGATGTGCGCGGAATGATATTTGAAGACGCACAGGCAGAACTTAAGAAAAAAGATCTCGGTATTAAAAAAGCGGATAAAGAAGAAGCTTCCAATGAATACGAAAAAGGCGAGATTAAGAGCCAGAATCCGGGAAAAGGGAAGAAAGTAAAGAAAAATTCTACGGTTACGGTTGTGATCAGCAGCGGAGAAGCTGCGAAAAAAGTAACTGTGCCGAATGTTGTGAACAGATCGGAGGCGGAAGCAGAGAGAATGCTTCAGGATGCTGGTCTGAAAGTGACAAAAGGCGAGGCAGTTTATGATGATACGATCGAGATGGGAAATGTAGTCAGCTCTACTCCGGGTTCGGGAGAGCAGGTAGACGAGGGCACAAGCGTTCAGCTTATTATCAGTAAAGGAAAAGATCCCGAAAAAGATAAAGTAGAAGTGCCGTCGCTTCTGAATATGACGGCGGATCAGGCTGCCGCCGCCTTAGAAGAACTTGGACTGAAAGGAAGTCCTAAGGAAGAATATGCCGGCGGAACGGCAGGAACGGTTGTCACACAGGAAACAGAAGCGGGAACTAAAGTAAAGAAAGGCACAACAATAAAGTATACGGTAACGCTTGGATCAAAAACAGAATGGTCTACTATTCCGAGTGATGTGATCGGAATGGAGAAAAACACGGCGGTTAAAGTGCTGACTGAGGCAGGGTTTGTTCCGGTATACGGCGGTGAAGACTACAGTGATACTCCGGTCGGAACGATTTACAGTGTGACTCCGTCGGCAGGTACAAAAGTGGAAAAAGGGACACAAGTATATTATTTTGTCAGCAAAGGATCATCGTCAGGACAGACCGATCCGGAAAACGGCGGAGACAATGAATAGGCGGTACCGACAGGGAATTTATAAAATATGCAAGGTAAAATTGTAAAAGGGATTGCCGGATTCTACTACGTTCATGTAGTAGAATCCGGTGTTTATGAATGTAAAGCAAAAGGGATCTTCCGAAAAGACGGTGTGAAGCCTCTTGTAGGAGATAATGTAGAGATAGAAGTTTTAGATGAAGAGGAAAAAAAGGGAAATATCAGGGAAATCCTTACGAGAAAGAACGAACTGATCCGTCCGGCGGTGGCGAATATCGATCAGGCGCTCGTTGTATTTGCGGTGACGAAGCCTAAACCTCATTTTAATCTTCTTGATCGTTTTCTTGTGATGATGGAGCAAAAGAAGATCCCGGTAATCTTATGTTTTAACAAATCTGACATTGCAAAAGAAAGCGATATTTCCAAGATGGAAGAAATATACAGATCATGCGGGTATCCGGTCTTTTTTACGAGTGCGAAAGAAGGATGGAAGATCGAAGAAGTGAAAAAGATTCTGCACGGGAAAACGACTGTTCTTGCAGGCCCGTCGGGTGTAGGGAAGTCGTCGCTTATCAATCTTCTGCAGTCGGAAGTAATGATGGAAACAGGGAGTATCAGCAGGAAGATCGACAGAGGAAAGCATACGACGAGACATTCCGAACTTTTAGTTTTGGAAGAAGATGAAAAGGTGGAAGACTGCGGCTCATATATTGTAGATACTCCGGGATTTAGTTCCCTTTATGTCAATGATTTTGAAAAAGAACAATTAAAATATTATTTCCCGGAATTCGGTCCGTATGAAGGATTGTGCCGTTTTTCGGGGTGCGATCATGTGCATGAGCCGGACTGTGCGGTGAAGCAGGCGGCAGAAGAAGGAAAGATACATGAGATCCGGTACAACGATTATGTTGCGATGTACCGTGAATTACAGGAAAAAAGGAGATATTGAAGATGGAAAATATTCTTGCCCCGTCGATTCTTTCGGCTGATTTTAAAATTCTGGGAGAACAGATCGAACAGACAGAAAAAGCAGGCGCAAAATATATACATTTTGATGTGATGGACGGAATTTTCGTACCGAGCATTTCGTTTGGCATGCCGGTATTGTCCGCGTTAAAAGGCGCGGTAAAACAGGCGCTTGACGTACATCTTATGGTGACTGAGCCGATCAGGTATGTGAAAGAGTTCGCAAAATGCGGAGCGGATATCATTACTGTTCACTTAGAGGCGTGTGAAGATGTAAAGGCGACAGTGGATGAAATAAAGGCAAGCGGAGTGAAAGCAGGCATCACGATCAAACCGGCAACTCCTGTGAAAGAATTGATCCCGTATCTGGAGCTTGCGGATATGTTTCTCATCATGAGCGTTGAGCCGGGATTCGGCGGACAGGCGTTCATTCCGGAATCGCTTGACAAGATAAAAGAACTTCGCACCCTGCTTGACGAGAGAGGTCTTAAGACGGATATCGAAGTTGACGGCGGAATTTATTGTGAAAATGTGGAAGCGGTATTGGATGCGGGAGCGAATATTATTGTTTCCGGTTCGGGAGTTTTCAAAGGCAATATTACAGAAAATACAAAGAGATTTATGGAGATATTGAAACGTCATGAGTAAGCAGACTGTGATCGTGAGCGGCGGGATGGTGGAAAAAGATTTTGCTCTCTCGATTTTAAAAAGCGAAGAAACTGAATTTGTTATCGGGGTAGACAGAGGTCTTGTGTTTTTGTATGACAACGAGATAAAACCCGATTATATCGTGGGAGATTTTGACAGCGTTCCGAGGAAGCTCGTTGAATATTACAGAGAAGAACTTGATGTGCCCGTGAGAGAATTTAATCCGGTAAAAGATGCATCAGACACAGAGATCGCTTTGCGCCTTTGCCTTGGTCTGAATCGCAAAAAGATCGTCATCCTGGGGGCAACCGGCAACCGGATCGATCACCTGTGGGCAAATGTGCAATGTTTACAAATTGCGCTGGAAGCAGGAGCGGACGCTTGCATTATGGACGCTCACAATAAGATACGGCTTCTCGATAAAACTGTTACATTGAAAAAAGAAGAGGCATTCGGACCGTACTTTTCATTGTTTCCATTAGAACAGCCTGTAGATGCGTTCAACATTACAGGGGCAAAATATCCGCTGACAAATCATTTCCTTAAGCCGAGCGACAGCCTGTGCGTAAGTAATGAATTTGTTGAAGATGAAGTGGAAATATCGTTCGTGTACGGTAAGGTGATCTTGATGGAGACGAGAGATTAGATTTCGATAAGTTTTTGAAAGATGGTTCACTTTGTGCCCCACTAATTCCCGGATGTTTTTCTCAAAGTCCCGGTATAGTAAATGAGAAAGCATATCAGGATTTTATGAGAAAAGAGAAAATTTTTTGTAAGGCGTTGAAAAAAGGTAACTTGCTGAGGCAGGTTACCTTTTAGTTATATTCTATGATACAGTTTAACAATACGTAGATATATGCTTTGCAGAAAATTCCGTAGAAATAAAAGCTTTTGTCTGATAGAATGATTATAATTATAGTATACTGAAAAAACACATTAGAATCTGTAAAGGAGATCGACTATGGGAGAAAATTATTTGGACATGGTTCCTGTTATAGTGATATTTTTTGCTCTCGGCATTTTATTATCAAGGCTGGGAGGAGTTGGAGGAATTGTTGTAAGAATTAAAAGAATGATTTGTAAGCTAATAGGACATAGAGATTGAGATGAAAAAGATGAACAAGTATATCGATCAATCTTAGGTTGTTAAGATAAAAAAAGGTTAAGTAAAATTTGAATTTGCTAAAGGAGGAATATGTATGCGTGTTTTGAAAGCAATCTTTAGTGTTTTAACGATTGTTTTCGGTTCTCTTGGACTTATAAACATAGTGTCTACTGATATAACATTGCCTCTTATGTTTGTTTTTATGGGATTAACCTTTTTGACGAGTGCAAAAGAATGTTATGATAAAGGTGCAAAGAAAGACGCTATGATATTTGCAGGTGTAGCAATTTTTGTCTATGTAGTCACTGCATATAATTTGATAAGTAGATTTATGTGAATTCAAATTTGTTGAGACGAAAAGAGCTATATCAATAGGTTTGGAGTTAAGCGGTGATTTGATGAATGATCAATTCATACAAGGAGTAATATTTGATTGGGATAAAATTGATAAGGATAGTTATCTGAAGGGAATCAGGGCTTTTAAGGGAGTTGAAAAACTTGATTTTAACAAACCAATTACTTTTTTTGTAGGGGAAAATGGCAGCGGTAAATCAACTTTATTGGAAGCACTTGCCGTAGCACATGGTTTTAATCCTGAGGGTGGAACGAAGAATTATGTTTTTTCTACGCATGATACACATTCAGAGTTGTGTGATGCGATAAGAATTGCCAAAGGCTATCGGAAGGAAAAGTGGGGATATTTTCTTAGGGCAGAAAGCTTTTATAATGTTGCAACGCAGGAAGAAGAATATGCAGATATTACACATCCTTCTGCTAAATATCATGAAAAATCACATGGAGAGAGTTTTCTCGCATTAGCACAGAATAATATGAATCCAAATGGCTTGTATCTTTTTGACGAGCCAGAAGCTGCATTATCGCCGCAGAGACAGCTTACATTGTTGATGCAAATATACAGATGTGCAAAAGAGGGAGCACAGTTTATTATAGTTACGCATTCGCCAATTTTGTTAGGAATACCAGATGCAGATATCTATTGTTTTGATAATGGACGCATAC
>ERZ780150.533-NODE-533-length-32849-cov-6.368756_pt1 | contig 32849 bp, 29 predicted proteins | sample MGYA00511019_ERZ780150 | MGnify/ENA primary metagenome ERZ780150 (study PRJEB29588, sample SAMEA2151633) | human gut metagenome | biome: human gut; feature: human-associated habitat; material: faeces | place: Denmark | collected 2008/2010 ...
GCCTACCGCTTCGGCAAGCTCTTCACCGTGGCCACCAAGAAGCGCCAGGCCCGGCTGGCCTGGGAGGACGTGGAGCGGTTTGTCCTGGCGGACGGCGACCTGATGGAGTGCTTCCGCATCCAGGACTACAAATCCCTGATCACCGCCTGGGAGACCGGCTGCACCATTGAGGCGCTGTCCCGGGAGGGCGGCCTGGACGAGGGCTTCCGTTCCATCTACGCCTCCATCGACGAGATCCACCAGCACCGGGACAACAAGATCTACAAGGCCATCTACAACGGCCAGCGGTCGCTGAAGGAGGCTCTGACCTCCATGATCACCACCCGGGGCGACGAGCTCAACAGCTTTTGCTTCGAGATGGACGAGTATTGCCAGGCGATCCTGGCCGGCGGCTCCACGGCGGAGAACTTCTTTGTGGATATCTACTGCCTGGACGACGGGGATGACCTCTTTGCCCCGGAGCACTTCCCCAAGTCAAACCCGGTGCTCTGCCAGACAGAGGAGGGCATGGAGACCATGCTGGCCGACGCCCAGACAGCCAGGGACGCCGGCGGCCGGGAGCTGGCCGACTACATCACCAAATGCCAGAACATGTGGTCGGAGAACGCCGACGAGAAGCTGGTGACGCCGGCCATCCTGAAGAAGTGCCGCTCCCCGCTGACGCTGGAGCACTTCCGGGGCGCCTCCTGCTTCGCCGGGCTGGACCTGTCCTCCGGCGGCGACCTCACCACCCTGGCCCTGGAGTTCCAGTGGACGGAGCGGGAGCGGCCCATGTACTACGGCTGGAGCGTCAGCTTCATGCCTAGGGGGCGGCTGGAGGAGCACATCAGGAGCGACCTGGCCCCCTACGACGTGTGGGCCCATGACCGCCTCCTGCTGGCCACCGGGAGCGTCCAGGACTTCAAAAATGACTACAGCTTTATCCTCGCTACCCTGCGGGACACCCTGGCCGCCTATGACCTGACCCTCCTGGGGCTGGGGTACGATCCCCACAACGCCGACTGCTTCCTCAAGGACCTGGAGGAGCTGGGGGCGCCTCTGCTGGAGGTAAAGCAGTCCGCCCGGTTCCTGCACAGCGGGACGGAGGAGCTCCAGCTCCTCATGAAGTCGGGGCAGTACCTTTACGACCAGCGGAACGAGCTGCTGGACCTGTCCTTCCGGAACGCCCGCATTGTGCGGAACAGCTTCAAGGAGATGAAGGTGGACAAGGAGGCGGGCAAACGCACCCGGCGCATCGACCCGGTGGACGCGGCCATCGACGCCCATGTGGCGCGGATGAAGCTCACCGAAGATCCCCCGGTGGATCTGGAGCGGGCCATGGCGGAGTATCTGACAAAAATGGGGTGGAATACGTGAACTACATCAAAGAGCTCCTGCGCTGGGCGGAGCCGGGCTACCGCTGGACGCTGGAGACAGCGGGGGAGCTGGCGCTCCTGGCGGGCCGGGGATGCCGGTGGCTGGGGAGGTTCCTGCTGGCGCTGCTCCTGTTCCTGCCGTGGCTGGTGGTGGGCCTTGTTCTGTGGGCCCAGCGCAGGCGCGGAGAAGGGGGTGAGTGAGCATGGGATTGTTTCAGAGACTGGTCCAAAAGACGGGCGGCCAGGCCGCGGCGCCGGCGGACGGAGCGGAGCAGGTGACGCTCAGCCAGCTCATTGACCTGCTGAACCTGGGGGGCGTCCCCCGGAGCAAGCTGAGCGAGGCGACCTATTTTACCTGCCTGCGGGTGCTGAGCGAGGGCGTCTCCAAGCTGCCCCTCAAGCTCATTCGGAGCACCCCGGAGCGGGGGGTGGAGGAGGTGCGGGAGAATCCGCTCTACCGTGTTTTGCGCTACCGGCCCAACCCCCTACAGACCGCCACCTACTTCTGGGCGGACATGGAGATGTCCCGCAACCACTACGGCAACGCCTACGCGGCCATCTTCGGCAGCGGGGCAAGCACCCAGCTCTGGCACATGCGCAGCGACCGGGTGAGAGTGTGGTTTGACAACCGCCGCATCCTGGGCCCGGACGCCCGGCTGTGGTACATCTGGTCCGCCCCGGACGGGAAGCGGTACAAGCTGTGCCAGGACGAGGTGCTCCACTTCCGCACCTGGCTGAGCCTGGACGGCATCACCGGGTTGTCGGTACAGGAGATCCTGCGCAGCACCCTGGACGGCAGCCTGCAATCCCAGCAGATGCTCAACTCCCTCTACAAGAACGGTTTCACGGCCAAGGCCGCCGTCCAGTACACCGGCGATCTCAACTCGGAGGCGGAACAGAATTTCCTGCGGGGCCTGGAGGCGTATGCCACCGGGCAGATGGACGCCACCAAGAGCTTCATCCCCGTGCCGCTGGGCTCCAAAATCGAACCGCTGAACATCAAGCTGACCGACAGCCAGTTCATCGAGCTGCGCAAGCACAGCGCCCTCCAGATCGCGGCGGCCTTCGGCGTCAAGCCCAACCAGGTCAACGACTATGAGAAGTCCTCCTTTGCCAACTCTGAGGCCCAGCAGCTCGCCTTCTTGACGGATACACTGCTGTGGATTCTCAAGGGCTATGAGGAGGAACTGAGCTGGAAGCTGCTGGAGCCTGCGCAGATGGACCGGGGGGAGGCGGCCCAGTTCAATACGGCGGTGATGCTGCGGGCTGACACCAAGACCCAGATCGAGAGCATGGTGCAGGCCGTGGCAAACTCGGTCTACATGCCCAACGAGGCCCGCGCCTATCTGGGGATGTCGTCGGCCGCCGGCGGCGACCGCCTGATTGCCAACGGCAACGTCATCCCCCTGGAGGACGTGGGGAAGCAGTATGGAAATGGAAAGGAGTGACGGCATTATGGATGCAATCCAGAAAGCGGCCAGGGTGGAGAAGCAGGCCCTGGCCGGGGAAGAGCTGACCCTCATCAACCGGCAGGCCCTGAAGGAGCTGACGGAGGAGGAGGTCTTTGTGTTCCGGGTGGCCGCCTGCGACAACCAGGTGGACCGGGAGCAGGAGCGGTTCACCGAGGCGGCCCTGGACCGGCTGGCCGAGCTGTATGTGGGGAAGACCGTGATCATGGATCACAGGTGGTCGGCCAACGGCCAGACGGCCCGGATCTACGCCGGGGCCGTGGAGGAGTCGGAGGGCGTGCGGCGGCTGGTGCTGCGGGCCTACATGCTCCGCAACGATCAGACCGCGCCGTTGATCGCCGCCATTGAGGGCGGTATCCTCCGGGAAGTGTCGGTGGGCTGCCAGGTGGCAAAGGCCATCTGCTCCATCTGCGGTACAGACCGGATGGAGACCTACTGCGGCCATTGTCCCGGCCAGGAGTATGAGGGCAAGCGGTGCCACATCGACCTGGACGACCCCACAGACGCCTATGAGCTGTCCTTTGTGGCGGTACCGGCCCAGAAAGGGGCCGGGGTGATCAAGCATTACGGGGGAAAGGGCGAGCCGGACGACCTTCTCCGGCCGGGGGAGGAGGCCCCGGCCCTGACGCTCCGGATGCGGTTGATGGAAGCCAGCCTTGCGCTGATGAAAATGGAGGAATGACAGATGAACAAGAAAATGAAGGCAATCCAGAAGGCGATGCAGGACAAGTTTGCCCAGGCCCGGAAGGCTCAGGACGAGGGCCGCAGCGAGGACGCGGCCAAGCTGATGGACGAGTGTGACGCGCTCCAGAAGGACTTTGAGCTGGAAAAGCGGCTCTACGAGCGGGAGAGGGCCATGGTCCCCGACGAGCCGGAGGGCGACGACCCGGGCGACCCGGGCACCAGGAAGGAGATTTCCGGCTTCGCCATCATCGCCAAGCTGCTCCGCCGGCAGCCCCTCTCCGACGAGGAGCGCGCCGCCATCACGCCGGAGCCCGGCCTCCAGAAAGCGCTGGTCACGGGTACCAACGCGGCCAACGGAGAGGCCAACCTGATGCCCGAGGATGTGGACACCAAGATCCGGGAGCTGCGCCGGAGCTACATCTCCGCCAAGGATCTGGTGACGGTGATCCCCACCACCTCCCTCTCCGGCAGCTTTGACTTTGAGTCGGGCGCTGTTACCGGCCTGAAGGACTTTGACGACGGCGACGACATCCCCGACGGCACGGACCCCACCTTCAAGGCGGTGAAGTTCGCCATCGCCCTCAAGGGCATGATCATCCCCGTCTCCAACATCCTGACGGCGGTGGAGACGGCGGGCCTGATCGCCTATCTCAACAACTGGTTCGTCAAGAACGCCATCTACAGCGAGAACAAGGACATCTTTGCCACGCTGAAGGCCAGCAAGTCGGCCAAGGAGCTGGCCAGCCTGGACGCCCTGGGCGAGTCCCTCAACCTGGATCTCGATCCCGCCTGCCTGGTGGGTGGCGTGGTCGTCACCAATCAGACCGGCTGGAATGTCATGGACAAGGCCAAGGACGCCAACGGCCGCCCCATGCTTCAGCCCGACCCCGCCAACGCCACCCGGAAGCTCTTTAAGAACCTGCCTGTCCATGTCTTTTCCGACGCCCAGCTCCCCAACGAGAGCACCAAGGCCCCCATCTTTTACGGCGATCTCAAGGCCGGCTGCTACTTCGTGGAGTTCGCTTACCAGTTCTTCGACGCCAGCGCCCACGCGGGCTTCGTGAAGAACCGCACCCTGATGCGGGTGATTGAGGGCTACGACGTGATCCAGGCGGACGTGGACGCCTACTGCTACGGCCTGCTCGACCCTGCGGCGGCCAACGCGCCCACGGTAGATGTGAGCGTCAAGGGGACCGTCACCACCAAGGCCGAGGCGGCAGGCTGAGCGGTGAGAACCTATGGTGATCACCGTAGAGGAGGCGCGGGCCTACAGCCGTGATTACGAGTCCACCGACGAGGAGATGGCCGCCCTCATTGAAGTGGCAGAGAGCATGATCGACGACGGCATCCGGGACGGCTTTGACCGGGAGAGCCCCCAAGCGAAGATGCTCGCCAAGCTGCTGGTGACGGATCTGGACGATTATCGGGAGCTCACGGCGGCGGAGGCCAATTCCATGCGCTATCTGACCCAGAGCTTGAAGATGCAGCTCCGGTACAAGGATGTGTCCAAGTTGGACACATCCGGGGCTGGGGAGGTGTGAGGCAATGGCAAAGCGGGCGAATGCCGGTGAGCTGCGCACCAAAATCATGGTCTTTGACCTCCCGCGGGATGAGCACGGCGAGGTGGAGCTGGGGCCGGACGGCTATCCGGCTTCAAAGCCGGTCAATGTGTTCGGGGAAGGGAAAACCAGGTACTGCAAATGGGTGAACGCCTGGGGCACCGAGGTCTACACGGCCCGCCAGGCGGGGGTGACCGAGCCGGCCACCCTCACCCTGCGGTATACCCCGTTAATCACCACCACCTGCATCATCTACCGGGGGACAGATCCCAAGCCCTACGAGGTGATCTCCGTCAACGACGTGGAGAACCGCCACGCCTGGCTGGAGGTCAAAGTGCAGCGGAAGGGGGCGGTGAGATGACACTCAACCAGCGCATCATTCAGGTGCTGTCCCCCCTGGGCCTGCCGGTGGTTCCGGACGTGGACACTCTGCACCGGCCCCGCTGCCTGGTGTTCAATTATGACCTGCTCCCGGCTCAGCCCGCGGATAACCGCCCCACTTGGTATAAGGCGCTGATCCAGGTGCACCTGTACCTCCCACTCGGGAACGACGGGAGGGAACTCCGGAGGCAGGTGATGGAGGCGTTGGTGGATGCCGGCATGACGTGGCCCGAGATCATCGACGCCACAGACGATGAGACCCAACATAAGGTATTCGAGTGCGAGACGCTCGTTGGAAAGGATGATTTGTAATGGCAGGGAAAACCCGCAGTAAGGCCGCCGGCTACCACGGCGTGCAGAACATGAAGTTTGCACCCAAGAAGTCCGGCACCTATGATACCGCGCTCCTGGACATGAAGTATGCCCAGAGCATCAACCCCTCCGCGCTGCTGGAGGCCGCGGAGCAGTACGCGGATAACCGCCTGGTGTGCCGTGTGCCCAGCGACACCGGCTACGAGGGCGAGGTGGGTACCACCGCCCCCGACCCGGAGCTGGAGAAGGCGGCCGGCTTCGCGCTGGAGGGTGCAAATGGCCTGATTACCACTAACATCGCCAGCTACCTCCGGGGCGCCCTGTACTATGAGTTCCTGGAGCTGGACGAGGACGGCAAGCAGTCTGTAGTCAAGTGCTGGATGTTCAACGTGGAGATCGGCAAGGGCTCCGCTACCTATACCACGGCCAAGGGCAGCGTGGAGTTCGGCGCCTATTCCTATCCCTTCCGGGCCTATGGAGATCCGCTGAAGGACTCCGAGGGCACTGACGACTACAAGGACGAGCGCGGTGTGGGCCGGACGGCGTATCTGTATACCTGCCGGCCGGACGATACGGGCTACGCGACCTTTGGGGATACGGTGCCGGTGCCCAAGGTGGCGGCAACGGAAGGGACTTAACCGTGTATGAGATGGATCTGGGCGGGGTCCGGTACCGGCTGGACCCCGCCGCCATCTCCGCCATCCGGTACCGGGCCATTTATGGAGAAAGTATTTTAGAAACCCTAAACCGGGGGATACCGCCCAAGAAGCTGGAGGGGAAGCTGCTGCGGATGTGCCACCTGATGATTCCGGCGGCGGACCGGCCGGAGCTTCTTGTCCTGGCCCGACAGGCCCGGCGGGACGGGGCTTTCCTGGTAAAGGGTCTCAAAGCGCGGGACGTACTGTTGGAACCGGATATAGAGCTGGATGGGCCGCCGGACGAGGAGAGCTCCGAAGAACCGTTTGACGAGTACCGCCTTCTGGCGGCCCTAACCCTGGTAGGTATGGATTTGTCCCTGCTCCATGAGCTCCCCATACTGCATGTGATAGGGGTGCTGCGCCGACTCAACATGCTCCAGGATACAGAGCGCAAGCACTACCGACCGCTGACGGATAAGGAGATGTCCAACCTGTACCCGCGGCCCAAGAAAAAAGCCGCTCCCAGGGGAGGAGCAGGCGGATGAAGTACAGCGTGGCGGCCCTCTCTTTGCATGGCCGGATAAGGAGGGGCATATGGAGACAATCTCAATTGATGACTTTGAGCTATACCTGACGGACCTGTGCGAAAAGGAGGCAATGAACGCGGAGCAGACTCTGGACGAAGTCCTGTCTGCCCGCGCCTTGGAGCTCAAGGGTAAGCTGACTGAGCGCAGCCCGAAGGATACCGGGGAATACGCCAGGGGATGGAGGGTGCGGACGGCCACCGTCAACCACGAAAAAGTCAAAATCATTTACAATGCGCTGCGGCCGGATCTGACCTTTATGTTGGAGTATGGCACCCACAACAGGGATGGCAGTGTGCGGATGGAAGCCAGACAGCATATCCGCACGGCGCTGAACGAGGAAATAGACCAGATCATGGATGAGCTGCTGGCGCGGCTGTGAGGAGGGAGTAGGATATGGCAATCAGCTCGCGGTACACACGTGGCATCGAGATCCAGATCGGCGGCAATGCCACAAAGCTGAAGACGGCGCTGGACTCGGCCAACCGCTCCATCCGCACGACCCAATCCGAGCTGGATACGCTCAAAAACAGCTTAAAGCTGGAGTGGGACGCCACCAAGTTCCAGCGCGCCCAGGCGCTGGCCCAAAAAGCCCTAAGTGAAACCGAGGCGAAGGCAGAGCTTTTGCGGAAGGCTCTGGCTGCCATGGGGGACCCTGCCTCCTTCAGCGCCACTCAGAAAGAGCAGTATGAGGCCCTGCGCCGGGAACTGAGCTATGTGGAGGTGTCGGCACAACGGGCCAAGGCTCAACTGGAGGAGGTCAGTAAATCCGCGGAGCAGGCGAAGGTGGACCAGCTCACCAGCCAGCTGGAGGATGCGGATGCGGCTCTGGACACCACAGGCGCCAAGCTGGACTCCGTGCGGAGTAAGCTGGAACGGAACTGGGACGCCAAGCAGTTTGACCAAGCCCAGGAACTGGCTCAGCAGGCCATTACCCAGACTGAGGCTAAGGCGGAACTGCTCCGCCAGAAGTTGGCCGCCATGGAGGAGCTGGGGACAGAAAAAACGTCTGCCGAGTACCAGCGGCTGGAGAAACAGCTTGTGGAGACGGAGGCCGCAGCGGAGCAGGCCCACAAGCAGCTCCAGAGCATCAACCAGATCCGGCTGGACCATTTGAACAAAGGGCTGGCCGAGGCCGCGCGGCGACTGAGTACAGCAGGTAATGCGCTGACGGCCGGCTTGACGGTGCCGCTGGCCGCCGCCGGCGTGGCGTCCGTCAATTTCTCCAGTGATATGCAGGAGGCCATCAACAAGGTGGAGGTGGCGTTCGGCGGGGCGGCAGACTCCGTCAAGGAGTGGTCCTCCACCACGCTGAACTCCATCGGCCTTGCCCAGGGGACAGCCCTGGACATGGCGGCCCTGTTTGGCGATATGGCCACCTCCATGGGCTACAGCCAGGATGCGGCGGCCCAGATGTCCATGGCCCTGGTCAACTTGGCCGCCGACCTGGCCTCTTTCAAAAATATCGGCATTGACCAGGCATCCACCGCTCTCAAGTCCATTTTCACCGGCGAGACGGAAAGCCTGAAAGAGCTGGGCGTAGTCATGACCCAGGCCAACCTGGAGGCGTATGCTCTGGCGGAAGGCTATACCACCGCCTATACCGCCATGGACCAGGCCCAGCAGGTGGCGGTGCGCTACCAGTACGTGCTGGCCAACACCCAGAACGCCCAGGGGGACTTCGCCCGCACCTCAGACAGCACGGCCAACCAGCTCCGGATCTTCCGTGAGAGTCTGAAGGAAGCGGCCGCCACGGCAGGCGATGAACTGCTCCCTGTAATCACCCCTATCATCGGAAAGCTCAATGAGCTGATCCAGACCTTCGGAGATCTGGACGAGGGAACGCAGAAGGCCGTGGTGCAGACCGGGCTCTTCCTGGCCGCCCTGGGCCCCATGCTGAAGGTGACGGGTGGCATCACAACAGCGGTGAAGGCAGGTATCACGGTATATCAGACGCTGCGTACCGTCATGGCCGCCAACACGGCGGCCACAACCGCCGCTACTGCCGCACAGACGGGCCTCAACGCCGCCATGGCCGCGAACCCCGTAGGACTGCTGGTAACCGCGATTGGGACGCTGTTGGCCGTCCTGGGCTCCTTTGCCGTCTCCGCTGCACTGACGGCGGAGAGCACCGATACATTGGCCTCCAGCATCAATGAGGCCCGGCAGGCTTATGAGGATACACGGGCAGAGCTGCAGGAGAGCCAGGCCAGCACCCTCTCCATGGTGGACGCCCTGGCCCGGCTGGCCGAGGAGGAGCACAAGACCTCCGCCGAGAAGGCGGCCATGCTGGAGCTGGTGGAACAGCTCAACGAGGCGGTGCCCTCCCTCTCCCTGGCCTACGACGCACAGACCGACAGCCTGAACCTGACAGCCGAGGCCATCCGTAGCCTGGCGGAGGCGGAGTATGCCCGGCAGGAGCAGGAGGCCGCGGTGGAGCGGCTGAGCGAAGCCTACCAGGAGCAGATCAGCATTGCCAATGAGCTGGAGGCCGCAGAGGAGTCACTGCAGGAGGCCAAAGAACGCTATGCGGAGTTTGACGGTGTAGAAACGCGCAACTCGCGGGAGGAAACGTCTTTCACCGCAGCTCAGGGCGCGCTGATTGCCGCCCAGGGCCAGTATGACCGCCTGACGGCCGCCCAGGAGCAGAATGCGGCGGAGATTGCCCGGCTGGAGCAGGAATACGGCAAGTACAATGCGACGGCGGCGCAGACGGCCCAGGCCCTGGAGGATACCGGGACGGCCGCCGACACGGCGGCGGACCGTCTGGCGGCCCTGACCGGCGTGCTTGGCCAGACCCAGGGGGCCTATGAGCTGCTGGCCGAGGCGCAGGAGCAGCAGAATGAAACCGGCTACCTGGAGCTGGATACCGTGGTCAAGCTGCTGGAGGAGTATCCACAGCTCTCCGGATATCTGGTGGAGGCGTCCAACGGGTACCTGCTGGCCGACGGAGCCCTCCAGGATTACATCTCCACCCAGCGGGCCGAGTACGCCCTGGCGCTGAATGAGGCGCAGAGTGCCGCCGACGCCATTGTGACGGCGGAGGCGGACAAAATCAACGCCATCAACGCCACCACCCTGGCCACAAAGGATCAGCTTACCGCATTGGCGGAGCTGTACCAATCCATGGGGGCCAACGCGGACAACCTGGCCGAGGGCGTCAGCTACTATGCTAAGGCCAACGAGTACCGGGAGGCGGCCCAGGCGCTGGCGGATGCCGGAAAATCCCTGGAGGACTATGACCGCATCACGGCCAGCATGTTCCGCGAGAGCGCCGGGACCAGGAGCAGCCGACGGACCTCCGGAAGTACCTCCTCCAAAAAGACGGAGGCGGCGAAGGACGAGGGCACGTCCGCCATGGAGGAGCTGCAGGAGTGGCTGGACGATGTAGATCATCAGATCTTCCTGTGGTCGAAGGATGAGGCCAAGACCCAGGCGATTGTTGACCTGTACCAGACGATGATGGACCGGGTCCACGAGCTGGCCGAGGAATTCCGGGCCCAGGGCTACGAGGAAAACTCCGATGAAATCCAGGAGCTGCAAACCCTCTGGTGGGGATATGCGGAGGAGCGGGAGAAGATCCAGACGGAGTCCAGTGAAAAAGCGGCGGCGGCCAAGCAGGAGGCGTATGAGGCTGAACTGGCTGACCTGCAGTATTTTCTGGATATGGACATTATCTCCGAGCAGCAGTATTACGAGAAGCTGGCCCGCCTGCGGGACCAGTACCTGGAGGAGAACTCGGACGCCTGGCGGCAGGCCAACGTCCAGCTCCACAATTATCTGGAGCAGTGCCGGCAGGAGGAGCTGGACGCGGCGCAGCAAGCCTATGACGCCCAGCTCGAATCTCTGAAAGCCGCCTATGAGGCGCAGGTATCCGCACTGAAGGAGTCCCTGGAGGAGGAGAAAGCGGCCCTAAAGGACCGTTATGACGCGGAAAAGGATGCGGCCAAGGATGCCTATGAGGCCCGTAAGGACCAGATTGAAGCCGAGCTGAAGGCCGAGAAGGAACGCCTGAATGCAATCATCGACGGGATCAACGAGGAGATCCAGGCCCGGCGGGAGCTCCGGGAGGATGAGGAGCAGGACGACGCCATCGCGGAGGCCCGTAAGCGGCTGGAGGCCGCGGAAGCACAGAGGGACTTCGCCCGGAATGAGGAAGAACGCCGGGAGTGGGAGAAGGAGGTTGCCCGGCTGCAGGAGGCCCTGGATAAAGCCATCCAGGACAAGGAGGATACCCAGTTCTACCGGGAGAAGGAGGAAGAAAAGGAGAAGATTGAGGCCGAGATCGACGCGGCGGAGGAGGCCGCTGACCAGGCCAAGAAGGAGGCCAAAGAGGACTACGAGGCCGAAATTAAGCGCCTGGAGGAGGAGTACAAAAGGGAACTGGAATACCTGGTGAAGTATTACGAGGCGGCCATCTCCCAGGCCGGTCGTGACTACGAGTCTGCCAAGGACAGGGCAGAGTCGGCCAAGGACAAGGCAGAGAAGGAGAAGGAGGAGCTGGACCCGGAGATCCTGGACATCGCCAAGAAGGAGAACGTGGAATACAACATCGCCAAGGACATGTGGGAGGCTAACCAGAAGTACAAGGACGTGGAGGGCTATGTCCCCTACGGCAGCGGCAAATCCTCCAAAAAGAGCGCCGGGAGCTCCTCCAACGCTGCGGCCAGGGCCGCCTCCATGCTGGCCGGCGCTGTGGAAACGGCTGCCCGGACGGTGACCAAGGTGGTCAACCAGGTGACACGCAGCAACAGCGCCAGCATTACCTACAACGCCGGCGGCGGCATGACCGAGGGCCAGGTGGCCCGGACGGTGCGTAAGGTGCTGGACGAGCTGGACCGCTGAAGGAGGGAGCTATGAGATCAGTTGCATGGACATCGGATAACGGCCGTACCTGCACCTTTGAGGGTGGCGGCCCCTATGAGCGGCCCGGGCCCTACTATTTCCGGGAGCTGACCTCGGATCTGTCTGCCACAGCGGAGACCTCCAAGGCTCCCAGGCAGGACGGCGTGACTACCTACCACACCGCTTTGGATGCACGCACCATCAACCTGGTGGGCTCCATGCTGGTGTACGGGAGCAGGACGCTCTCCGCCCGGGCCGCCTATGACACGCAGCGGGCCTGGCTGGCCCAGGCATTTGCGCCCAACCGCTGGGGGACGCTGACGTACTACAAAGAGGACGAAGCGGTCCAGGTGCGGTGCCGCCCACTGGCCACCCCCACCATCGGCACGCCGGTGGGCACCTTCTCCACCATCGACATCAGCTTTACCGCGGATTCCCCCTATTGGGAGAGCGCGAAGGAGTACATCCTGGCCATGGGCGTCATACAGCGGTTCTGGCACTTCCCATGGGCTCCATACCGTTTCCCCATGGGGGCGTATACCCGGTTCGGCATGGTGGACAACCCAGCCGAAGAAAATATCTATCCATCCATCGAGGTCTATACCACGGGACAGGAGGTGTGCCTGGCCAACCGCACCACCGGCGAGCAGGTCACGATCGAGCACAGCATCGCAGAAAACCAGAAGCTGGTGGTGGATCTGAAGGACGTATCGGCCTTCCTGTACCAGCGTGATGGCTCCGGAGACTACCAGATGCAGGAGGATGTCTCCCACTGGATGAGCCTGGACAGCGTGCCTTGGGCCCTTCGTCCGGGCCGGAACCAGGTGGCCATCACTAACGACCAGCCGGAGGATACGCCGGTGGCGTACCTGCGGTACCGGATTCCCAGCCTGGGGGTGTGAGCATGCCTGAGATACGCATTTATGACCCGCCCACTGTAGAGGCCCCCACCTTCCGGCCGCTGGGGTTGGTTCTGGCGGCCACCGACGTAACGCTGATCGAGCGGCATTGGTCGCCGGGCAGCTTCACCCTGTCCGTGCCGCTGGGGGCCCGCCATGAGGACCGGCTCACCGGCGGGCGGCTGCTTCTGGTGGACGGCACCTTTTGGGGGATCATCGACGGCTTTACCTTGGAGGCCAGCTCCAGCGGCTATGTACGCACGGTTTCCGGCCGCCAGCTCAAGGGGCTTACCCTGGACCGCATAACGATCCCGCCGGAGAGCACAGAGGTGACCGGGGCCCAGGGCTATGACGCGGTGACGGGCAGCACGGAGACAGTTATGAAGCACTTCGTAACCGCGAATATGGCCGCCCCAGTGCTGGCCGCCCGGAAGGTGTTTGGGCTGGAGGTGGCGGCAGACCAGGGGCGGGGGCTGGCGGAGGACAAATACATGAGCCGGCACGATGTGGTGTCCGATGTGCTGGCGGCCCTGGGGGAAGCTGCGGGGCTGGGGTACGACATCTTGCCGGACCTGAAGCGCCATGCCCTGGTCTTTGATGTGGTGCCGGGAGAGGACCACACTGCGCAGCAGAGCGACCGCACCCGGGTGATCTTTGACATCCGGCGCAGGACAGCCCAAGCCCAGACCTATTCCTGCTCCGGCAGCGATGCCCGTAATGTGTTCTACACGACCATGTCCGGATCGGAGTTTGCGGACGAGACGCTTACCGTTTCCTACATCCGGGACGGCGAGCAGGAGGCAGTGGGCATCGGGCGCCGGGAGACGCACCTGTCCGTCTCTGTGGATACGCCAGAGGCCGGCACGGAGTACGACGAGCTGAAGCGCCAGGCCATGATCGCGGCAGAGCAGTACAAGGCTGCGGAGTCCTTCACCTGTGAGTTGAGGGATGACCGGTATGTCTACGGCCGGGACTACCGGCTGGGCGACCTGGTGACCTGCTGCAGCCAGGACTGGGGTGTGGAGATGCACACCAGGCTGACGGAGATGCAGACCGTGTGGAGCAGCGCCGGCATCCAGCGGACCGCCACCTTTGGGACTGCTCCGCTGACGATATTCGGCAGGCTGCGCCGGCAAATACGAGAGCAGAGGTGAGTCAAACGAAGAGCTATTTTTTCAATGCTGAACCCACGGAGGATCTGAGCAGCCATCCGACCGGGTATGACCGGGAATATGATGCAGACGACCATGCAGCCTTTTTCCGCCCCTTTTTTTCGGAAAAGGGGGTCATGGCCGGCCAGTACGCCGATGCCTGCAAGGTAAGCGTCCAGGGCGGCGAGGGCACCACGCTGCAGGTGGCCGCCGGCGCGGTGTATATCCGGGGCCGTGCCGCCATTTTCGACGGTACAGAGACGGTTGCCGTCTCGCAGGACTGCAAGATTGTATGCCGGATGAACAAGGGCGCGGACGTCCGGGCCTTCCAGCTCCTGGCCATCACCGGTGAGCTGCAGGATACGGAGGATGTCTGCGACTTGCAGTTGGCCACTGCCCACCTGGAGGCAATCTCCGGCGGGCACAAGGTAGTCCTGACCGACACCCGGACGTTCCTGTCCTACATGGGCCAACCGGCCTACTACCCGCCGGACTCCGACAGCCTGCCCTATGTGCTGTGGCTGTATACCCTGGGCTTCCCGATGGACGAGGAGCAGCGCCAGATGGTGGAGGGTAATCCGAGCCTGATGGCCATATTCAATGCCAGTCTGGGTGCCCAGCGGTCGTCGGCGGTGGATTTTACGGCGGCGGAGTGGACAGGAGATGGGAGCAAGACACTGACCATTCCCCGCACCAAACACGGCCGTCAGACCGGCCGCTTTGCGTATGCGCTGCGGCATAAGGTAAGCGGACAGCTCAAGGGTGGGACTTGGGCGGTGCTGTGCACCTCCGTAACCTATGATGAGGCGTCCGGAAATATCCTGCTGACGTGCGAGGACGCCTATGACGGACAGATTTGTTTTTCTGCGTAAGGGGGGTGATAGAGTGTGGCCAGATTGGCAGACTTGGCAGACGGCTACATGGACGCGGCGGTGCGGCTACGGATGGGGTTGGAGGAGGTCAAGGCGGAGCTGGAGACCGCCGAAGACGGCCGGCGGCGGGCGCTGGAGGGAGAGGCCAGGCTGCTCCGGCAGATGCTGAGGGAGATGCGGGATCTGCGTCAACTGGCCGAGGGGTATTATACCAGGCCCCGGGACGGGACTTACACCATGTCCCAGATCTACGCGCCCCGGGTGGACAGCACGAAGCGGTGAGCAGATTACGCTGGGGAGGGAGGTGCAGAGGATGACGGAAGCCCAGGAGGTGCGCGCCCGGGCCAAGGCGCTGCGGGAGCGCCGGGAGGAGCTGGAGAAGGCCCTGACGGGGGCTGCGGGGCCGGGTGCGCGCCCCCTGCGGCTGGAGCTGGCCCGGGTGAATGAGGAGCTGGTGGACTGCGCCCGGCGGCTGAAGGAGCTGATGCCAAGCCACAAGGTACGCTGCCGCACCACTTGGGCGGGGGTGGACGGATGGCAGTGGGACAGGTTTCAGTATCAGACCTGGGCCGAGCTGGAGGGCGCCGGGGAGCAGGACGGCCCCACGGAGCTGGACCGCATGCGCCTGGCCGTCCGGCTGGCCCGGGAGCGGGCGGTGACGGACAAGCAGGGGGAGTACCTGTCTCAGGTGGAGGGCGGAAAGAAGGCCGCTCAGGTGGCCCGGGAGGTGGGGCGGCACCGGGGGACGGTGAGCCGCACCGTGGGCCGGGGCCGTACAAAGATTGCCAAGGAGGCAAAGGCGCTGTATGAGGTACTCCAGGCCCAGCAGGGGCCGGGGCCGCTGGTGGTGGATCTGGCGGACGGCCGGGTGCTGGAGGCGGTGCTCTCCCTGCTGACGCCGCGGCAGCAGCTCTATCTCTACCTGTACTATGGGGAGTGGCTGAGCCTGCGGGAGATCGGGAGGCTGCTGCGGGTGGACCACGCCTCGGTGCTGCGCTCCATCCGGTGCGGGCTGGAGCGCCTGGGGGCGCTGGCGGTGGGAACCCGGGCGGAGGTGCGGGGGCTGGAGGAGCTGGAGGAGCGGCTGATGGCCCACTTCAACCAGTTGGAGCTCCCGGAGGAGGCGCTGCGCCCCCGGCACAAGGCCCCGGCCAGAGTGCCCAATCCCCGGCGGGAGCCGGCGCGAAAGCTCACCCTGCAGGGGCTGGTGGTGCGGCTGGTGCGGGGAGGAGAGGCCCGCACGGCGGAGCTGGGGGAAGGCCTGCGCCGGACGGAGGGCGGGCGCTGGGGGAGCGGCAGGCTGCTAGCCGCCCTGGAGGAGTGGCTGGGCCGCCGGTCCGTGGCGGGGGCGGACTGGAGGGAGCGGAGCCGGGCGGCGGAGAACAACCGGCAGAAGCTGGGCCGCCTGCTGCTCAAACTGTTTGAATGGATCAGGAGGGAATTGCATGCTGACAATCATCGAGATTAAGGCCCGGGAGGACGGCGGCCATGGCCTGCAGAGCCAGAGCCACCGGACGGAGTGCTGGCTGGAGGGGTGGCTTGCCGTACCGCCGGAGCTGGAGCAGACGGCCTGGGACTGTGCGGGCTACTGCGACCTGGACATACAGGACGGCAAGCTGGTGGGCCTGACGCCCCGGGAGCAGCCGCCCAAGCCGGAGCCGGAGCCGGACCTGACGCCCCAGTTCCGCACAGCCATGCTGTCCTATGCGGCCACCAGCACAGCCATCCCGGACAGCTATGCCCTGGACATGTCCGATCTGTTTCCCACCTGGGCGGCGGTACTGGCAGACGGCGAGGAGCTGCCTGAGGGGCGGGTCCTCAACGACGGCGGCCAGCTCTACCGGGTGGTGCAGGCGGTGACACCCCAGGCCCACCAGGCCCCCCACGACGAGGGGATGCTGGCCGTCTACCGGCCCATCGACCGGGAGCACGCCGGCACGGCGGACGACCCCATCCCCTGGGTGTACGGCATGGATTGCCATGCGGGCAAGTGCTACCGCTACAACGGCAAGGTCTACCAGGTGGCCGAGGGCGGGGATATGATCCCCTGCACCTGGCCCCCCGACACCCCCGGCATGTGGCAGTGGGAGGAAGTGCAGGCATAAGATGAAGGGGGCGGATTTGCCGCCCCCTTTTGAACCACAGGAGAAAGGATGAGAGCCATGGAGCGAGCGAACGGAGGGAACAGCAATGCTGAACAGCCGGGATATTGATCGGCTGCGCCCCGACGTGGCGGCCAACTGCCGCGCCTGGCTGGAGCTGTGCCGCGCGGCGGGGCTTCTGGTGCTGGTCACCGGAACCGTGCGGGATGAGGAGTACCAGCAATACTGCTATGAAAACGGTACGGCCGCCACGCCTGTACCCAGCTTTCACGGGGAGCAGGCGGGGCTGGCCTTCGACTTCTGCCAGAACATCAAGGGACAGGAGTATTCGGATTCCACATTCTTTCAGCGGGCCGGAGAGCTGGGGGAACAGGTGGGCTTTGAGTGGGGCGGCCGGTGGAAGAGCTTCCCTGACCGGCCCCATCTCCAGTGGAGCGACGGCGGAAAATACACCAGCAGTATGATCCGGGCGGGGGACTACCCGCCCGCCATGCCCCCATATCGAGAGGAGGACACCGACATGACGAAAGAGGAAATTCAGGCCATGATCGACGCGGCCGTGACGGCCGCCCGGCCGCCGGTCTACACCAGTGTGGAGAACTGCCCCGCGTGGGCCAGGGAGACGGTGCAGAAAGCCGTTGACGAGGGAGTGCTGCGGGGAGACCAGGGCGGCGGACTCCGCCTGACCGACGACAACCTGGTTAACCTTCAGATGCTCCGCAACCTGGGCTTGCTGGACGGGGGCGGGGCCTGATGGACCACATCAACGGCTTCAAGGCCGCCGTAGCCGCTGTCCTGGGCTGCCTGACCGCCCTGTGGGGATGGTTCGGCTGGCTGGTGGTGGCGTGGGTGGCCTGTATGCTGCTGGACTACGCCACCGGCACCGCCGCCGCCCTCAAGGCGGGGAAGTGGTCCTGCAAGGCGGCCCGGGAGGGCCTCTGGCACAAGGTGGGAGCCATGGCCGCCGTCCTGGTGGCCGCCATCCTGGACGGGGTGCTGGGCTTGATCCTGGATCATATCCCCGCCCTGACCCTGCCCTTCGATTATACGGTATTTCTCACGGTGCTGGTGCTGGTCTGGTATATCCTGACCGAGCTGGGGAGTATCGTGGAAAATGCCGGGCGGCTGGGAGCCCCTTTGCCTGCATGGCTGTCCAAGGCTATTGCAGCGCTGGAGTCCGGCGTGGACAGTACCGGAGATAAACTGACCCAAGGGGAAAAAAAAGAATAAAAGGAAAAAGCCTGTAGTCAAACGACTACAGGCTTTTTCCTGCCGTTGAGACAGACGGTTTTTACAGTGGACCGGAGAGGCCTGCTATACTTCACCCTGTGCGAGTGCTTCGGTGCCCAATAGGGTAAGGCGGAGTCCCTGCCGGGTTTTCCCTACTGATATGTAGCCGGACTCCGCCAGTCGGCGAATTCTTAATTTCAGCTTGGCCTCGGTAAAACCCGCCGCCAACAAAGGCGAAAGGCGAAGCAGGGAACCGCGGCCTGCAGGGCGCCCGGCGGCGGTAAGCTCCTGAATGGAGTTCAAAAGGAGGCGGTCTTCCTGGGACAGTGGTTCAGAACAGTCGGTGAACGCAGAAATTCGGTGGCCAAAAAAGTTGCGAATTAAATCATTTAAAAGCGATTGCTGCTGATCAGGGGCAATATCCTGCTGATAAAAAATAGTCAGGTTACTAGAAAAAGCCCGCAGCTCGCGGACGTTCCCGGGCCATGTATAATGTAAAAGTCTGTGCTCTAATTGTGCTGGAAGTCGCGCACCCTCGGCCATGGAATGGAGAAGTTCCGGGATATCCTCCACGCGTTTGCGGAGCGGAGGGATAACTAGGGGCAGGATCTTGAGTCGATAATAGAGATCCTCACGGAAGGTACCCTGCCGGACCATCTCGTTCAAATTCCGGTTGGTTGCGCAGATAACCCGTACGTCAATAGGGATCACACTGGTGGAGCCAACCGGCATCACTTCCCGCTCTTCCAGAACCCGTAGAAGGCGACTTTGAAGAGAGAGGGGAATGTCGCCAATTTCATCAAGAAAAATGGTGCCGTTATCGGCGGTTTGAAAGAGGCCCTGCTTTCCCCCTTTGCGTGCCCCAGTAAAAACCCCCTCTTCATAACCAAAAAGTTCGCTTTCAATTAGGGTATCTGGAATGGCGGCACAGTTTACGGCCACAAAGGGGCTTTGACGGCGACGCGAGGCATTGTGGATGGACTGGGCAAACAACTCCTTGCCTGTGCCGCTCTCCCCAAAGATGAGGATGGTCTCATCTGTACCAGAATAGTACTGTGCCAGGCGAATTGCCTTTTGAACAGCGGGGGAGTGTCCTAAAATGTCTGAAAAGTGGTACTTGGCTGGCAAGGAGTTCTTTTTTACACCATGAGAGCACCGTTTTTCGGAGGAGGACGCGGCGATTGGGGTAAGCAGGATGAAACAGTGGCGGTGCTGGAGGGGGGACTCGAAGTGGAGGTGCAGTGTATAGGGCTTTTTCCCTAAATATACGACTTCCTTTTCCTCACGACCTTCGGACAGGGAGGCGGCGAGGTGGGCCAACTCTGGAAAACACGGGAGAAGCGGGTGGCCAGGCAATCCCTTCTGTCCGGCGGGCAGGAGACGGGCGGCGGCCTCGTTCAGCTCCACGATCTGTTGGTTCTCATCCAGGTGGAACAGAGCAGTGCCTGTAAGAGCGAGTGTCTGGGATAACTGGCTTTTGAGTAGTTGGTTCTGGGTGTGGATATCTTGTCGGTGGTACAGCTCAGATACCAGTTGCTGCATCACCGGTATATGGAACTGGTTCAAAAAGTCAGGCGGCAGATTATATATTTTGACAATTTCAGCAAGAGTAGAGGGAGTGATATTTCGGTATCCCAGGTTGATGTAGACCTTTTTGTTTTCTGGACAATAGCTGCGAAAACCGGCATAAACAACGGTGTCATAGGGAGTAGTGTCTATGTCACAGCCGGGCCAATAAGGGATATAGTTCAGATGATTGATCCCGAGCTGTTGCAGGTTTTCTACCAAATCCTCCGCAATCCGTCTGGGCTTGTTTGCAACCAGCACTGGCGTACCTTCGGGCAGTTCCAAAAGCCGATGTAAGTGATTGCTGTCCAAAAAACGCCGGGCAAATATGATTTGGCTGTTTGGAAAATATTTGTCGGCGTACGCAAGGGAGGTAATATTGACCAAAATAGCGGCGGGTTCTGCCGCAAGCGTGTGTACGGTGGCAAGGGTAACAGGGACAATATCCAGAGACGAGGAAAAAACCTGTGAGAGAATTTTACACATATAGTTACGGTCCAGCTCGTTTTCCGTAAAAACACCAAGAGTTTGTTTGGCCATAGGGTGTCCCTCCTTGAAGCGCATGGGTGAAACATTGCCTCTTAAAAGGATAACAGACAGAGCATGGCCCGTCAATGCAATTTGGACATTATTAAAATGATTTAAGATATCCAGATATGAGATACAAACAGATGTATGAGAAGAAAAGGATAAAACAAATTTGTGAGATTACTCCAAATATCTGCAAAGTATTTTGGCTAAAAAATAAAAAAGTTTAAAAAGGATTCATTTGCAGCGATATGGAATTAAAATTGCTTTTGATAATAGCGTCTGAGGGACCTCGGAGAGCTGCCAGCGTACAGCAGGTTAATAGGCAACAAAGTATGAGGAAAGGAAAGGCGGAAAATGGAGTTGGGAATCAAGGGAAAGAGAGCGGTAGTTACTGGGGCTGGTCAGGGTATCGGCCGGGAAACTGCTCTGGTCTTAGCCCAGGAGGGTGCCGTGGTCTGTGTAAGTGACATCAATGACAGCCGCGGAAAAGAAACAGTGGAGGAAATCTGTGAGAGGGGGGGAACTGGAATCTATATTCATGCGGATGTGGGGGTGCCGGAGGAGATCAAGCACCTCTTTCGGACGGCTGCAGAGCGGTTGGGAAGCGTGGATATTTTAATTAATAATGCAGCGATCTCCCCCAAAGTTCCATTTGAAGATATCCCGCTGGAGCAGCTTGAACAGGTTCTGCGGGTAAACCTAATGGGGGCATTTCTCTGTGCACAGGAGGCTGCGGCGCAGATGAAAGAAAAACGCTGGGGACGCATTATCAGTCTGGCCTCAATGGCGGGACGTTTTGGGGCAAATAAGTCCGGAGCGCACTACGCCGCTACCAAGGCGGGAATCGTTGGGATGACTCTAAGTTTGGCAAAGACACTGGGGCCGTACAATATCACTGTAAACTGCGTATCGCCCGGCCGCATTAATACGGAACTTACGAGGGTGCTGCCGCAGAAAGTCCAGAACGAAATCTGCAGTCAGATACCTCTGGGGCGTATTGGAGAGCCGTCAGAAGTAGCCTCCGTAATTGCATTTCTGGCATCAGAGCAGGCCAGCTATGTATCCGGCTCCTGCGTGGATGTGCTGGGTGGTTATATCGCATAAAGCGAAGGAGAATAAAAGAAAAGGAGGCTAAAACAGGCGGCAGAGCAATGGAAAAGAGAGCAAAAGACGTTTTTGTGAGGTGGAAAACATGTTGACAATCATACTGGTGGTAGGGTACTTCCTGTTTTGCGTGGGCATGGCCTTTTTTCTGGACTACAGAACCAAAAAAAGAAAACTGAATGAAACCGCAGTGGAGTACTCTACCGGTAAAAACAGCATGGGGTTGTTTATGGCTTTCTCGCTGATGTGCGGCAACCTGATCAGTTCCAGCTACATTATTGGCAACTCATCTGCAGTTATTGAGCATGATATCGCCTATCAGTGGACCTTCTACGGCTATATCATCGGCTGGGCGCTGACCTGTGCCTATATCCCCATTTATCGCTCCATCTGCTATAAATATGGCTGTTCCTCCTTGGGGGAAATCTTTGGAAAGCTGTTCAGCAAGCGGGTATCCGTCTGTGTGTCAGTCATGATCTTCGTATCTTTTGCCAGTGCGGTCAGCGCACAGACGGTCATCGTCTCCAATCTGCTTCAGTCCCTGCTGGGCATCCGCAGCGAGGTTACCATGACCGTCACCATTGCGGCCATGATCCTGCTGGCACTTCAGGGCGGCATGAAGGGTCTGGCCCGCATCAATATGGTGCATGTGGTTGTACTTAGCGTGTCCGTTGTGGCAATTTTTATTGCGGTAATGACCTCTGTGGGATGGGACTTCGGACAAGTTTACCGTGCGCTGGAGCCCCAGGGTACCTTTAAGCTCATTGGAGGCTCCAGAAGCAATTCCTACATCATCGGTACGCTTGCCATTCAGCCCTTTGTTACGGTTGTAAATGCATTGTCCATCTCTGCGGCGATCGGCGCCAAGGACGCCAAGACCGCACAGAAGGCTCAATCCATCATGCCTATTTTTGCAATTTTCTTTTTTGGATTGGTCATCATAGCTGCCTGCTGTGGCAAGTTCCTGTGGCCCGACATGGATCCGGGGACTGCCTGGTACACCATTGCCGGTCATTACGGTCCCGCCATGGCGGCGCTGGCCAGTTGCGGCGTGCTGGCGGCCAGTATGTCTACGGCGCCGACCTACATCATGGTAATGTCCAGTACTGCAATGGAGCTCTATACTCCCCTGCGTAAGAGCCCTATGAGTGAGAAGCAGAAAATGTTTCTGACCAAGCTGCTCATTGTGGTATTCGGAATCCTGTTCCAGTTGCTCGGCCTGCTCTCCAGCGATGTGGTGGACATCCTGTCCAACGCGCTGACAGTGCGCGCGGTATGCGGTTTGACCTTTACCCTGTTTCTGCTCTGGAAGCGGCCTAACGAGAAGTCCATTTTCTACAGCATGGTGTTGGGTATCATCGTATGTGTTGTCTGGATCGTCTACGGCTACGTCTTCGGTACGAGTCCATTCGGTATTCAGATTACCTATGCCGGCGGTATTGTCGCACTGGCGACCCAGATCATTGTCACGCTGGTCACTACCAGGTCCGGTGAGCGCTCCGACAGCTACCAGCTTTATAAAGAGGCCAGAAAAGAGATGAAGGCTGCAATTGCCGCAGGCAAACGTGTCTGATAGAACCATTTACTAAGTCTAAATCAGAAAGGTATGGACAAGCGGATGAAAAAGCATGGAGGAAATGTAATGGCCGGCCTGCTGGCCGACTATGGTGTGACGGCGGTATTTGGTGTGCCCGGCGGGCAGACTTTGCCGCTCTACTACGGAATTTTGGATGAGGGGAACCGTATCAGGCATATTCTCATGAAGGATGAGATTGATGCCACCTTTGCCGCGGACGCCTACGCCCGTATCAGCGGCGGTATCGGAGTATGCGACGCCACCGCCGGCTGCGGTGCCATCAAGTTTATTTCGGGCTTGGCGGAGGCGTACAACACCTCCATCCCCGTCATCGCCATCGGTTCTGAGATGGAGGGGGATTGGCTGGCCGCCCGGTACCGCGGTACGGGCTCCCAAGTGGTAGACTCCAAGGAGGTGCTCAAGCCAGTGACCAAGTGGCAGGCGTGCCTGCCCCATGTGAACAAAATGCCGGAGTTGGTGCAGACTGCCGCCCAGATGGCGGTCAGTGGCCGTCCCGGACCCGTATTTATCGAGTGTCCATGGCGGCCCTTCCGGGAGGAATATACCGGGCCGGACTATGAGAGCAACCGAAAACTGGCCAGCCTGCCCGCCCACCGTCCTACCCCGTCCCGCGACGAAATCGACGAGGCGATCCAGGTACTGAAGGAGGCCAAGAGGCCGGTTATGCTGCTGGGCGGCGGTGCTTGGCGTTCCGGCGCCAGAGCGGAGATCACGGCGCTGGCAGAGCGCATGGCTATGCCCGCAGCCGCCTCCCTGACCGGAAAAGGTGTGCTGCCTGAGAACCACCCACTGTCCCTGGGTGTGGTAGGAAGTCTGGGCGGCAATGATGTCTCCAGAAAAATGGTGGAGGAGGCCGACGTGATTCTCGCCATCGGCTTTAAGTTCAGTCAAAACTCCACCTATGGCTGGACAATTCCCAGGAAGGGCCAGAAGGAGATCCGCATTGACATTGACGAGACTGAAATGAATAAACTGCATACTACAGATGTAGGGCTGGTAGGCGATGCCAAGGCCACCCTGCAGCTTCTGCTGGATCGGCTGGATGCGCAGAGAGATCCCACTGCTGTAGAAAAAGAAATCGCGAAGTTGTACCGCGCTTGGCGGGAAAAAAACCGGCCGGCGGTGGAGGCTGATGATTGTATTACTCCGCAGAGGGTCGTCTCCTTATTGAATGAATTGTGCGGCGACGATACAATCCTGGCCTGCGACGCCAGTTTCTCCTGCGGCTGGGCGGGCAGCTTCTTTGACGTATATGGTGCCCGTCGTACCATTCTTCCCCGGGGCGCCGGCGGCCTGGGCTATGGACTTCCTGCCGGCATCGGCGCAGCGGCGGCGCGGCCGGGGAACAAGGTGGTGGTGCTCACCGGTGACGGAGGGCTGAACTACTGCTTAGGAGAAATGGCAGTGCTCCATGAGCAAAACATGGATGTCAAGGTGGTGGTTCTCAACAACAGCATCCTGGGTTGGATTAAGTGGTACGAGGCGGCCATGTGGGACGGCCGCTTTACCGAGGTGGACACCGAAACCATCGACTACGCCGCGGTAGCTAGGGGGCTCAATTGTAAAGGCATATCCATTCGGGACCCCAGGACCCTTCGGGAAGAGCTGAAGACGGCACTGGAGCTGGAAGGGCCAGTGGTCATCGACATCACCACAGCGGAAACGGAAGCATGTAAGTTTACGGATGATCCAAAGGCTGTGGCCTATATCCGGGAGAGCGCGGAGCAGAAAAAGCGAAAGTAAAGGCAGCTGGATATGAAAAGGGGAAATATGCCATGAAAGAAATCATATGGAAGCCGGAGCTGCACCGCTTTTCGAGCTGCAAGGAGTTCGTGGAGGAATTCCGGCTGGGTGCGTCCGACCTGATCCTGACCAACGAGTACATCTACCAGCCCTACTTCAGGGCGATGAACCTGGAGTGTGCCGTGCTGTACCAGGAGCAGTACGGCATGGGTGAGCCCACCGACGTGATGGCGGAGGCCATCCTGCGTGATGCGGCCGCCACGGGCTGCAACCGGGTTGTGGCCATCGGCGGCGGCACGGTCATCGACATCGCCAAGGTGCTGGCGGTGGGCGGCGGGGAGAGCATTGACGAGCTGTACGGCATGGCGCCGGAGCTGCCCAAGCGGCGGGAGCTGGTCCTCATCCCCACCACCTGCGGCACGGGCAGCGAGGTGACCAACATCTCAATTCTGAACCGGACCCGCCTGGGGACGAAGATGGGGCTGGTGGGGCCGGCCATGTATGCAGACGCGGCGGTGCTCATCCCGCAGCTCCTGGAGGGGCTGCCCTTCGGGGTATTTGCGACGAGCTCGATCGACGCGCTGGTGCACGCGGTGGAGTCCAGCCTGTCGCCGAAGGCGACGCCGTATACCAAGCTGTTCGGGTATAAGGCCATTGAGATGCTCATCCGGGGATATCAGACGATCGCCCGGGAGGGGCGGGAGGCCCGCCTGCCCCTGCTGGAGGACTTCCTGATTGCGTCGAACTATGCGGGCTTTGCATTCGGTACGGCTGGGTGCGCGGCGGTGCACGCCATGAGCTACCCGCTGGGGGGAAAATACCACGTGCCCCACGGGGAGAGCAACTACGCGATGTTTACCGGTGTGTTGAAGAACTACATGGAGATTAAGCAGGACGGCGAGCTTGCGGTGATGAACCGCTATCTGGCGGAGCTGCTGGGCTGCGGGGTTCCGGAGGTATATGACCGGCTGGAGGATCTCCTGAACCAGATTCTGCCCAAGAAGCCGCTGCACGCCTACGGGGTGACGGAGGCGGATCTGGAGGAGTTCACCAGGAGCGTGATGGAGACCCAGGGCCGGCTGATGGGCAACAACTTCGTCCCTCTGGATGCGGCGCGGGTGCTGAAAATCTATACTGAGCTCTATTAAACGGCAGTAGGGCGGCGGAACTTCCGCCGCCCTACTGCCGTCTCAGACGCTTTTTTATAAGAAAGAAAAACAGGGGTTGACTTTTGTGTAACACAAGGGTATAGAATGGGGCATACAGGGGGAAGAGGGCCGCAGGAGCGCCCCACCGAGCGGAACGGGTGCCGCAGTCCAGTTTCCGCGCGGAGGGCGCTCCCGGCGGGCCTCGCACGATCTTAATTGAAGAAGGAGCAAAGGGCTATGATTAAGTACAAAGCAAAGAATTCCTTGAAGTCTCCCCGGTTTGCCGGTGTAAAGACCTTCATGCGCATGGAGCACGTGGTCACCACCGACGACATCGACTTTGCCGTGGTCGGCATCCCCTACGACACCTGCGCCTCCTTCCGGGTGGGCACGCGCCTGGGGCCTGCCGCGATCCGCGACGCCTCCGCCCTGGCGGCCAAGCCCTTTAACGGCCCGCTGAATGTGGGTATTTTTGACTGGTGCTCCGGTGTGGATTACGGCGATCTGGGGTCTGTGCCCGGCTATATCGAGGAGTCCTTTGAGCTCATCACAGAGGGAATGCTGCCCTTCTTTGAGAAGGGGATTGTGCCGGTGGCCATGGGCGGCGACCACAGCGTCACCCTGCCCGAGCTGCGGGCCTGCGCCAAGGTAAACGGCCCTGTGGCGCTGATTCACTTTGACGCCCACTACGACACCATTCACGAGTACTTCGGCAAGCCGTACAACCACGGCACCCCCTTCTATCACGCGGCGAAGGAGGGGCTGGTGGACACCTCCAAATCCATCCAGGTGGGCATCCGCGAGGGGCTGTACGGCCCGGAGGATCTGACCAACTCCACCGATCTGGGCTACCAGGTGCTGCGCGCCGACGAGTGCCACAAGATGGGCATGGAGGCTGTTCTGAAGGCCATCCGCGCGCGGGTGGGCAGCGCCAAGGCCTTCCTGACCTTCGACATCGACTTCCTGGATCCCGCCTATGCGCCGGGAACCGGTACGCCCGTACCCGGCGGCTTCACCACCGCCCAGGCCCTGGAGCTGGTGCGCGGTCTGGCAGATCTGAATATCGTGGGCTATGATGTGGTGGAGGTCTCTCCCCCGTATGATCCCACCGGCATTACCTCCATTGCCGCGGCGGGCCTCATGCAGGAGTTCATCTCCCACGTGGCCTATAAAAAGAAAAACGGCATTGTCTTCTAATTTTTTGCACTCCACCTCAACTCTCTATATTCTCTTTTCGCGCAAAATCCATCCGGGCCCGGCCGATTTTTCGGCCGGGCCCGGATGGATTTTGCGCAGAGCAGAAAGACGACGGCGGAGCCGCTAAGACTCCGCCGGCCGCACCGGTACCTGGATCTCCATCAGCGTCTCGTCGGGATCGCTGGTGAGGGTGACGTCAATTTTGTAGAACTGAAAAATCATTCCATTCAGGACCCAGCCATGCTCCGCCATATATGTATGCAGGCGGGCAAAGGAGGGGTGGTATCGCTCCAGCTCGCCTCTGCGGTAATTCATACACAGGTAATCCCCCGGGGGTATCGTGCGCTTATGCTCGGACTCAATGGCGTCACGCTCCACAAAGATCATGGGGACGGCGGGAATATAATCGTCGCTGGGCTCCAGCAGGTGCCAGTCCGCGTAGACGCCGATACGGTCGCTGGCCAGGATGGGGGCCACCTCGTCCAGGTAGCGCTCCAGCCGGGTGAAGGCAAAGGCGTGCTCCCGGGAGCCGCCGGCAGGCTCTCCGAAGGTAATCATATACCGCTGGGGAAAGGCGCGGCAGAAGACCTTGTCCACCGGCGGGGGCGGGGTGATCTCACTCAGAAAGTGGAGCTTGCGGCGCAGAATTTCGCTGAGAAGCTGCTGTTTGCGGATCTCCTCCTCCAGCAGCTCCAACTGATGGAGGAGAAGCTGGTGGGATTTCCTCAAATTGCGGCCCGAAAAATAGTCGGTGATGTCGTGGATGGACATGCCAAGCTGCCGCAGTTCCTTGATGGTGCCGAGTTTTTCGTATTGGCGGATGGAATAGTAGCGGTAGCGGGTTTGGGGATCTACATAGTCCGGTGTGATCAGTCCAATACGGTCATAGTACCGAAGCGTTTCGCTGGTCACTTGCCGCAGCTTCGCAAGCTCTGTGATGGACAACAGATTTTCCTTGATGGGACTCACCCCCTGCGCGGATAAGACATTCTATCACAGGCGGCCGGACCTGTCAAAAGGCTCTTATATTAGTGAAATTAAATAAAAATAGCAAATAATTACTGTGAGAATAAAACAAAATGCTGCACGAGAGAGAAAGATGCATTGACTTTTGTGTAACACAAAGGTATATGCTCGTTACAGACGGAAAGAGCGGCCCCCCCTGGCCGCACTTTTTCCTCAGACTCAGCGCCTCACTGCGGCAATTCCACTTTGTTAAAACAGAGAACAAACGGAGGGCTTTATTATGCAGGAAAATAATATGTCCGTTTTTGGCACCGTGATCCGCAACGAAGAGATTGCCGATTTCATGCGCCTTCTGAATCTGGCGCGCGAAATCTTCAAGCAGGAGCTGACGGTGGTGGAGATCATGCCGGGCGGCCTGACCAATAAGAATTTCCGGGCCGTGACCGAAGACGGCACCCAGATTGCCATCCGCCTGGCCGGACAGGGTACCGCCAACTATATCAACCGCCCTGGTGAAAAGCACAATGCCGGTGAGATCGCCGGACTGGGCATTGCGCCGGAGATCTATTACTACGATCCCAAGACGGGTTCACAAATTGTTGAGTACATTGATGCGCCCACCATGCACCCCGTGGACTTTCAGACCCGGGACGAGGTACTGGTCAAGGCGGGAGCGGTCATGCGCCGCTATCACGACAGCGGCCTGGAGTTCAAGACCTCCTTTGATCCCGTCGCCAAGATTGACGAGTACAAGGCCATCCTGGACGAGCACAACTACGGGAAGCGCTACGAGGGCTGGGAGCGCATGGTGGAGGCGCTGGAGTGCATCCGCGCCGCCTACGCCAAGCAGCCGCCCCGCCGGGTGCCCTGCCACAACGACGCGCTGGCGGAGAACTTCATGCTCCAGGGCGAGCAGATGCGGGTCATCGACTGGGAGTACGGCGGCATGAACGACGGCTACTACGATATCGCCTGCGTCTGTGTGGAGAACCCCCTGGACGCCCGCTGCGAGGATGTGTTCTTCCGCGCCTACTGCGGCGGCGAACCCAGCGAGGAGGCCAAGGCCCGCCTGCTGATCAACAAGTTCCTGGTGACCTCCCACTGGTCTACCTGGTCGCTGGTTCAGATCTGCTACGGCAAGGACGCGGACTTCTACTGGGAGTACGGCCGCACCCGTGCGGTTCAGGCATGCTCCTTCCTGGACGACCCCAGCTTTTCCCGCAGCCTGACCCTGCTGGGCGGCTGACGGGCAGGAGGGGCAGCCCATGGAATTCATCGGAACGCTCATTACCTATCTCATGATGGCCTGCTGTGTCGTCGGCGGAATCTCCTACATTGTCAATGACCAGTCGGAGCTGGGCCGGGCCTTTCAGGACGGCCTGCACGCCATGGCGAACATGTTCATCCCCATTTGCGGGCTGATGGCCTCGGTTCCCTTCCTGAAAGTCTTCATCTCCAAGGTGTTCGGGCCGGTATTCGCCCTCTTTGGCGGAGATCCGGTGGTAGCCGCCGCGATCATCATGCCGCCGGACTGCGGTTCCTTCGCCCTGGCCACCGAGATCGGCCAGAGCGCGGATCTGTTCCCGGTGATCATCGCCATCGGCTTCATGTGCGCCTCTACCATCGCCTTCAACGTCCCCATCGGCCTGTCCATGCTGGACAAGGGGGATCACAAATACCTGGCCCTGGGCACCATGAGCGGCTTCCTCTCCGTGCCCTTCGGCGTGTTCATCACCAGCGTCATCGTGATGTTTACCCACCCGGCCATCCGTTCCACCTTCTCCAGTGTGGGCGAGCCGGATCATGTGGTGATGCTGACCCTGGGGATGCTCCTGCGCAACATGATCCCCCTGGTGGTCATCTGCGTGCTGCTGGCCCTGGGGCTGAAGTTCTTTCCCAACGGGATGGTCAAGGGCTTCATGGTGTTTGGAAAGCTGATGACCGGCGCCCTCACCCTGGTGGTGGTGGCCTGCATCCTCCAGCACTACACCGGCCTGTTTACCGACATTCTGGGCGTCGGCTGGGGCTTTGATCCCATACTGGCCGACGAGGAGAACACCTTCCGGGCCGTGGAGCTGCTGGGCACCATCGCCATGATGCTCACCGGCGCCTTCCCCATGGTGACGCTGATCCGCCGGTATTTGGGCAAGCCCCTGGAAAAGCTGGGCCGTCTGGCCGGGCTGGAGGCCAGCGGGAGCGTGGGCCTGGTGGCCTGCCTGCCCAACGGCCTGGCGATGTTCCCCTTTGTAAAGGAGATGCGCCCCCGGGACAAGGTGGTGTGTATGGCCTTCCTGGCCTGCGGCGGATACAGCCTGGGGGACTTCCTGGCCTTCAACGTCAATTTCCAGCCCAATCTGCTGGTTCCCGTGTTTGTGGGGCAGATCTGCGGCGGCATCATCGGCATCCTCATCGGCACCGGCGGCAGCCTGCTGGTGGGACGGCTGATGTTCCAGATGACCATCTACCCGGCGGCGTGGATTACCCTGTGCGCCTTCACGCTGTCGGTGGCGCTGGGAATTTTGTTCGGCATTTATCCGGCGGCAAAGGCCGCCAGGCTCCAGCCCGTGGAAGCACTGCGGGCAGAATGAGAGGGAGAGACTGATGAAGAGACGAATCATGACATTTCTGCTGGCCGTGTGCATGGCGGTTTCCCTGCTGGGGGTGCCGGCGGGGGCGGCCAATACCGCAGCAGTCACATTTTCCGATGTCGGGGACAAGAGCACGGCAGTGGCGGTGGAATCCCTGCGTCTGCTCGGTGTGCTGGACGGCTATGGGGATGGGACCTTCCGCCCCGGCACTGTCCTCACCCGGGCGCAGTTCTGCAAGATGGCGGTCTACGCCATGAACGGCAGCAATGAGCTGGGACGCTACCGGACCGTCACGGTATTTTCGGATGTGAAGCCCTCTTATTGGGCGGCGCCGTATATCAACATGGCCGCCAAGGGCAAAAACATCATCTCCGGCTACGCAGACGGGAAATTCCACCCCGACCGCACGGTGACCGTGGGCCAGGCGGTGACCATCCTGCTGCGGATGCTGGGCTACAAGGACGAAGACGTCGGCGGCGTCTGGCCGGACAGCTATATGGCGGAAGCCGCGCTCATCGGCCTGACCGACGGCGTCAGCGGAACTGGAAACGAGGGCCTGACCCGCGGACAGGCGGCCAAGCTCTTTTTGAATCTGCTTCGGGCGGACCAGAAAGAGGGCGGCAGCTATCTCGCCACACTGGGCGAGACCCGGACGGGGCAGATGCTGGTCTCCTCCACGGCTGACGGACCGCGGGGCGCCGGAACGGCGCTGCAGATGGCCTCCGGCGCAGTTTACTCCCTGGCGGACGGCAAGGTCTCCAACGGCATGCTCAACGGCACCAAGGGGACACTGCTGCTCAGCAAGAACGGTAATGAAGCCCTGACCTTTGTGCCGGATTCCGTGGGCAGCAGCAAGGTCGTGGTCCTCTCCACGGCCAAGGCCACGGAGCTGACGGATACTACCGGTACCAAGTACGTTATGGACAACGACACCGGCGTCTACTACAACGGCAAGGAGTCCGTGTGGAGCGAGGTCTACTCCTGGCTGAACGCGGGCACCTCCCTGACGCTGTATCTGGATGCAGGCGGCGGTGTGGACTATGTGTTCGTCGGCGGCGGCGGGACCACGTCCAACGAGGCGGTCATCATCTATGAGAAGGGGTCCACCTCGGGCTTCAGCTCTCTGGCCGGCGGCACCAGCGGATACGCCATCTACAAGAACGGCCTGCCCGCCACGGCCGGGGATATGCGCAAGTACGACGTGGCAACCTATTCCAGCACCACCAACTCCATCCGCGTGTGCGACACCCGGATTACCGGCTACTATAAAGAGTGTTATCCCCATCCCAAAGAAGCCACCAAGATCACGGTCCTGGGCTATGAGTTCAACGTGCTGCCCACCGCTATGCAGACGGTCTCCCAGTTCAAGCCCGGCGACCAGATCACTCTGCTCCTGACCGAGGACAATCAGGTGGCCGGCGCGGTGGCGGCCAGCGGCAACACGGCCACCGGCAATGCCATCGGCATCGCCGAGGTCTCCAGCGGAAGCGCCACGGTGGACCTGCTCTGCGGCATCCAGGTGAAGGGCTCGGTCAGTCTCTCCGCCAGCGATGTGGAGCGGCTGAACGGCCAGCTGGTGCGGGTCTCCTCCAGCCGGAAGGGCGGCCTGTCCCTGACCCGCCTGACGGGCGGCGTCTCCGGCGAGCTGAATGTGGCGGAGCGCAAGCTGGGCAGCCGGAATCTGGCGGACAATGTGGTTGTCTTCCAGAACGACGGCAGCGGCCTCACCGCCATCAGCCTGTCCCAGATCGCGGACGGCAGCGTGCCCGCTTCCCAGATCACCTACGCCGGCACCGACTGGGCAGGCAGGGTGAAGGTCATCGTGCTGAATTCCGCCATCGGCGGCGGCATCTTCGGCCGCGCCAACTATACCGCGAACTATGACGAAGAGGGCAACCGGGAGGGCAATGCCCAGCTGTCTGTGGAATACGGTGCGGGCAAGAGCACGCCCACCTTTGAGACCGGCTATGTGGTGCGCAACGGCGACATCGTGGGCATCACCATCGTCACCTCTGGAAACACCCAGCGGATCGGCAGCCCGGTCTATCCTGACGAGCTGCGGAACGTGCCCAACACCGCTTGGAGCGGCAAGGGTGCCGTCACGGTGAACGGCCGGACCTACACGGTCCCTGCCAGCGTCCCCTGCTACAACACGCAGACCAAGAGCTGGGTCACCCTCACCGAGGCCAGAGCCTATGCAGACAGCGCCACGCTGTATGTGTACCAGGGCGTGGTCCGCTTCCTGGAAGTGGGCTGAGAGAACCGGCTGAAATCCGGGACAGATCCTCCTCTGAAAACGGTATATGTCCCATAAAAAACGGGCCGCCC